>Ga0307510_10004143_pt1 | contig 17023 bp, 17 predicted proteins | sample 12_EM_MG_FD_207224 | JGI IMG/M metagenome (GOLD analysis project Ga0307510, IMG submission 207224) | Populus trichocarpa ectomycorrhiza microbial communities from riparian zone in the Pacific Northwest, United States - 12_EM | ecosystem: Host-associated > Plants > Roots > Unclassified | place...
GGCAAGCTCAATTGCAAGGTGCTGTAAGAAATCGACCTAGCTTACCGAGCTTGCGGGAATTTTACTTGCAGATGGCTTGCGGCGGCTTGCGGGCAGTGGCAAGTTGGATAAGTACTCAGTAAGACACCGGCAAGTAACGTTACATTTTGCTGATGTATAAGTACCATAAAACTCAATAGATCCTAAGTAAGCGAGTAGGTCAATCCTGCTCCATTCCCTCGTGTGCGCGCCCCCGTCAAACCCCCCGATCTTTTACCGCCAACATATCTTCCAGACTGAAGCTGGAGGCCGACAGCTCGCGAGGTTCCTGCACGCAACGCAGGCTCTGCTCCGCCCCCTCCCTCCCCACCCTGACCCCCCTTGAGCGCTCCTTGGAGATCATGCCTACCGTGACGTGGCATTTTTCACTACTTAATCATATATAATTTCCTCTTGAAAATTCATACTCAATTGCCCCCTTACATACAATACTGGTTACGGAGTTCTGTACGAGGAGGTAGCCAGGCTGTCTTGTGTCAAATGACGTGGACAATAAACTTCAATTTAAAAAAAAAAAAAGAAAAAAAAGAGGCACAGCCAGTTTCAGTCACCACTCTGGAATACAACCAACTTGATATTAATTAGCACCATCCCCATTAAATCAAAGAAATACGCGCTGGGTAGGTGACACACGATCGAGAGCGAAAACTCCAACGAGACCATATTGGAGTCGCTCCCACCGCCACCGAGGCTCCCTGACGCGCCAGTTCTCGCGTCCGACTTTCAGCACGGCAGTAGACGTCACGCAACGATAACAGAGGTTATGGGGGAACGAGATCAAGTTAATAGCCCTATGCTCACAAATACATACAAACGGAAGCCAAATGTTTTTATTAGAAGTGCTACATAGGGTTCTGTACCCCGAGGCGCACAATAATCGATTCCAAAAAAAAAAAAAGGTGACACACGATCTCCCGTTACCCAGCGCTGTCCAAAAATAAAAATTCAAAGAAGTTGCATTAGATGATTAGATGGCTGCGGAATCTCGAAGTACAGTAGTACGATGAACGACTGCACTCGGCGAATTGATCACAGTAATGGGGCAGATGTGGAAGGCAGCGCTGTGCCATCATAATACACGCGTTCGTTGGCCTTTGACTGGGCTCGTTCTGTCCAGATGGTGATCGGCGTCGTACATGCGCGGGTCGATCGGACCATCTTTTAGTACAGATCAAAGGAGATCTGTATTAGAAATAGAAAGAGGAGAGGTATCACACATATTCCTCAATGAGGTTCCGCATATGAGCCACAAACGCGCCATCGATCTCCGCGCTTTTGCGTTTTGCGCACGCGCGCGGCACTAGCATGTCAAGACAGTACTTGAGGCGGCCTACCATGAGGCTGTCCCACGCCGCCGCGGGAGCAGCATGCTACCAGGGAATTGCATCCTTCTCTTCCCGCAGTAGCAACGCATGTCTTTACCGCCAGGTGACAAACTTATTAAGGACACGACAAACCTTCGTCCAGGGCCTGTCCACACCACGTCTCCTGCTACCGTCTGCCGATGAAGCCTGCAGCACAAGGGTTGTGCCCAGCTGCGGTGTGTACATGAGCGCCGCTGGTGTGATCGTAACCGAGGATCCCGTGGGATCGAACAAGACAAAGGAATATTGTGTCGTGATAGCATAGGAGAGCATGTACGACCTCCGGCGCATGATCCACCCCATAGGCGTCGTGGCGAGCAACATGTGAGAGTCGAAAGACACTGACACCGTCGACACGTGGAGATGGTGCAGGAGCGCAGCCATGTGCGCGTTCACGCCGCTCTCCAGCGCGCGGGGTTGCGGGCCACATGGCTACATGAGGACGTGACGCGTCGTCCGTGTCCAACTTGAACGTCATGGGCTTGCGCCACCCGCCCTTCCTTCCTCCAATTTTCAGGGTGCTTGAGAACTAAAATCGGAGTCCTTGCAGGTGTGTTGGTACGAAAACAGTGAGGGATGTTGCTGAGCGGCAACTTGAATTTGGGGATCGAGACGATTTGGGTACTAGAGGGTGCAAACATGATGTATGGCTGGAACACGGTCCGCTAGCGGAGGCGGAAACTTTGTGAGATCCACACACCACCTACCACAGAACGTGCTATACCATCGGAAGAGCTTTTTTTTTTTTTTTTTTTTTTTTTTTAAATTGAAGTTTATTGTCCACGTCATTTGACAGAGCTGTTGGACATACTGTATTTTCGAGTGGACGAATGCAGCTGGAATGATGGTAGCACGTGACCGTCAGCCACGATATTCTTCCGCTCACCTTCAGTTTCACTCCGAGTCCGACGCGATCTTGAGGTCAGCCTCATTGAGCACATTGACCGCTATCCCTATTCTTAAAGAACCTCGAGGGTTACAATGTGCAGTGAGAAGCTACTCCCCACGCGAATACTACTCGTTGCACCTCGATGTGACGGGAGCGGTGAGCGACAGTGAAAGGTAAGAACTACGTTTTGCCCGCCCCAAATGATGTCCATCTGCGTTTGCAAGCTCTATGCAGGACAAGGTTTAACAAAATCGTGATTTGCCTCTTTGAACGCGCACACCGTGCACCAGTGCAAATATAGATTCGTTAATCACGGGATCGAGCGACCTCAGCCGCATGGAGCGTGATTGGAGATGTTTGTGAGCACTTCCAGAAACCTAACAGAGGATGACTAACCTTCTGCCAGTAGCGGCAGTAAATTGAAAACTGTAAGAAATTATCATGATGTTAAAGACGCATCGCCATCCATGGTCACTGGTTGGACACCGGTTTTCGTTTGGCGTACCAGCCTGTCACGATGCGATAGAATCACTATTCATCGATTACTACCCTCAGGATGGGCCTGACGAAGACGGTGGGTGCCCACAGCTTGACATCCTTCTCTGACCCTGGCAGGAATCATCGTAAACATATCATGTGAAGACTCGAAGACACCCGCGAGTAATATCACGACGAATCGACGATGAGCGTGCCATCCTTCTGTGCGCGCACTTGGCCAATATTGGGGGGCATAGATTCCCAGAGCGAAGAGCGAAATTTACTTTTGCTAAAGCTGCCCAGAGCAGGGTCGAGTCCCCACAGGAGATGACCGCCCACGATGCGGAGAAGAAACGTCGTGACGATGAGGTTGGCGAGTCTTCGCTGAGAGAGGCACATCCTGTGTGATAGAGTTCAAGTGCAGATATTCCTGCGGACGAGGCGAACGAGCTAACAAACTGGTGTGTGTACACTCAAGTGACTCAACGAATATTTGACGAATTATTCACACTTACATACGGAGAGGCAGGACCAAACCTTTTTTAGTTACCCACCATTCGTACGTGTAAGCACACGACCAATTCTTGTGACTTCGCGTATGATCCTGTTCCATCCCATGAAACGAATCACCTGGCACCTTCTCTCAGTGATGGGTTCGGTTGTCTGGGGTCACACTGTATCATAGCTGAGCATCTTAGTTTGCGTTTCATTTGGAACGATGCTCACGAGCTTTTCAACCATCGTGGCTGTCGAAGTGTGCTCGACCGTCATTGGCATGAGTTGCTATGGGCTTAAGGCCAAGTAGCCAAGAAAAAGGAACGCCTTCCATGTTCTTTTGATGGGCTTGTTCCTTATTATTGACTTTGGACGAGTGTGCAGAATGTCATCATCAAGGACAAATCTTCAGTCAGCAGCCTTGGTCTCATCATTAACACTGCGTATACCCACCCTTACCATGGGTATTCCAGAAGAGACGGCCAATCGTTGATGCATTGAAACATCGCAATCGGCTAGTCGGACACCTGTCCGTGCCAGTGGACAGGGGAAAACTGTTCCTCAGGAAACCCTGCCCAAGGAGTATACGGTATAGGGTAGGTGTTCTGAAGGTGCCGGTTCCGGTTCAAAGCTGGTGCTTTGCCGGCGGCCTTCGCCCTTGGTTGTTCGGCTATGACACGTCCGGGAACCGTCTCAGCATCGGGTTGAGTACCAGCACCTCGAAAAAGAGAGCTCAGGAGGAACCTTCCCTGAAAGACTATGGTGTGCGGTAACAACGAAGATATATTTTACGCAACCACAAACCGCTGCAAATGGGCGCCCCAGGCACCAATTACGTGGAGTGAAGGCTGCTCCGAAACAATCGGATCACCGAGGCTGACAAGAGCGACAAATATGATTCACATAGTGAACAAGGCAAACACTGAAAAGGCCCAAGGGGCTCTTAATTCTAAAGGTATACTCACGCTCAGCTACCACTTGTCCAAATTCGAAGGTCATCATAACCTAAACTTCACCTTCGTAGCTTCCCTGTAACCCGAGGAAGCCGTTTCATCGCCACCTGCCAAGGCCTGGAATTCTCCAGACGCCGCCAAGATCTAGAAGGGTTAGGACCAGTCCAGACGTGAGCGAATATAAAGACGGTGGCCATGGCTTCCCTCACGCGGTGCCCTGTGTCTAACATGGCCCGATGCCACGATCTTCTGGAGACCTAACACCGTTACCTAAATTGAGCCTGGCGGATACTACCTTTCCTCACCACGGCATTCCTTGTTGGGTCAGCTTGTACCAGCGGTAAGGTACAGTAGCAGGTTATCATAGTAAAACCTCCTTTCCGGCATAATTGTCAACCGAACCGTTGTTGACGGTGAGCGCTCGGAAACCAGTCCGATACTATTGCCTGCGCGGACGCAGTAAGAGTAAGTGACATAACTTCCTGATCCAACCCGATTGTTCTGAGCCCGAAATAGTCAGCGCAATCAGCTTGTCAGGGGGAAATTTACATTTGGTAACGTACACATCAAGTGCAATCAGGCTGGTCAACCTCTTACCCAGACGGCGCCGACAACGATCCACGTGGTTGCCCTCGTTCTCCTGGGTGTGCTCCTGTTGCGCTCATAATTTCCATGGGCGCCTCAGCATGCAACGAAGGAATGAAATAGCGGATCCCACTCATTCAAGAGAGGCGTAGATCATGCCAAGCCCGCATTTCTGGCAGGCCTGGAAACAGTTGCGTGATCCTAGCTTCTCAACGTACGGCCTGCGATCCAAATCCCAATCACAGGCGGTGATGAAATGCCAAGGTACGCCAAGCTCACCCTAGGCCTCCACCATTTTGCCAATGGGGGGCCACTTCTCAGACTTCCATGATCGGTCGCAGACCCGTTTCTTCATGTTGGCGGTGCCTTTCGGCCGATGATAGCAACGATGATCTTGCTCGGCCTATTGTCGTGAGCAATTCTGGGCGTTTGACGGTGAGGTAATTGCTCCATCGCTGAGAGATTTTCGCTTACATCGTGCCACAACCAACCAATTTCCATGATAGCAGGCGCGCTGGAATGACAACATTGGTGTTATGACTAAAAAACCATGGTGGGTGAAGATATAGTGAAGATCACGAGTAACTCGGAGTCCACTCAGACCAATATTGCGCAAAATAGCTTCGTTCATCCCGCCTCTTGTGCCATGGGTACGTGGAGTATCACCCTGAGCTTCCATCTAACCCGAGAAATCAAACTGAATGATTCATAGTCCGCTTGAGGGAGACAATGATCACCTGTCTGCCGGGTTTTCCGGCACTTCGCCCTGGGCCCCTTTAACCCTATGTCCTTTTTTCTTCTTCATGCACAGTTACAAGCACGTAACACAACAACTTCGCTGATCGCCACCATCTTCTGGAAATAGACAGAGTAGACGCCAAAGGTGCCTGTGTATTGTCACTTTTTTCCGCTCACGTCGTATCGACGTCTTACCTGTCGTAACGTTACATAAGGCAGCACCATCTTGGGCAACCAACCCTAACCCATGCCAACGATGCCTGTCGCCTCCTCCCCATCAACGCTCGAATGAAGGGTTATTACTTACTGTCTTGAGAAAAAGGGTTGACTGGGGATAATCCCCCCCACCCCCATCGTTCCTCTCTATTTCCAGCTACGGTATGCCGTCGTCAGCCCTTTCTCGAAACCGGTACGGCAGCCTTTAATTTGCTAGGAGATCCCGTGCGTCTGCCAATGCTAGAAGTGAGTGGGTGATTTGCGTAGTGCCCGTTCAGGATTGTGAACGGCATGGTTCGTGTATAGCCTTTATTTTCCTCCATCGAGGGTTCCTGTGACTCCGTGTGCTCATTCTCAACGTAGCCTTCCTTCACACATTCCCGCCGTCCTTCCTTGGTTTCTTCCGTGCTGTATACCCATATCTCTCTCCCGGACATTGCAAAAACACAACCGGAAAGCGAACGATAACGGCCCGCGTCAGTCCGGCCGCCGTCCACGCAGCGCGAAGACACTCCGTTCGGACCAGCGATCGTACCCGCATACCTGTCAGCCTCGGCGCCTCGCTAACTTTTCGCCCTTGGTCCTCCTTGTTATCTTAGTTCGCTCACTACATCGCCGTTTGACCCCGTGATAATAATGGAAATCCCCTAGGGAAGAACTTGGGCGTCTCTGGGATGGGGTACTGTACTGTACGTGTATCAATTTAGGAGAGAGAAAGACAGAGACAGGCGTCCTCGGAAATGAGACGAGTGAGGATTAGACCGGTGGCGAGCAAAAACGCCGTCCTCCACCCTGAACCAAACCAAGCAACCACCACCCCCACCCCTCCTTCCTAGATCTTCCATCCCCTTTGCATACCGTTCCCTTTTTCCTCCCCACCCCCGCGTGCGTGCAACGTGTCAGATGGTGTGCAAATTACCGCATCTCACAAAACGCCCATTAAGTTTTTTTTTCATTCCTTTGTCGGCGCTCCGAGTTCGTTTCCCCGTTTTAGATCAAGATTGATCACCAGGCGGTTCTGGGCAAAGTTCCCGAAAGGTCCCGACCGCGACCCAACAGAAGGTTAGAGAGATAAGCGATGAGTGGAGGGTCCTGACGAAAGTCGGTGGGCCAGATCGATTTTTTGCTTCTCCGCGTCTGGGGGACCGACCCAGCTACACCCTTTCCTTGCCCCTGTGGTGCCTTTTGATCGATAATCTGGTGCATTCTCTCTTGTCCTCTTAAGCGAATGTGCCACCGAAACGGTGCCACTTTACATGGAAGCAATTTCTGCCTTGTATTTGCATTTCTGTGATCAGATGGGGTCTGTGGGCAGAAGACACGTGGTGGGTAGAATTTTCTGGACAGGTCGCCCATTCTAGGCCTGCGAATGCCTGCGCGGGTAAAAAGGCCGTCGGTTTCTCGTGCCGTGCCATGGCGAAGTGAGGAACGTAAGCGGGAACAGTCCCTTACCATGAGGGCAGGGCATGTTCCTCTAGAGTGAAACCGATAAACCACACAGTATACGCAACGACCGATCCTAGATGGATCGTGTGTGCAAGTAACACAGGGATACACACGCGCGCAACATGGTGTGTTGCGGTGAATACACATCATCATCATCACAAGCCCCGTCATGGCTTCTCTTCCATTCCACCCACTCCATCACAACGTCCAATAATACCGGAAATCAAGTGCGTGCGTGCGTGCGTGCCGTGGGCCAGCGGTCCGAGAAGGACCCCATCACGTTCATCGTGAAATGTCATGGTCCTACACCCCAAACCTCGAGACCAACACATTCAAACGTGGCTGTACCACCTTGGTTTGGCTCTGAAGCGCACAGAGGATCGTTGTTGAATGTGGGACAGCGTGCGGACGACCCTTCGTAGAGCGTTTCATCAAGGTAGAGCCCGTAATGCCCATCCCTGTGAACGACGGCCAGTAAGAACTGGTTCCTGCAAGTACAAGACGGTACGCACCCTCCACCGAAGGAGATCGACTCGGGCTCGCACAGCGCGACGTAGTCATTTTTCCCGGTCCAGCTGAACACTCGTACCCCGCCGTCATGCGCTTTCCACAAGAACCTGTAATCATCCAATGGCTCTATAAGCTATCTCAGAGTCAGCGTACGCCACTCACGATTCGCCCGAACCGGTATACGACCCATGTCCCTCATGTATCCCGTCCGCTACCCAAGCCCCAAAACATTGGTCATCGGCATCGCGCATGACGAGGAGGGCACCGCCAGTGTGGGAGCCGCAGCGAGCATAGAGCGTACGTAACGAAATGCCATGTTGATCGATACTGAAGAGCAGCGTCCATGACTGAGGGAGACGCGCACGTGGAGGGAGGTGGGATCGGATCTAGTCGATATCAGGACCACGATTTGCTTCTCGTCAGTACAAAAACAAAGCGCCGTTTCAGGAAGGGAAAGTGAGAGGACGTACCGTGTTGGCGAGCGAGTTTCCCAGCACCACGCGTGTGCTTTCCTTACGCCCGAGGAGTTGCACTCCATGCCGCTCCGGTGCACCGGACCCATCGCTGTCGTCAAAGCCCTTATTCCACGCGCGATCGCCATCAAATCCAGGCGCGCCACTGGCAGGAACAAACTGCGATGCTGCAAAGGGAGAACCATGTGTAATTTCGACGCGAGTGGGTGCAGGGCGAGCCGGTGGGCTTGCAGGCGGTGGGGGCCCACGGTAGGTAAGGAAAGAGGTCATCCAACGGGAAGGTAGGGTCGTGGACGAGAAGGTAGAAGTCGACTGTACGCGAGTTAATATTGGCGGAGATGGTCGTGAGGGTGATGGTGGGAGAGATGGTGATCGGGTGAGAGGCGAGGGTGGGGCTGGTCTACGCGGGGTGACGCTTACTGACCGTACCTCAGACCGAGGCGGGGCAAATGGGCTGTCGGAAGTCGCTTCGTTGAGGGCGTCGAGTAATGGGTTGAGGGTGTTCTCCATAACCGACTTTACGGGTTCGACTACTGCGCCAAGTATACTGGCTGGCGAGTCGCTGGTTGGCTGCGGTTGCGGTGGCTGCGGAGTCCTGATACCCGAGGGGCTGGCGGATTTGGACGCGGATGGTGACGGGGACGGCGGTGCGGACGGCGATGGAGCGTGTTCATGCCAGTACATGGGATCGTCTTCATGTTCCAACAGTTCCGTGAGCAATCCCTGTTGATTGCGCGCAGTCGCAGCTCGCGCCTCTGCAAAGAATCCGGCACTGGCACCCAAGGGATGTCCAGCGGATGGCTTCGAAGGACTTTGTTCCTTCGACGATGGTTGGGCGAGAGGATCCTCGGAAGCTGGTACGGATACAAACGCGCCAAAGTCAGAGTCGGTGGAACTAGCAGTGCTGATCGAGCCCACACGCGGGCGGGGGTTGGAAGGATGTTCGAAAATGGATGAAGATCCAAATGGAATGGGTGAGGCCGGTGGCGTTGCAGGAGAAAAGAGCGTGGCGAAGAGGTCATCGAGGCCCGCTTTGTTCGGAGGAGAAGGGAGGGGTGTGCCGTTGCCTGCGGGTACGGGTATCAGAGGTGAGATGGATTCGAGTGGTGAAGGCATTCTGAAGATTTGAATCTTTCAAAAAATGATGGTGGCTCAGTAAGGGAAAGAGGAGGCTTGCGTTGGTAGGTGGGGGGTCAACAATGTGGACATCGGTAGGTCAACGGAACGCTGCACGAAACGCACATTCTGACCAACAAACGGCTCACAAGTCTGAAAACGCAAAACTCAAATGAAAAGGGGGAGAACGGAAGACTCGTGGAGGAGGTTCTGTTGAGGAAGTGGGACCGAAACGGTGGCCTTGATGGAGAAGGGCTGGGAGAAAAGAGGCCGAGAGAGGTCGAACCGCGTGGAGGGCGTCTGGAGCAGGGATTAGCTGTGCAGTTGCCTCACTAACCACTCACGGGTTACGATTGGACAGAAGAGGGGGGGGACCAATACGGGATTTGTACGTCTAGAAGGTACGAGGGGGTGTTAATTCTAGGGTGCTATTCAGTCAGTGATAGGATAAAGCAGGTGTGCAACACGCTGCCGCACGCGATGATAACGGGATCAGACACATTTCATTGACGCCAAGGCACTCTGAGAATTGATACAATAGGGGTACAGTAAGGAGAATACTACTACAACATGGCAACGAAAAAGAGAGAGGAGAATATCATACGCCACAGTACGTAAAATTCCCTCGTTTTTTTAACCTCTTTTCTCTCTCAACGGGGGCCGGGCCGTTCACACAATATGCAAATGAGAATAAGAAGGATGAGAAAAGTGGTCGAGCAAAGGGTCCAGACCGACCCTCGTAAAAAACGGTACACAAAAAAGCGCGCGTAAACTCACCGCAAAGGGCAGATCCGAACGATAAGAAGGTGAGGTGAGTACAAAGAGGCGGTGTACATCGAGTACGCCGCATGATCCGGTTACGCTGTTCATCACAACGGCAGGCACGGATCGAACCAACCCAGGCTCGTCCTGTCCTAGGACACGGCTTTTTCAACTTGCTTGCTCCATGCGATGCGAACCTGGCAAAATGCAATTTTAAAACCTGGCGCTGCGGCTCGGGCCACAAACTCGCAGCCGTATACTACTTCTAGTCACACAACACAAAACAGTTCAGTTCACTTGTCCGTCTGTGGCGCGCGTGCATCCCTGGCTCCTTGTCCTCCTTTTATAAGCACCTCCTTCCACATGCCGCCGTCCTACATTTTTGGGCCCACTCATAACAGCGTCAATTCATATCCCTCTTATATCCCCTTCCTCACCACATTCCCCCCTCTTCATTTCCTAATACACAAAACGACATCCGCTCCTCTCTATACCGGGGATGGTGGTGCAGGACCCGTCGGAGGGTGACGCCAAGTATAGGTGTGCTGAGTGTAACCTTCAATTCGGTACCCCGCGCGACCTCTCCCGTCATCTCAACAAGACCGCAAGACATGGTGGCCAGCCCTCACCTTGCGCCATATGCCATAAGCCGTTGACTCGACCCGACTCGCGCGCGCGCCACGAGCGACGGTGCCGCGAGCGCTTCGGTGTCACCGAGGAGATGTGGCAGGGTATAGAGCGTGAGCGACAGCGAGGCCGTCGCAAAAGTATCAGCGTTGATGGCACCGACGAAGCGAACAAACTCGTGGGAGAAGGTAGTGGAACAGCCTGCGATGCCACCACAGCCACCACCAACACCGGCCGGGAACACCGTTGTGGCGGCGGCGGCGGCGGCGCTGCGGCCGCCGCTGCCAGTTCTTCACGCTCGCGAACGGTCTCAGTATCCGAAGTCTCTGACTCCGAACTCGTCGCCGCGCTGGCGTCCACCAACGTCGCATCGTCCGCCCCAGGGCCCGGCCCCGCTTCGATGGCCACGTCGCGGTTCATGCCCCACCAATCCGGCAGTGAATCTGGTTCTTCCTGGGCGACACGAAAACGCTCGACGTCTCTGCGCGATCCTCACCCGCAAACCGCTTCGGCCTCGTCCGCAAGGGACCCTCCCACCACCTCCCCCATAAACGGCCGCAAGCGCCGGGAATCATCGCCCCACGCGCGCGGCGCTCCCACCACGAGCACGCCATGGCGTGCGCTCAGCCGCCTTCCCAACCAACATCCTCACCACCAGCACCACTACCATCAGGTCCGCGACGACTCGCCGCCGTTTGACCCGCCATCGTCCCCCGTGGCGATGCAGGACGAGTCTGACTGCGAGTCGATGGCCCACGCGAGCCCGTACTGGGGTATGCAGCAACAGCAACAGCCGCGGTGGACGACGCTCGTGAAGCGGGAAGAGCGCCTTGTCGAGGTGCCTCAGGATGGCGAGGAGGATGAGGTGGACGAACTGGCCGAAGATGAGGTAGACCTACCGTGGCACCCGCCACCCGTTTCTCCCCGCCCGCATAACAGCCAGCATCCGCGGACGCAGGAAGGAATGATGGCAGGTCCGCCGCCTAAGAAGAAGCTATTCGGTTTTGAGCTAGACGGTACGGGCGGAGGAAGTATCCCGAGCTGGTCATCGCACAAGACGCAACGGTAACGCTCTGGACGATTTTATTTTCACCGGTCGTTATTTATTTAGGGCGTATTATAATCTGTACTCTTAGCCCCTCCATTTATGTAGTTTTGCAGTCGTGCTTTCATATCGCATTCAGTATCCACGACGCGCGACTCGGAATGGCTACCCTCATACCCAACTGCCCAGGATCACATGTCTCGATGAAGCGCGGCCACTCAGCGCTCAGCGGTCGTTTGCGTTTATCCCGTTTACGGTGAGGCACAGAACCAAAAAAAACCGAAGAGAGACGAGAACGTCGTGGATGAGCAAATCATCTACACACGATAATTCATGCGTCTACCACCCCGTCTAATCTCCCTCGCTGCCAAGCCCAAAAGGTCAACAACGTCAATCGCATGGCGAGTCTACAATACTTGCTGGACGTCCCATGACGGTTCGACCAATCCGTCAAGGACAATGTGACCTTGACCAGGAACCGCACAAACCCGCGGAATGAGGCTGTATGGGTATATGACTCGGAGACTAATAGTATGGAGATCAGGGCGCGAACAAGCCTGAGTATGGTGACAAAGAACGGCGCCACGGTCTTTTGTCTCCTTTGAGCACATCGATGACATGTGGAATACACAGGGCGGCAGACCTGAACAAGAAGAATTCGAAGCGAGAGGAGAGGAGCGCCTCGGTGCAGTACAGCTCTGTGAGTCCCGGGGTGATGTACTGTACGTTAGGCTCAGATATTGGGGGCTGTGCGTCCAATTACGGAATCTGTACTTCCCAAAGGCCACGATGTCTAAGCCAGCGCGCACAGAGTCGTAAGGTCAGGGCTGCGGTTTCTGTACAGCGATATGGTCACCGAGTGACCACCGGCATCAAGCTCGTCCGGAGTAACTGAAAATACCGAACGCGTACTAAGCACCGAGTCCTTCCAAATAACAGACGCATTAATTGACGGACATGAACATCGCTATAAGCGCCCAAACAAGTAATTTGCTCTCGCGCCGCACGCCTATTCTTTTATCCCCGTGGAAAGTTTTTTTCCCATCACGATCCGAACTCTGTGGATGATCACAAACATGCAGCACTTTCCTAGTGGGCCGTCATAAACCAAGATGTGGCGCCCGGTCGTCGTCTGCGCCTCCTAGCGTCAGAGAAGACCACGTTATCACACTATCATCACCTTCCCAAGGTCGTAATGCATGTACGTGTCAGCCATGTGCGCTCCGGGGGGTAAGAATGACCATTCTGTTCACCTTAACCCCTCGGGGTTCTCGGGGCTTTTTGTCTATTATACAGACGGGTAATAAAGATAAATGATGGGGCTTCGGGTAATGACCACGAGTACACTCATGCGCGCCCCTCTTTCCCCCGACTGTGGCTCAGGTTGGCACTGTCTGCACGTGTGGCCACCCGTTTCTTAAATTTGCGTCTTCTGTACCTAACAGTACACAGTTATTAATCCGTGGCCAGACAGGTGGAAACGGAAGATGCCACAACGAAGGAACACTTTCTGTTTGCTTGTTCTTTTTTCCTTCACAGCAGCTTCAAGGCTAACTATCCTGGGATACCGGCGTCTCACTGGCCATCCGGCTTCGGTATCAGACGAAGAGTGTTGGTCGTACAGTACCTTCAAATTCCTTGATTTCGATATGCCATTGACCCAGCGGATCATGATAAGGCCCCTTTCCTTATTCTCGAACGTTGATATTCGAGCTGGTAGCGAGATCGTGTGCAGATTAATTACCCAGTTATTTGATTTCGGAGGGTGCGCAGGCGTCAGAGTAAACTTGGAAGTTGCATATTTGTACTGTACCACAATGGTGCAATACCTTTCATCATCCCCGCCGTTTCTCGTGACTTTGCCAGTCTGGAGCGCTTCTGAGTAGGAGAATCTCCACAATCTCAACGCGAGGTCACAGTCGATGCGGGGGAGAATGGTCATGAAACGGACGTCATGAGCGTTTCAGTGGGCTGCTGGAACCCAGAAATTTCGGAACGTGGCAAAATGTCAAATATTTTTTTTTGGCAGAAAATTTGAACAGGGTCTCGCCCGTGCGAGTGGTAACACCGGAAATGTGCCCTGTGTGTTACCACGCTTGATTCGGGCGCGCGTGCCACCTGACTGAGCCAAACTGTGTTGCTAATGATGGAAGAGCGCGCCGCGCACTTACCATGCAGGTCCTCAAAGCGCTTCTCGATGTCAGGCACAGCCTCACGGAGCATAGTAACCTCAGAGCAGTGTTCAGAACATGGCGGTGGGCATCTTGGTGGTGGGCTGTAGCCTCAAAACGATCTGGGGTGGGTAGTGAGGTAGTGACCAAGACAGGGTACCGACAATCAGTTCAATTCGTGGAGGGAGGATGGTAGACAGACGATAATCAAGTGAGACACTCCACCTCCCAAAAGCGCTGGAGTCATTTTGAAGACTTCCTCCGCAACCAATCTGCGAGATCATGCGCCATCAGGCACCCTTGTGTTATAAGTTAGGATTTGCTCACCGTTCGCCGTGACTCCCGTGAGGAGGATTCCGGGTGGAAGGCGAGGAAAACATATTCCGAGCTGTCAAACTAAATGCGAGGACATTGACATGTGCAACGAAAGAGTCCGCTGAGGTCTCAGACAAGGAGGACGCGCCGAGCGTCTCAAACATGTCATGGCTTGGTTATGGTACTATGACCAAGTGATGGCACATTCAGCGTGTCGAGTAGTGTATAAAGCCTGTCAACGGAACGGTTGTGGTATAGAATGTAGAGTCATAAATGCCGGGTTGACGATGAAGACCCCAATGCGTGGATACTGTTGGATTCCTGCTAAGTTCCGATTGCTATTGGCTGCCAGTAACATAGAAATGGCGCGCGGCGCTGCATAAAATGGAAACCAATGCACAGTACAGTTTGACAGACTAGTGGCTCACACGATCACCAGTAAGACAGGTAGTGCCTGTCAGAGGGATTACACAAACTTTGGTACTTGCACCCCAGTCGTCTGGTTGAAGAAAAAAGGGTCGGAATGAGACCGTACCGAAAGACATGAAGCGGTCGAGCCGTGAGCTGTCGGAGTTTGAGCGCTCCTGCCAAGTCAACGTCATGTCGGAGGGTGTCTATCCAAGTCGTAAGGGGGAATAATTGACAACGCCACGGCTCATAGTTGGAATGCTGTCCGCCATTTACCGATGCACCCTGTTGTTGACGTACGTATGCAAATTCAACTCCAGCCAAAGCATGCTTACCTCCTTCATGCGGGTTAGCTAGACATAATTTCTGGTTTCCGGAAATTATTTGAGTTTATTCCACGCTCGATTTGACTGGAAGCCCGCCGGTGGGGACCTTCCTACATCAAAGAAAACAACCTCCTAACGCGGTGTGGATTAGCGCACGCCGGTCGAGACCAGGTGAACGCTCATACTCGGGCTCGCATTGGCCAACCCTTCGCTCTAATCCGATCCGAGGGGGGTCCGCGCTGCGGAGAGACGAGCGGGGGAATTCATCCGTGGAGTATCTGATCGGAAAACCCATCATGATGACCGATTAGACCGAAAGGAAACACCTACGGGAGTCGGTTTTGACTTTTGAAACAAGAAGTAGGCTGTGTTGTATGACTGTCTAATTTAGTCATAATTTACGGTGTTAAATATTGACCTGTCAACGTCAATCAATGAGATGATGGGGAGCAATATGAAGCAGGAACGACCATGGGGCATCATGCTTGTGCGGCGGTGTGGACTCAGGATTACCCTTTTCTGACGCGTGGGAGCTTTGTCATTGGAACCATATCGAAAACAATTTGTTCGAGTGCCTGATTTTACCACCAGCTCGACGCGCGTGACCAGTTTTCGTGCAAATTTATGAATTTCATCACATGCCTCCTGACTGCAAGCGTTTTTTTGTCTCCCCTCAAAGTATTGCTCTCATGTGGTGACTATATTCCTCACATTTACTAGTAGCTGGGGGCTGTCTCCTCGCACCTACTGCCACTCAGTGCCCAGTGGTTCATACGACACATGCCAGACTTTGCTTGGCTTGTCTGGATCTTTCTCCACGCATAGGCTTTACCTGCTCCTGGGCCTGTCGCTTCATTAATTGTCGGCTGATGTCCATGTCTCCTTATTTTGGATTGGCTGCGCACCCTGAAGAGCCATGACTCGAAAAGACAAGCACCGCCCTCGCTAGGGCTGGTACCAATCAATGTATTATGTGTAGTATGACAACACGCTCTATTCATCACGTGCGGTTTTGTTCCGGGATCCAGGTGTTCTTGGCGGAGTTCCTAGTACCTGCGCTTCTGCGGATAGGGACACTGCGGTCACTGGCAAGCCTACAGTGGCCAAACATGTTCTCTACATCGTTGTGGATGCTAGCCCTGGGTTTGTTGGTATGCGACAGAAACCTTACGCTGCAGCGAGACCGGCGTGTTATTATGCGACGAGCGCAACGATAGAACCATTTCGTGGCAGAATTAATAACTTGCAATAGGGTAGGATGGGGCTGTAGCGTGCTGTAGAGTGCCCCTCGCGCGCTGTCCATATTACATTATTACATCCCTCAACTCAAAAAAAGAAAACTCTAGATCCTCCGATCTTACGAACCTCGCTCAGATCTCAGACCCGCTCCAGGGCTTGCATATGCACGATTTCTATTCCTTACATCCTTACATGAACCGCAACAAGCAAAACATGGGGATTGTTATATTTCTTCAAGTTCGATTGTGTTAGATTGAACCTCCGAAAATGGAGACACAGTGCTGTCTCTATGCCCTTGTCGCGGGCCACGGCGACGGGGATCCGCCAGCCTCTAACACGAATTTCCGATGGCACCGCTATGTACGGTCGAGGATGACCGCGATGCGGACAGGTTCGCCTTATTGTTTCAGCACTCCCTTCAGGTGACGCTGCGCGGATCTCATATTGGCTAGGGTGTCCCAGGGCAGCCAGGCTGTTGACGTCAGAGTCACGTGTCATCAAACTTTTGCTTGAAGTTCCTTCTTTTGTGACTATTGGTGCGCCTCTCGCCTCTCGTTTTTTGTGCCTGTTCGTAATAGTCACAACCTATTCATTTAGAGTGGAAATCGTCATCCATCGCACGAGTTTTTTAATCCTTCACTCACTCACAACCCCGGACACGCAAGTGTGATATCACGTGATTTTCATCACGTCTCGATCACCCCACTGCATGCAAATCAGGCTTTTCTTGCCGGAAAAAGTCTGAGGAAAGCTTAGATATGTGTTAAACAGTACTTAGGCTTTACTTGTCAGAAAATTTGTGAAAAGAAAGTTTAAATAACCTCTAACT
>Ga0307510_10004144_pt1 | contig 17022 bp, 11 predicted proteins | sample 12_EM_MG_FD_207224 | JGI IMG/M metagenome (GOLD analysis project Ga0307510, IMG submission 207224) | Populus trichocarpa ectomycorrhiza microbial communities from riparian zone in the Pacific Northwest, United States - 12_EM | ecosystem: Host-associated > Plants > Roots > Unclassified | place...
GGTATATTCTTAGCCTCAATAGGTAAAGGCGATGCCGGTTATGAATTGCAGGTGCTGGACTCGTACAACAACAAAACCTATGTGAATGGTATGGCAGGCAGCTTGTACAAACAGGCTATCCCGCTGGCAAATCCCGGCAGGAAACCAGGCGAGTGGCAGACTTATGACGTGATCTGGAATGCCCCAGTGTTTAACGAGGACGGTTCAGTAAAAACTCCTGCGCATGCAACTGTGTTCTTTAACGGAGTACTGGTTGAAAATAATTTCGAATTGAAGGGGCCAACCTTATATATCGGTAAACCTGAATACAAAGCTCATGGCGCTGCACCAATAAAATTACAGGCACATGGCGATAAGAGCGAGCCGCTAAGCTACCGCAACATCTGGGTGCGTGAGTTGTAACATATAAAGTAAAAAAGAAATGAAAGGTTGCCACCATAACGGGACAACCTTTTTTATTAATTAGTTGTTGATTTTTAGACAATTAACTGCTGCTTTTTTGCAACTGTTTGTTCAACAGTTTTTTGAATTATATTTGTTCTTCTTAACCTAAAAAAACATCTTCTGCTGCTATGAAAAAAGCTTTTTTACTATCTTTTATTGGGATGCTATGCGGTTCTGTGTACGCGCAAATACAAAAAGCACCAGCCTACCCACTGATTACGCATAATACTTATTTTAGCATCTGGTCATTTTCAGATATCCTGAATGATTCTCCCACCAAACACTGGACAGGTAAGGATCAATCCATGATCGGATTTATTAAGGTGGATGGCGATGTGTACCGTTTTATGGGTCAGGAACCGAAATCTTATAAAACCATTCTAGCGGCGGCAGACGAACAAGCCTACGATTGTAAATACACTGAAACACAGCCCGGCGAAGGCTGGCAGTCCGAAAAGTTCAACGATGGTAGTTGGGAGACGGGTTCTGCTCCATTTGCAGATAGCAAACCGAAAGGTAAGACTGTTTGGAAAAACGATTTATGGATTCGGCGCACCTTTGAGATCAGTAACGCTGATGTATATAAACTTTTTTTAAAGCTTAGCCACGATGACGATGCCGAAGTATATTTGAATGGGGAAAAAGTATTGGACAGATCCGGAGCAAATGGTGATTTTGAAATGTTCCCGGTAAAGAATGTGCTTAAGAAAGGAACAAACATTCTCGCGATACATTGTAAAAATACTGGTGGCGATACCTTCTTGGATGCCGGATTGGCTGAGCAGGAAAAGTCTAAATCAGATGAATCTATCAAACAGGCGATACAAACAGGTGTAACCGTCACTGCTACGCAAACGAATTATAAATTCAAATGCGGCAAGGCTGACTTGGCTCTGACCTTCACTTCGCCGCTACTACTTAACGATCTTGCTGTTTTTCAACGCCCTGTATCATACATCACTTATAAAGTCCGCTCGAATGACGGGAAACAGCACAATGTAAAGGTCTTTTTTGGTGCCTCTACAGAGATTGCAGTAAACAAACCCAACCAGGAAGTATCCGCTGAATCTGCAGATGACAGCAAGTTATCCATATTGAAAGCTGGCTCTGTAGAACAACCTGTATTAAAGAAAAAAGGCGACGACCTGCGTATCGATTGGGGCTATATGTATATAGCTGTCCCAAAATCAACTAATGCATTGCAATATATAACCAGTGAAAAAGAAATCGGCAATCCATTCCAGACTAAGGCTCAAAAAAGCAAGAAAGCCATTAAAGGGCATGAATTATCTTTAAACACAATCATCCCGTTTGGTAATGTGGGTGCAACTTATACCGAAAAATTTGCAGAGCTTGGTTATGATGATTTGTATGCTGTAGAGTATTTCGGCACACAGCTAAAGCCATGGTGGAAAAACGGTGGTGCAACCATTGAGCAGGAACTAAATACTGCAGCGAATGAATACGGATTAGTAATGAAGAAGTGTGCCGTATTCAACAAAACCATTTACCAGGATGCATTTAAAGCAGGTGGTGAGAAGTATGCAAAGCTATGCGCATTGGCTTACCGTCAGAGTATTGCAGCGCATGCCCTGGTTAAAAGTCCGCAGGGCGAGATTTTATTCTTATCAAAAGAAAACTTCAGCAATGGCTCTATCAATACGGTTGATGTAACTTATCCGTCAGCACCATTGTACCTGGCCTATGCACCGAAATTCCTGGAAGGCATGCTGAACGGGATATTCTACTACAGCGAGAGCGGCAAGTTTAAAAATGATTTTGCTGCGCACGATCTTGGCACCTATCCGTTAGCCAATGGCCAAACCTATGGCGAAGGTATGCCGGTGGAAGAATCAGGCAATATGATCATCATGACCGAAGCGATAGTTAAGGCAGAAAAGAATCCGGCTTTTGCCAAAAAACATTGGGCAACTTTGACCACTTGGGTAAAATATCTTGAGAAAGCAGGATTTGATCCGGAAAATCAGTTATGTACTGATGATTTTGCGGGGCATCTGGCTCATAATGCTAACCTTTCCGCCAAAGCTATTGTAGGGATTGCTTGCTATGCCCGTTTGGCTGACCGGTTAGGAGAAAAAGCTGTTGCAGAAAAATATCGAAAAACAGCTGCTGAAATGGTCAAAAACTGGATGAAAATCGATGATGCCGGCGATCATTATTCGCTGGTGTTCGGTGCTAAGGACACCTGGAGCCAAAAATATAACCTGGTATGGGATAAGGTGCTTGGTTTGCATTTATTTCCTCAGAGTGTTTATAACAAAGAGGTTACTTATTACCTGACCAAACAAAATAAATTCGGTTTACCTTTGGATAGCAGGAAGACCTATACTAAATCAGATTGGATCATGTGGACAGCGGCTTTGGCTAATAACCCGGCAAGTTTTAAGGCACTTACAGATCCGATCTATAAATATGCAACCGAAACATCAACCAAAGTCCCTTTAAGCGACTGGCATGAAACAACTGATGGCAGAATGGTAGGCTTCCAGGCAAGGAGTGTGGTTGGTGGATATTTTATGCAGGTACTTGCAAATAAATGGCTAAAATAATTTAGAAAAACATGAACAGTAAACTTATCAAGTCTGTAGTATTCGTGGTTTTGTTATGCATCGCTTCAATGGCAAAAGCTACGAGACCGCTTCAGCATTATTACCAGTTGAAAATTTACCATCTGAAAACAAAGGCTCAGGAGGACCGCCTTGAAAAGTACTTGAAAGAGGCTTACGTGCCTGCCTGGAAAAGGGTGACAAGTGGGGGATTGATTGGAGTGTTTAAAACACTGGATGCTGATACTGACAAACGGGTGTATGTTTTCACTATCTATAGTAAATTGCAAGTGATCGAAAAAATAGAAGCAGATATTTCAATAGATCAACAATACCTGGACGCAGGTAAAGGCTACCTTGATGCAGCCTATAATGAGCAGCCCTATACTCGTGTAGAAACCATTGTTCTGAAGGCATTTCCAAAATGGCCCGTATCTACCGTTCCACAGTTAACCGCCAACAAAGCCGACCGTATTTACGAACTGCGCAGCTACGAAAGCCCAACGGAAAAATTAAACATCAATAAAGTAAAGATGTTTAATGAAGGAGGCGAAACCGTGTTGTTTAATCGATTGAATTTCAATGCGGTATTTTATGCGGAAGTTTTAGCCGGCAGCCATATGCCCAATCTGATGTATATGACCACCTTTAATAGTAAGGAGGATAGGGACAAACACTGGGATACTTTTTCTAACGACCCGGAATGGAAAACATTGGTGGCAAAGCCGGAGTATCAGCATAATGTATCAAAAGCTGATATTATATTTCTGCACCCGGCGGATTATTCCGACTTTTAAGATTTATAGCTATGAATGAAGTCTGAAAAGCGTGAATACGATGCAATAGTAGTTGGCTCCGGTCCAAATGGGTTGGCCGCAGCTATACTGATGCAGCAAAACGGGCTTTCGGTTTTATTAATTGAAGGTAAAGAGACGATAGGCGGGGGGATGCGTTCAGCAGAGCTTACACTCCCCGGCTATCTTCACGATATTTGTTCCGCTATTCATCCACTGGCAGTATCCTCTCCATTTTTTGAGACTCTTCCGCTTTCAGAACACGGACTTCAATTTATCTATCCGGATATCGCTGCCGCGCATCCTTTTGACGACGGCAGTGCCGCGTTTCTAAAGAACTCCATCGAGGAAACAGCCTCGCAATTTGGTATTGACCGTCAGGCCTACATCGATTTGATCCAGCCTGTTGTAAATGATTGGCCATCCATCGCCCCTGATGCTTTAGGTCCCCTTCATTTCCCGAAACATCCATTGACAATGGCCCGGTTTGGATTGAAAGCGCTCAGATCTGCCTCGTCCGTGGCAGGCAGATTTCAAACCAAACAGGCAAAAGGGCTTTTTGCAGGAATGGCAGCCCATTGTATGCAGCCGCTGACCAATTTAAGCTCAGCTGCTACAGCATTGATATTACTTTCTACAGCCCATTTAAAAGGATGGCCCTTGCCCAAAGGCGGTTCACAGCAAATTGCCAATGCACTGGCTTCTTATTTTGTGTCGTTGGGTGGAAAGATCGAAACAGGAATGTATATTCAATCTTTAGAACAATTGCCCTCATCAAAAGCGCTATTATTTGATATTGGTCCAAAGCAACTTTTGCAGATAGCAGGGCATAAATTCTCTAATATTTATAAATGGCAATTGCAACGCTATCGATATGGAATGGGTATATTCAAAATAGACTGGGCGTTAGACGGACAGGTGCCTTTTACAAACGAACTCTGCAGGCAGGCCGGGACAGTACATCTGGGTAATACATTTTCTGAAATTTCGGCTTCAGAACAATTAACCTGGAATGGTTTTAGACCCGAAAAACCATTTGTTTTGTTAGCACAGCAAAGTCTTTTTGATAATACCAGGGCACCGGAAGGTAAACATACCGCATGGGCCTATTGCCATGTGCCTAATGGTTCAACCGTAGATATGACAGAGGCCATCGAACTACAGGTAGAACGCTTTGCGCCCGGTTTCAGGGAGAGAATACTGGCAAAGCATGTAATGAACCCGGCGCAGGTTGAAGAATATAACCCTAATTACGTTGGAGGTGACATCAACGGCGGCGCATTTGACCTTGGACAATTATTTACACGGCCAGCTTTGCGCTGGTCGCCGTACAGGACATCAGCTAAAGGGATTTATATTTGCTCATCATCCACACCCCCCGGCGGCGGCGTGCACGGCATGTGTGGTTATCATGCTGCCAAACGGGCCCTGAAGGATGTTTTTGATATCTCCGTAAAGCCGCTGAGCTAGCTATTTCACCTCCATAACTTTCGATCTTTCCGATATCCCGTTCTCATTAAACGACTCGATCTGGAAATAATAAGGTAGGCTCTTTTCCATTCCGTTAAAGAAATATTCGTTTTTGCCATACACCATAATGTTATTGTACAACTTATCAGGTGCAATACCAGTGTAGATAGTATAACCAATGGCATTATCAACCGGCTGCCACCTGATCCAGGAGTTCCTGCGTTCAGCATCGCCACGAAGCACCATAAAGTCTTTTACTGCTCCTGGTTTTGCTCCAGCACCTTTGCCAAATACCCGGAAACCTGATAAAGCAAACTTGCCTGTTGGCATGTGAATGTTAACGATCTTCAGGTAACGCGCTTTTATTGGTGTTTTCAGGTCAATATAATCATGCGGAACATCTGTTTTGTTCTTGCTTTTATCTATCAACACCTTCCAGTTTTTGCCGTCAATAGATGAATAGACAATGTATTGCGTATAAACACCCGATGATTTGCCCAAAAACTCAGCATCCTGATCAGCGTAGTTTACCTGTATGGCATTTACCGTACAGATCTCGCCAAGATCCGTTTTCAGCCATTCGCCTTTATTGGCTGTTTTGGCACACCAATAGGTTTTGATGTCCTCGTCTACTGCATAGTTTGGTTCAAAGCCACCAAGCGTTGAAGACACCTCAACAGGTTTGTTGTAGTTCAATATCATCCACCCTGTAAAATTGCTTTTCAGATGATCTTCTTTGCCTGCAGGAAGATATTGCGGGTAATCGCCGTAGGCAGTATTACAATAGAGTACACCGTCATTATCAAAACCTGCCGGCCAGAAACCGATGCGACGTTCGAAGTTATTCTTCACATTTACCACCATGGTAGAGATGTGCCAGTAATTACCATATTTATCGGCCCATGTGGCACCATGTCCGGCTCCCCTGGCAAAGCCGCCGGGTTTATACGAGAATGGATTATGCTTTTGATAAGTGAATGGTCCCAGCGGGTTATCACCCACAAAAACGCCATCAGCATAACCACGACCCTCAGTACCCGATCCTCCGAATTGTAGGTAATATTTGCCATCGTGCTTGTTCATCCACGATCCTTCCATGAATCCGCCGAGGAATACATTGTCGTTGTTTTCGCCGAAACGTTCCCAGCCATGTTCTGTATAATCTAAATGCAGCGTTTCCACCTTTGGGCCTATTGGCTCAAATGTTTTGCGGTCAATTTCCTGTCCATACAGTGGCAATGTGTTACTTGACCCATGATAGATATAAACGCGTCCGTCATCGTCAGCAAACATACCCGGGTCCCAGGCGCCCACTTTAAAATAGTCCTTAGCTGTCTTCCACTCATCTTTTGTAGGATTTGTACTCATCCACAATGTAAAATCTTTATTATAGGTCGATCCGATCACCAGCAAGGTATCACCTAAAACCAATGTAGCAGGTGCACACAGGTTATCGCCTTGATTCTCATTATATGGTCTGAGAAAGCTTCTCGAAACAAAATGCCAGTTCAGCATATCATCGCTGTACCAGTATCCGAATTGGTTGGTTGAAAAAAGATAGTATTTCCCTTTAAATAAGGTTACAGTTGGGTCGGCAGTCGCCCTATGCCGTCCCCACCTCGAAAAATCTTTGAAAGGCGTATAAGCATAATCAAGGTTAAGCGGATTGCAATAGGTAAGTCGTTTTTGCTGTGCATAAGCTTGCACAAAAAAGCAAGTAAATATGATCAGTAAAAGATAATGGGCCAGTCTTTTCATTCGGTAGTTTATAATGGAAATAACAGTACTAATATAGGCAGTTTGAAAAGCTAAAATGATGTTTAATTTAATTTCTGAAGATCGCCCCGATTTGCCCATAATCAAATATTTTGTCCGATATCGACCACTTTTTTAAAGCGATAATTTATCAAATAACTGATAATTAATAAGTTGACTTTGGTATAGGTATTGCAAGGTACTGTATAAAATATTAATATGGATACCGAAATCACAGCGGAAGTAGTACAACAAAAAAGAAAGAAAGGAATCATCTATGGCTTTATAGCTGTAGCTATAATAGTAGTATGTATAATGCTGATCAGAGCCTGGCTTGGGTCTTCAGTGAATGCTTCTGAGATCAGCACGGGCAAAGTAGAAATAGGAAATGTAGAAAATACTTTGAATGCTACCGGCGAGGTACTTCCCGAATTTGAAGAAGTGATCACCAGCCCTATCAATGCATCTATTAAAAATGTGGTGAGCGATGCCGGTGGCAAGGTAAAAGCAGGTCAATCCATACTCACGCTTGATAAATCGGCTTCCGAAAATGATTATGCCAAAATGAAATTTCAGCTGGAGACCAAAAAGAACGAGATCAGTAAACTAAAACTCGACCTGGAAAAAAGCTATTATGATATTCAATCGAACAATGATATCAAACAACTGCGCATTGGCAACCTGACTGATGCTGTCGAAAATGCCAAAAGACTATATAAAGCAGGCGGCGGTACGCGCGAAGATATCGAGCAAGCTGAGCTTAACCTGAAGGTTGCTCAATTGGAGAAAAAGCAGATAGAGAACGAGATCAAAAGCAAACAAAAGACCATGCAGCTGGAGGAAAAGGAAGCAGAAATTGCCGCAGCTATCCAGCAAAATGACCTGAACGAGTTGCAGCGTAAATTAAATCTCGCAAATGTGGTAGCTACCCGCAGCGGTGTGGTTACCTATGTAAATAAGAATATAGGTGCCAATATAAAAGAGGGCGAAACACTTGCCCGCATTGCCGACCTGAGCAGCTTTAAAGTAAGCGGAAGTTTATCGGACAATTACCTCGACCAATTGCATAACGGCATGCCGGTAATAGTACGCTTTAACGATATTGAATTGCGCGGGAATGTATCGAACGTTTACCCCTCTGTTCAAAATGGGATTATCACATTCGATGTTCAATTAGAAGAACGGAACAATAAACAATTGCGCCCTAATATGAAGATAGATGTTTACCTGGTGACAGCTGTTCATAATAAAGTATTACGCGTGGCTAATGGTCCGGCGTTTAAAGGCGCCAGCCCGCAGGATATTTTCGTGTTGAGCAATGGCAAAGCTGAAAAAAGAAGCGTCCATACCGGCCTGAGCAACTTTGATTTCGTGGAGTTAAAGGACGGTGTAAAACCAGGTGATGTGGTAATTACATCAGACATGACTGAATTTAAAAATTCAAAAGAATTAACAGTTAAAGGAAACTAATCGTGAAATACCTATACATTATATTATTCATACTAATAAGTCAAAAGGCATTTTGCTCTGGCGGAGATACCATTCGTCTTTCACTTCACGACGTTGTGGAACTGGCCAAGGGCAATTCCATCGCTTCCAAGCAGGCCGTTACCACCCGGGAAACTAAATACTGGCTATGGCGTACTTTTAAATCTAACTATCAGCCACAATTATCGCTAAGCGGTAACTTGCCCGGGTATAGCAAAACTACAAGCCCGATAATTCAACCTGATGGAACGATTCTATTTCAACAAGTGCATAATGACAATTCGCAAATGACGCTTAATTTCAGCCAGAGTATTACTGCTACCGGCGCTACTATTTATGGCGAAAGTCAGTTGCAGCGTTTTGATGATTTTGACAGGCACAATGTGTTGTACAATGGTGTGCCTTATGCCATCGGGATCAGTCAGCCACTGGGGCAGTATAATAGTTTGAAGTGGGATAAGAAGATACAGCCTCTATTATACAACGAAAGTAAACAAGCATATATAGAAGCCCAGGAACAGATATCAATAACAGCCGAGGGTTATTTTTTTGATCTACTGCTGGCCCAGGTTAATCTGCAAATTGCACAAACCAACCTTACTAATACTGAAAATATCCTAAAAATCGCCAAAATGAAATTCGAGTTGGGAAAAGTAACCCGGAATGAGATTTTACAGCTTCAGTTGGAATTGCTGAATGCAAAAAAAGCGGTTGGGATAGCCAAACGGGATATCGAAGTTTCAACGCTGACCTTGCGAAGCTATATCAGTCAGGAAGGAAATGATAAGATCGAGCTTGTTTTGCCGGAAACTATCAGCGATATGAGCGTGACATCGGATAGGGTCCTGGTTGAAGCTTACGCCAATCGTTCAGATGCTATTGCCTTTGTACGCCGGATAGCCGAAGCTAAACGCGATGTCGCTGTAGCAAGGGGACAGACCGGGCTTACAGCTTCACTTACCGCAAACCTGGGATTTTCAAACACGGCGCCCAACATCCCGGATGTTTACCGCTCGCCGCAAAACCAACAGTTGGTACAACTGACATTCTCTATCCCTGTATTGGATTGGGGAAGATCAAAATCTAAAATAAAGACTGCGGAGGCCAACGAGAAATTTACCGAATATGCTGTAGAGCAGGACAAGCAAACCTTTAAACAACAAATAGTAACACAGGTAACACTGTTCAATCAAATGAAGGAGCAGGTGGGTTTGACTGCACAGGCCGATAGTATCGCCGGAGAAAAATATAAAATAGCCAAAGAGCGCTATGTTCTGGGTAACCTGAGCATTACCGACCTGAGCATTGCCTTCCAGGAAAATGACCAGGCAAAACGGGACTACGTAGCTGCCCTGCGCGACTTTTGGGGAGCTTATTATCAGTTGCGCTACCTGTCTTTGTTCGACTTTGAAAAAAATGAAAAAATAACATATAAATAAATCAAATAACCATCAGCACAATATGATACGTTTACAAAACATTGAAAAAGTCTACCGTACAGATACGGTTGAAACACTGGCGCTTAACAAAGTAAGCCTTGAAATAGCCAAAGGCGAATTCCTATCTATCATGGGGCCGTCGGGCTGCGGTAAAAGTACCCTGCTCAATATTATAGGGCTGTTGGACGAACCCTCAAAAGGTGAGGTAAAAATTGATCAGCAAAAAACAGAGAACCTGTCTGATAAGCAGATGGCCCAGTTCCGTAATAAAAAGATCGGATTTATTTTCCAGAGCTACCACCTGATCAATGACCTACAAGTATTGGACAACGTGGAACTGCCTTTACTTTACCGTTCCTCTACTGCCAAAGAGCGTAAACAATTGGCCACCGAGGCGTTGGCCAAAGTCGGATTATCTAACAGGGTTAAACACTTCCCCTCACAACTTTCGGGCGGGCAGAAACAGCGTGTGGCCATAGCCCGTGCGATTGTTGGTCGGCCGGAAATTATTTTGGCAGATGAGCCTACCGGTAACCTGGATAGTGCTATGGGAAACGAGATCATGGATATCCTGCTGCAATTAAATAAAAATGAAGGCACTACCATCGTGATGGTTACCCATGATGAGAATATGGCCCATAAAACTCATCGCCTGGTACGTCTATTTGATGGTTCACAGGTTCAATAATCATTTTTAAGATTTAATATCATGCTTAAAAATTATTTCAAAATAGCCATAGCGGTTTTAAGGCGGAGAAAGTTCTTCACTTTTATCAGCCTGTTTGGTATCAGCTTTACACTGACCATTCTGCTGGTTTTGACCGCATTTATTGATAAAGTGGTGGGTGACAATTATCCCGATAAAAAAAGGAACAGGTCGCTGTATGTTTCACGTATATCACAGGTGGGTAAGGAATCCTCTTCTTCCGGGCCCGCTTCATACTACTTTTTTGATCATTATGTACGAAGCCTCAAAACCCCCGTTACTATAGCTATTTCCTCGGGTTTTAGTGGGACCAACACCTACGTGAACAATAAGAAAATTGCCGTTAATTATAAATATACCAATGCTGAATATTGGGATGTGCTTGATTATGATTTTCTGGAAGGCAAGGCATTTAATAAACAGCAGGTAGACAATGCTGAAAAGATAGCCGTTATATCTGCGGATATGAAAAAGGCATATTTTGGAGATATACCCGCAGTGGTAGGTCAATATATTGAAGCTGACAATGTAAAATACAGGGTAATAGGTGTAGTAAAAAATGTGCCGATAACCAGCTATATGACCTACAGCGATATCTATTTGCCTTATACCGTATCAAAGAATGGTGATTACAAAAACAATAAAGGATACCAGGGCTACTACTTTGGTATTCTGCTGGCTAATTCGCCGGGCGATGTGGATAAATTGTATAATGAATATGAGGAGATGATCAGGAGATTGCCGCCTGAGCAGAAACAATTTGATCATGTATACAGCCATGCAGATACTTACATCAAATCCTATGTGGATAGTGGGGATGAAAGACATTCAGGCACATTTATCGCAGTAACAGCCATCAGCATATTTGCTTTTATATTAATGATCTTACCCACGTTAAACCTGGTCAATATCAATATAACACGCATTATGGAACGCTCATCAGAGATTGGCGTACGCAAAGCATTTGGGGCCTCATCAAGAACTTTAGTTTACCAGTTTATTGTCGAAAACATCATACTCACGCTATTGGGCGGAGTGATCGGAATTATACTGTCGTTTGTAGTATTGCAGGTGCTCAACAGTGCCCATCTTATCGCTAACCTGGAGCTGAGTATCAACTTTACTGTATTATTCATCGGCTTACTGGTTTGCCTGGTTTTTGGGTTGATATCCGGTGTTTACCCTGCATGGCGAATGTCGAAACTTAATGTAGTAACCGCTTTAAAGGCGCAATAAACTAAGATCAAATCATTTAAATTAAAATATTATGTTCAAGCATTTATTTAAACTGATCTGGAATAAAAAGAAGCAAAACTTTTTATTGATGTCCGAGATGCTGGTCTCGTTCCTGGTCATATTTGCAGTATTTACACTAATGGTGTACTACTATAACAACTATAAAAAGACGATGGGTTTTGATTATGAGAACCTGTGGGTAGTGAATTATAACAATACTTATCAAACCAAGAGCACTGATTCGTTAAACATATTTTATGAAAATCTGCGGCAATCTATCAAATCTATGCCGCAGGTAAAAGAGGTTAGTTTTTGCAGCGATAATGTCCCCCTATCGCAAAATCAATGGACAGGGGATGTGCATTATAAAAATGCATCAGCAAATTCTGACAATTATACTATTGATGATAATTATAAAAGCGCTCTTAATCTTAAATTATTGGAGGGCAGGTGGTTCAACAAGGCAGATGCTGTTGCAAAGATCCAGCCTGTGATCATCAACAGCGATCTGAAGGAAAAAATATTTGGCGATGAAGAAGCTCTCGGCAAAATGGTGGGCACCGAAGATAAAAAATTCAATTTAAGAGTGGTAGGAATTATACAGGGAATTAAGGCAAAAGGTGATTACTCACCCGCCAGGCCTGCCATTTATAGAAGAACAGATACCGGATCATATCACTGGCTGGGAAAAATGATGGTAAAAGTCACTCCGGACGCAGACGCTGCATTTGAAGGGAAATTATACAAATTATTGGCTAATTATATGAAAAGCTCCAATGTCGAGATAGAGCATATGGTAAACAAACGTAAAAGTGCCAATCTTTTCAATTTGGTTCCGATGATTGTTACACTGATCGTAGCTTGTTTCCTGGTGATCAACGTGGCGCTTGGGTTATTTGGGGTTTTATGGTATAATATCAATAAACGTAAAGGTGAGATTGGGCTACGGCGTGCTATAGGTGCCTCGGGGCAGGCGGTGTCATCGCAATTGGTTTCTGAGTCGTTAATACTGGCCACACTTTCACTGATAGTCGGGACGTTCTTTGCAGTGCAGTTTCCGTTACTGAATGTATTCGATCTCAAAGCAAGTATTTATATCGTCGCTATGATTTTGGCAATCATATTTATTTACCTGTTGGTATTGGTTTGCTCACTTTATCCCGGTAAACAGGCCGCTGCTATTTACCCGGCGGTGGCTTTGCATGAAGATTAGGTGGTAACTCAACCCACCCCCCTATACTTTGTAGAGAGGGTTGACAAGCGCAGCGATGTCAGGGCTGAGTTAACACGATTTGCTTATACTTGTAACATAGAATATGATACTGATAATTGATGACGATATTGCCGTACGTACTTCATTGCTTTTGCTGCTGAAAAGTGAAGGCTATGAAGCGGAAGGAACACCTTTGCCCGGCGAAGCTTTAAGTATCATCAAAAAACGCAGTCCGGAGCTAATTATACTTGATCTGAATTTTTCTATCGATACTTCAGGCCAGGAGGGGCTTTCCTTGCTGGAAGATATCAAGAAAATCAACCCGCTTGTGCCTGTTATCCTGATCACTGGTTGGGGGAGTATCGAACTGGCGGTAAAGGGGATGAAGCTGGGTGCTAATGATTTTATAAATAAACCCTGGAGTAACGATCACCTGCTTCAATCGGTAAAAACCCTGATCGATTTGCAGGATAAAAAAGCCGAACACCGCACCCGCAAGCAGTTAGACACTAAATATAATTTTCAGCATATTATTGGTGAAGATCCAAAGATGCTGGATATATTGGAAACCATTGGCCGCGTGGCAGAAACAGATGCTTCTGTATTGGTGATGGGCGAGAGCGGCACGGGTAAGGAACTGATAGCCGAAGCGATACATCAGAATAGTATTCGCCGTAATAAGCCGTTCATTAAAGTAAACCTGGGCGGTATTTCGACGTCATTATTTGAAAGCGAAATGTTTGGCCACGTGAGGGGTGCTTTTACTGATGCACGGTTTGACAGGGTTGGCCGTTTTGAAATGGCCAACAAAGGGACAATATTCCTGGACGAGATCGGCGATCTGGATGCGAGTAGCCAGGTGAAGTTATTGCGTGTATTACAGGACCGGACATACGAAGTATTGGGCAGCAGCCGCACCAAAAGTGTGGATGTACGGATAGTTTGCGCCACTAATAAAGACCTGAACGAAATGGTGGACCGGCATAGCTTCCGCGAAGACCTGCTCTACCGCATTAATCTGATAACAGTTGTCTTACCCGCCTTACGCGAAAGGCCCAAGGATATTCCCTTATTGGTTGATTTCTTTATCAATAACCTGAAAGAGATCTACAACCGGCCAAAGTTAGCTGTATCTCAAAGCGCAATAAAATGGCTGCAGGGATTGCCTTTACCGGGTAATATCAGGCAATTAAAGAATTTAGTAGAACGGTCGATACTCATCAGTAAAAAGGATATACTGGATATTGAGGATTTTCGGTCGCAACTGGAGTTATCCCCGGTAAAAAAAGGTAATTTGCAATTGCCGGGAGTTGGGGCGATAACGCTGGAAGAAATGGAGGTCGAGATGATCAAACGGGCGCTCGAATATCATAAAAATAAGATAGCGCGCGCAGCAAAATCATTAGGCCTTACACGTAGCGCGCTATACCGGCGACTGGATAAATACCAGATACCCTACGATGAAGCTGAGGACTAAATACTTATTATTTGTTGTCATCCTGCACCTGATCACATTGGTGCTTACCTGGATTATTTTTGAGAAGGACCGTGTTTTCTTTATAGTTGCTGAAGTATTTATCCTGATCTCGATTATTATTTCATGGAACTTGTACCGGCAACTGATACAGCCCCTTAAAGCACTGATGCAGGGGGTTGACGCGATAAAAGACCGCGATTTTAATGTGAAATTTTTGCCCACAGGCAAACACGAAGTTGACCAGTTGATTGATGTATATAACCAGATGATAGACCAGTTGCGTACCGAACGAACTTTGCAGGAAGAACAACATTTTTTCCTCGAGAAACTCATATTGACTTCACCGACGGGGATTATCATCCTGGATTATGATGGAAATATCCAGCAGATCAACCCCAAGGCCCTGCAAATATTATCTATTGATGTATCGGACCTGGTTAGTCGTTCTGTAAATGATCTGCCGGGTTATTTTTTAAAGCATATCAAAAACTTGAAATCGGGCGAAACAAAGATCATCAAACTAAGCGGCGCCACTACTTACAGGTTGCAAAGAGCTCATTTTATTGACCGTGGCTTCTCACGCGATTTTATTATGATGGAAGAACTGACAGCTGAGATACTGGCTGCCGAAAAGAATGTGTATGGAAAGGTGATCCGCATGATGGCGCATGAAGTGAATAATACGATTGGACCTGTAAATTCGATCATCGACTCCGCATTAAAAACCGACCCGTTATGGGAAGGGCATCATTCCGATAGTTTAAAGGATGCTCTGCAGGTGGCACTCGACCGTAATCAAAATCTCAATATGTTCATGCGCAACTTTGCCGACCTGGTAAAGTTACCTGAAGCTAATAAGAAGCGCATCGATCTGAATCATTTGATAACTTCTGTTTCAAAATTAATGGAACTCAGGGCATCTGAAAAACATATCAAATTACAATTAGAAATAGCTGAGGAACCATTTTATATTTCTGCAGATGAGCAACTAATGGAGCAGGCGCTTATCAATATTGTGAAAAATGCCATTGAAGCTATTGATGAGCCGGGGAATGTCAGGCTCATTACTGACGCTAGGTTGAAACAATTGATCATTTCAGACAATGGCAAAGGAATCAGCACAGAGCAAAGCGAAAGCCTTTTTACCCCATTTTATAGTACCAAAAAAGACGGACAGGGGATAGGCCTTACCTTAGTAAGAGAGATACTGATCAATCATGGCTTCGAGTTTTCACTCAGGACCGTAGCAGAAAGTCAAACAGAATTTACCATTGTCTTTAAGTAAGAAATAAACGCCCAAAATTAAAACCGATTTTTTATCTTGGTATCGCACGATGCCAATTATGCTGATATGAAAAAACTGCTGCTTGTTTTTAGCCTCTTTGTCATTTTTAATCAATCTGTTTTTTCTCAGGCATCCGCAAATTCAGAAAATCAATTCCAGGTAAAAGGGTTTCATTTGGACCTCAGGATACAGGTAATGCCTATGCCTGCTTTGAGGGCATTTGCCAAAAAGCTAAGCGGCTATGGTATTAATACACTGATTATGGAATGGGAAGGGACATATCCGTTTGAAAAGCACCCGCTTATCCCTAATCGGTATGCTTACACCAAAACGGAGATCATCAGTTTTATAAAATATTGTAATGGTTTGGGCATCGATGTGATTCCGTTGCAACAAAGCTTCGGGCATGTAGAATACATCCTCCGAAACGAAAAGTATAAAGAACTAAGGGAAGACCAAAAAGATTACTCACAAGTATGTCCCCTGCAAACTAAACAAGATAGCGCACTTTTTACTGATCTTTATACTGAACTGGTATCTACCCACACCTCAAAATATATCCATATCGGCGGAGATGAAACATATCTGCTTGGGCATGATGAAAGATGCAAGGCAAAGGTGGAAAAAGAAGGTAAGTCAAAATTATATATCGATTATATCCGGATGCTGTGCAATATCGTAATCAAGCTCGGTAAAAAGCCCGTCCTGTGGGCAGATATTGCGATGAAGCACCCCGAGGCCATTAAACTGTTGCCCCAGGGCACCATACTGGTCGATTGGAACTATGGCTGGAGCATGAACAACTTTGGCGACCATCAGAAATTGATGGAAAGCGGTTATGAAATATGGGGAGCGCCTGCTTTGCGTTCTCACCCCGATAATTACTTCCTGACCCAATGGGAAAAGCACTTTAATAATATCCGGAATTTTGTTCCGACCGCGCGTAATTTAGGATATAAAGGAATTGTGATGACTTCCTGGTCTACTTCCGGGGCTTACTCTTCAGTTTTTGAAACCGACGAGAATATTACCGATCTGTATGCGATCAGGCATGTTTATCCCATCAGTGGCTTTAATATTTTACTGGCTGCTTATGCCGAAAGTATAAAATCACCCAAATCGCTCGACATTGATGATTTTATCATAAG
>Ga0307510_10004145_pt1 | contig 17021 bp, 6 predicted proteins | sample 12_EM_MG_FD_207224 | JGI IMG/M metagenome (GOLD analysis project Ga0307510, IMG submission 207224) | Populus trichocarpa ectomycorrhiza microbial communities from riparian zone in the Pacific Northwest, United States - 12_EM | ecosystem: Host-associated > Plants > Roots > Unclassified | place...
TATCTAATAAATAAAATAATCATTAAAAAAACTCTTTTTTTTAAGATTTTCATGTCTTTAAAAAGTTTTTCTTTTTCATTTCAGGAGGAGGGCATAGACTTCGAGCAAATGTGAAACTTTCTTACTAACTAATCTCCAAGATAATTTCTTGATGTTGATCTAATTAATTTTTTAATCAAGTTTGACTAGGTGTGTTTTTAAAACTCAATTCAATACTTTTTTTTAATTCAATTTTAAAATCATTCCTAATCGATCTTTGAATCATGTGTTTTCTAAATTAAGCAGCAAGAATGGATGGAGTTTAATAACTATAATGTAGGTTTTTTGTATTATTTTAAATTTATTGATTGAGTTTGGGCCATAAAAGATATTTAAACTTTAAATATAACATTTCATGTCTCGATAAAACTACACTAAATTTAGGGAACACATATTCACGTGTGGTTTGTCCATTTAGATGGATCATATTTGTAAAGCGACGACATGAAGTGGAAGAACTGTTAATGGCAACTATACATGTGCGTGGGGGCCTCAGCTTCTGTATTTGACGTAAAATTGGATTTCCAGTGTATAAAATATCTTTCAATTGGATCCGGGCCTCCCATCCATATCTATTAGTGTTTTTTCTTTCTAAATTATTTAGCTTTATGTATTAAGTCACTAAACATTCACAATAATGTTAGACGGAAAAGGACCGGTGTTGAGGTTTAAATTTGTTCAGGATTACAATTCAAGAATGATACATAGGCTGGGGACTTGTATGAAATTCCTTCTTTTAACTTTCTAAAGCATGATATGATGTCTTGATTACTTTAAAAAAATAATAATAATAAAGGCTGACATCCTTTTTTTTTTTTTTTTCATCTTGGTTTTTTAATTATTATCAAGTTGTTTAAAATGTAATTTGATATTTAAATAAATATAAAATATTATTTAAAAACTAAAAATAGTGAGCACGTGCAATGCGTTTGCTGGAGAGTGCGACACGCCTGTATTTTTTAGGCGGCGCGTGAGATACCTCCTAGCGGTTGCTAAATGCCGCTTTTTTGCAATAATATTAGAAGCGTTCCAATAACCTCTTTCTACTGGTTATGCGCATTTAACACGATGGCACGGTGGTTGAGTTTCAATGAATTTTTTTTCCTTCCTCCTCACCCTGGGTTTTGTGTCTACCCTTCAAAAAAATAAATGTCTCATATCAATTTGTATTTGTATTAATTTTAATATCCATTCTTTTTATTGATATTTATTTTTATTTTAATGCGTTTTAAAGTTGATTTTATTTTTTAATTTCATCCATTCGCATTTGATTCCGTTTAATTTTTTTCTTTCTAATTTGGTCATTGTTTATTTTATTGCTATTTTTTTTTATTGATGTGTTTTATTTTTCAATTTTATCCCTCATTTGATTTTTTTACCATATTTGATCATCATTATTTTAATTGCTATTTATTTTATTTTTTTAGACGATTGAGAATTTTATGTTATGATTTTTCAGTGTTTGTTTTTTATAGAGTAATCACTAATCATGGTCTCATGACCTGAATCACGGGTCTTAAAGATCAACCCGACTTGATTTCGGTTTTTTAGATCCTTTTTAATTTTTTTATATATTGGCAATCATTTATTTTTTTCGATGAGTTGTCCTTTTCTTATCACTATTGATTTTTTATATATAATTATATTGTTAAATTAGCTAAGGTTATCAAATACATTCGAATCAATGAATCAAGTTTCATATATTTTTTTGTTCATTTAAAAATATTATCATCACTTCGGTTTTTTTTTAATTTTCATGCCAGGAAAACTTTAACTTAGCCTGCGATGTAGCTACTAGCTAGAGTCTTATCTAGTATATTTTTTATAACAAATGAGTCCCTGGGAAAATAATTGCCTATTTTAAAAGTAATGATATGCATATTGAAACTAAACATCAATTAAAAAGCCGCGGGGATGTCTGTTTGTGTGTGGTTTCCGAATGATTCCATGTCTAGTGATGGGTCTGATCAACCACCGCTAAAGGAGCAGAAGAGACAAATTAATCGACGCTTGTCAGTCACGAGTGGAACAGTAGTCGAAACATAAACATGCCACCAGAAGAGACAGCGATTGAAACACATCATCCATCACCCAAGCATCACTCGTGAATACATGGAATGAATAATGTTCGCTGGAAAATAATATTTTTTTTTAAAAATAAATTTATAAAAATTAAATTATTTTTTGATATTTTGTAATGTTATGAAAAATAATAATTTGAAATATACTTTCTGATTATATCATGAAAAATAAGTTGAAAAATAACTTATTAATATTTTTTTAAAATTTATTAAAATAATAAGAGACAAATCTTACAAATTTAAAAGTTGAATAAAAATAAAAATAAATTTTTTTAATAAATTATCTCAAATAAAATAAATAACAATCAAAATAATAGAGATTAAATCTAACAGATAAAAACATTGAAAGATGATGAAATTAAAATAACAATAATTATAATTTTATAAATTATTTCAAATAAAATAAGTAACAATTAAAATAATAAGGACCAAATTTGATAGATAAAAAAATTCAATTAAAAAAATAATACGAGAAAAGCAAATAACAATTATAAAAACGAAGACCAAAATTAATATAAAAATAAAATTAAATTAAATTTTAAGAGGTGGAGTTAAAAAAAAATTCAAAACAAAATATATAATAATAAAAAATTTAAAAATCAAATTTAATATGATGTTTATAGATTTTTTACAACTTTTTAAAAGTGTTTCTTGAAAATACTTTTCTATAAACCAAATCAAATTTTTTTTTGGCTGAAAGTGTTTTTTATTGAATAATTTTTTTAATAACAAATAAATATAAAAATAATTAAAAATAATTTCCAAAAAGTTATTTTCCGTTGAACAAACGAGTTATAAATAATAAATTCAATTCGAAATCACGAAGTGGCACTTGCACTGCAGGATGCTTCTTTTATTACTCTCTACAAACAGTATTAAATACACAAAAGTACCAGACTTTGACGAAGGAGACTTTAAGCTGATTGGTTAAGAAAATTTATAATGCACTATGTTGGCGTAACTAATATTGATACAGAGAGTACATTTTTTAAATTCCTCGAAAAAAATTAATTTGTTTAATAGGGTTTTATTTATACAGGATCAGTGTATTTCAAATAATAATTAAAGCTCCATTTTGGGGCGGGGATGAGGTGGGCTTTAATGCCCACATTCACCCATCCTTGTTTGGTTTGGTTGGCCCAGTTTTGTTTTTGCGAGAGACCGGCAGATTTTGATTTTTTTTTTATAGAGTCTCCGATGGTGCTTTCTATCACTATTTCCTTATAAATTGTATATTATATTAAATATTTTTCTACAGTCACCTTCACTGCTGTAACTACAACCAGTACTAAGAGTGCGTTTGGCATTGCTGTTGGAAAGCATTTTTTAAAAAATTTAATTTTTTTTTTGTTTTGAAATAATATGTTTTTGATGTTTTCAAATCATTTTGATGTGCTGATCTCAAAAATGATTTTTAAAAAATAAAAAAATATTGTTGGCATACTTTTCTGAGTGAAAAGTACTTTGAAAAGCAACCACAACCACACTCCCAAACACCCTCTAAAAGCATTTTTAGAGTTTAGTTTCAATGTCAAACACGTACGCATGGATATTTATTTTTGTGTTAAGTCGTGTTTTAATTTATTTTTATTTAATTTTTTTTTGTGGTTTTTATTGTAAAATAAGTTTTGAAAAATAAAAAATATTATTTTAATATATTTTAAATAAAAATATATTTTTTAAAATTATTCTTACAATGTTAATGACTATCTAAGGGCTGCTTGGCTTAGCTTTCTAACTTTTTTTTTTTTTAAAGGGTTAAATAAAATAAAAAAACAAGTGAGAAAACTAAGACAAACAGGCACTAAATATCATTGCCAGTGCTGAGGTGGTGTGGCTGGAAACGGAGGCGACTTGTGCATTAATAACCAGGACCAACTAGAGATGACCCCTTGCATCAAAGATAGCCTATTCGTAAGGTAGGTTTCAGCTGGGAACCACATCTCTGTCCCTACTTAACTTTCCCATCACATCCAGTGTCAGTCCATACTCGCCGATTGCCGGCCATCTCCTCTCTCTCTCTCTCTTTCTAAGAGGGACAGATGACAATCTCTTCTCAACGATAGTTCCTGCAGCCAGCCCTGATTAACCCCCCCTCCATTTGCTCAACATTTAGGAGGTTCAGGGATATGATATTTGGGAGGGACTAGGGAGGGAGGTACAAGTGTTATTTTTTTAATATATTAAAATAATATTTTTTATTTTTTAAAATTTATTTTTGAAATATAAAAATATTAAAAAATATTAATTAAAAAATTGAAAAAATTTCAATTTTAATATTAGAAGAAGAAGAAGAAAGAGGAGCATGTTCAACTCAAATTGAACCGGTAATCAATTTGTTCACGAGAAACGTCTCAAATATACATACCATCATCACCTGCTCTTATTTTAACTTAGTCGTTACTTATTCCAACTAATTTTGACCCTTCTTTAACAAAATTCATTCTCCTGGGACCAAATCTCCCTTTTCTTTTTGTTACTTTTACTTACTTTGATCCATCAAGAAGATTTTCAATATCTCCACCAATCTAGAAGTCCAAATTTAGCTAAAATAAATAAAAATCCAGCTCAATTTCGTCCCTTCCCCCACTTCACTCCCCTACTAATCTCGCCTCCTTTTCCCTCTTCCCTCTCTTTAACACCTTTTTTACACTCCTCCATGTCTAAACAACAGACAACAAACAACATTAACCAACAGAAAAACACCGAACGATATCATTTCCGACCAAATCTCTCTTTTTCTCACACATACCATGTCTCTTCTTTTCTTCATCTTCTCTCTCCCTCTCCTCCTCTCCCCTTCCCTCTCCTTTTCCTTTGGTAGTAAGTAGTACTCATTCCTCCCCTCCTCTCTCTCTCTCTCTAACTACTTTAACCAACTTTCAGGTTTTTTTTTTAACTGCTTTTTTTTCCGATTTTACTACAGATGCTTCATACTTCATAGACTGTGGCGGTTCTACAAACACAACCGATCCATTCAACACAATATGGCTTTCCGACCGTTACTTCACTGGAGGAGCCATCTCTGTAGTGTCGGAGCCACTCCACTTCCGCTATCCTCAAGAAAAAAATCTTCGCTTCTTCCCCCTCTCTTCCGGTAAAAAAAACTGCTACATTTTGCCTCTCCCTAGCGGCTGTTACTACTTCCGTACGTTCACTGTCTACGACAACTATGATGGCAAGTCCCACTCTCCTTCATTCGACGCATCCGTCGAGGGTACTGTCGTCTTTTCCTGGCGTTCTCCTTGGCCGGAGAACCTCGCTCGTGACGGCGCGTACTCCGATCTCTTCGCGTTTGTCAAAGACGGTGAAGCGGATGTTTGTTTTTACAGTATTGCCACTGACCCTCCCGTCATTGGATCCCTTGAAGTCCGTCAAATCGATCCGTCATCTTACGATTCCGCAACAATCAGCGATAAGTTCATCCTCGTTAATTACGGCCGTTTATCCTGCGGGTCCAACCAGTGGGGCCCAGGGTTCAGCAACGACACTGATGATTTCGGCCGAGCATGGCAGTCCGACTCCGTACTCCGAACTCTAAACACGACAAAAATAATCCACTCCCTCTCCACACGAGAAACCATAACCGGCACCAATCAGCCACCGAATTTTTTTCCTGCGAAGCTTTACCAAACGGCGGTTACTGGAAATGGAATACTCGAGTACGCACTGTCGGTCGATGCGAAATTGGATTATGTGTTGTGGTTTCATTTCGCAGAGATTGATTCGAGTGTGAAGCAGAAAGCGGAGAGAGTGTTTGATGTGGTGGTGAATGAGAAGAATGTGAAGAGGGTCGACGTTTTCGAGGAAGTTGGGAGTTTTGCAGCTTATAGTTTGAGTTATACAGTGCATAATTTGAGCAGTACTGTGTTGACTGTGAAGTTTGTGCCAGTGATTGGCGCTCCGATTGTTAGTGGAATTGAGAATTATGCTTTGATTCCTAATGATCTCTCCACCGCGCCGGAGCAAGGTACGTGTGTGATTTTGGAGTGATTGGTTTTTTTGAATTAGAAATTAGCAACTGTGAATGTGTTTTTGTTTCGGTAGTGGTGGCCATGAGAGCATTGAAAGAGTCGTTGAGAGTTCCTGATAGAATGGGATGGAATGGGGATCCTTGTGCTCCTACTAGCTGGGATGCCTGGGAAGGAGTTACATGCCATCCCAACAAAGATGAAACTGCACTCGTGATATCGCAAATGTAAGAAAGGGCGCTTTTGTCCATGCCTTGATGCATTCGAGAGATTGTATTCCTTGAATATTCTTTGTTTCAGAATATGAGTTTTAATCTCATGTTAATAATTATAATTATTACTTGGGTTATTTTATTCAGTGATCTTGGAAGTCAAGGCTTGAAAGGGAGTATAAGTGAGCAGATTACTCTTTTGTCGAACTTGGTAACCCTGTAAGTATCAGCATCCAATTCCTTACACGCTGGAGATGTTTGACTTTATTTGGTTAAATCTAGCAGACAATATTGGCATGTTGCCGATAGATGCATGGAATGAGCGCGTCTTTTCTCAACATTCTACTGCAATGCCGGGATTCATTAGGTTTATTTTTTAAAGTGACATGTTTTCTTGTACATCTCTAACAACTTGTTTCCAGCTTTTGCACTTGTCCTTCCAACCACTTTCATTTTCATTCTGCTCTTTACTGGTGCAGATACTAGTTTTAATTATCATGACCGATCAATTTCTATCAGAAAATTTATTAATTTTTTTTTTTTAGGATTTCTTTTGAGTGAACTACATTTAACTATAGGATTTTTTGCTAAGCGAACTCCATTTTATAGCTTTAATTAATGCGAAAGGATCCTTACTTCTCGATAAAATAACAAATTAATTGTCTTCCAGTTGATCTCGTATGCAAACATGCAACCTGTAGCATCGTTATTGTTGTCTCTGCAGAGTCCATCAAATTTAGTCACCTATTCCTGAGTAGATAATCTAAACGTTAGAACATTCTTGACTTTTGCTTTCATTTGCAAATTGTTTACGTCATGGCCCCTGCCTTGCTTGCCTCAAAATTTGTTCTAAAATTTTAGTGACTTGTGCATAAATTTTTTTAAACTTGGATCGACCCTTCTGTGGTTTCTTGTGCTTATACTGTTGCTCATCCATTGTAATTAACCACTCTCTTTTAAATCTTCAGGAATTTGAGTACTAATTCTTTGGGAGGAACTCTACCATCAGGACTAGGTCAACAATCTCTTGTACGGCTGTAAGTTTTACAGCATTTATATGCCTTATATCAGTTGATGTTTTGTAGTCCTACTTTTTAATATGTATGGCAAGCTCTGGTCTCATATAAGCTAAAAGTTGTTTTATAGTGCATTTCATGATTTAGTACCTCTAATTTAATTATATGTTTCCTAAATGACCCCAACTAGTTTGGGATTAAGGCTTTGTTGCGTTGTTGATTATTTTGATAAATAAAGAGAAATTGATTAGAGCATGTGTTCCCAGTGCATTTTGTTTCATCAAGTGCCCGCCCAAGAAGGTTTTGAGAACCCCCTTTGAGAGGGAGGGCTGTCTCTCTGCCAGCTCATCTAGAAGGCTTCCTTTTCCTAAGACATTGGATGTGCACACTCATTCAAGTCTATATTTTAGAACTAATTCATTCATGAAAAGAAGCGTACCTCGTGTGGGGAAAGGGAAAAAAATACTATCGAGTCCTCTCATTCTGGTGCTCTAAGTGTTCCTTTTCTGGTTTACATGGGTGCGTGTCCTGTTTTTGTTTTAAGTATACTTCCTATGGAGTATCTCTTCTTTGAGTCTGGAAAACGTTTTCTATTCTGTTACATATTTATCCTTGTTTCTTCCTTTTGTCTTAAAATATTAATTTATCATCTTGGTCAGTTCACTTAATTTATTCAGCTTTATAGTGTAGCACAAACTTTTAAGTCTTCTGTGACTGAAGTTAGAGTCTGATTTAAATGATGTTCCACCATCCTTTTCAAGTCTACACTATGAAACTTATCTAACAACCACTATGAACTTACTCTGGCATTCCATTATGTTATACCTTATCACTTCTGATTTTTACTTTGTAGGGATTTGTCAAACAATCAATTCTCAGGTCCTATACCGGAAAGTCTAGCTTTGGCAACTCATCTGCAACTTGTGTAAGTAGTTTTCTTGCACTAATACATACTGGAGGCATTTTTCATAAACATGTGTGCGTGCACACACTCACACACAAAATAATACAGACGTACACACACACACACACACACAGAGCAAGTTTGTTTGATATTTGGATTTTGAAGCTAAAATTTGTTGTTCTTCTTCGTTTCAAGTTTTATTGTCAACTCCTTGAGTTTAAATGTGGTAGTGTTTGACCGATTTCTGTCCTGCATGCCTTGATGTTAGCAGTTATCATATATACCAGTAGGGAGAAGATTTTCATGCTTTTAATGAATGGTATAGTGTCATAAGTTGAAAAAACTATTCATGAAATAATTTTACTAAATATTAGTTTCTGTGGATTTTTTTATTTGACCTCATGTTTAGATAAATGATACCACTCCTTTTGAAATTCAGCAAGAATTGAGTTGGAGTATCTGTTTTGTATTTAGTTTGTTAAGAAATTTAATTCGGATGTAGAAGATGGATATTTTACCTTTTAAATTCAAATGTGATGTTTTGATGTATTCACCATAGAAGAGATTGACCAACTTCCAGATGTAAATAGAAATGAACCCTTCCAGTTTCCTTGGAATTAGTTTAGAACGAATTGAAAGAACTTATTTCATGCTAGTTTTGTATAACTGTGAATTGAAAACATTAACTCTGGTATGCACACTTGCCATCAAATGCTTATGCCAGAAATGGTGCGGAAAACCCCATCAAATGAAACCAAATCACTTGACACATTGGTGGTAACATATACTAGTTGTCCTCATCATCCAAGAATAAAGTGCTTTCTTTTGTAATTCAATCTAAGACTTGGCTTAATCCATTGTTCATGTGCATTTTTACTTGCACATTGAACAATAGGGTAAGACAGCACATGCTGCATTGTTAGAAGCATATAAAGGGAAGTTAAAAATAGTAGCTGAAAACTGCTGTTGAGAATATAATGTAGTGTTAGTTTTTTGGACTTTGCTGGGTACTGGAGAGATGGATTTGATCACTATATTTGACAGCTCTTCTAGTAGATTTTCCTCTTTGCCTTTGTTGATAAAGAAATCAAGGCCCTTTTACTATTTCCCCCAACATCAAGTGGTCAAGATGAAGTATAATGTGGGTTCTCATGAGCAGTATATAATACCAAGCAATTATTCATGCAACTATTTATGGAAGTAATTTTTTTAACAGAACTGCCATATACATTCCTAAGTTGTTTTCTGGTAGTATTCATGTTCATTTCTGGGAGGATGTCTCATTCTCTGTGTAGTTGTTCTCTTTTACCTTCATTTTTTTTTCTCTGTCTTCATTGCAATGCTTCCACATTGCCAGTTCTTGGAGGCTGGTAGGCAATTGAACTTATGATGAAATCTATGCTGTCACATTTCAATCCCAGATTCCTTTTCTCTGCGTTGGTTTAATGAATAATCACATCTTAAAGGATTGCAATTTCTCTATATTTGAGAAGGAAAAAGAATTTTTTTATCTTTTTCAGAAAAGCTGACTGGGAAAAAGTTGTTTCTTGCTCCCAATTCTGTCACTACTTTAAAATGCTGAACTTTTCTTTGGTGTCAAAAATCATATGATATCAAGCCAACACTGAAACAAAACAAGATAGAAGCTCTATTTTAGCTTGATATCTACTCATTAAAATCTATTTTGAATTTCCGATTAGACTGCCTCTTTACATATTGCTCTTTCAATTTTCTTCTTTTCATTTTTTAGAAAGTACCAATTCCACCTGTTCACAAACCTCCCTCCTCTCCCCTAAAAGAAACTAGAGTTTTTTTGTTGCAACCACTTCATGAGCTCCATTGTGGATAATCCCCTCGGTATATTAGTTTTTACAACTTTGCTTATTGGTAGATGTGCCACATTGTTTTCCTTTTTGTTTTATTTGATAAGCAAATTGATTGAAGAAACACCAAATGGTAACTATTTAAATACCCACAGCATTTGCATTAGAAATCCAAATGGTTAATAATTCTAGTGTTGATTACCTATTATTTTCCATTATTGTATTCCCTCGACATCTCTTTGTTTCCAGGATGTTGAATGGTAACTCATTGGAAGGGCGGGTACCAGAGGAACTTTATTCAATTGGTGTGCATGGTGGAGCTATTGAGTATGCTTCCTTTCTAACTTTCACGATTCTTTTAGTTTATTATATTATTAATTTTCTAGCAATAAAATCTTTGGCTGGACTGTCGTGCAATTGCATTTGAACCTATGTGCAATATCCTTAAATCTCTTGATTCTACTTTTACTTATTTAATTTGTTAAGATATGTCAAATATTTTATGTTCACCTCAAATCCTCTAGAGTATGAAATTGAAAGACTTCTAATGCTATTTGACTTATTGCCTAAATACCTTGCTCTTTAGAGGACTACATTTACCAAAATAGTAAGCATATACTGTAGGTCCATAGTCTTTAGTTGTCTGTGATATTGCATTATGAGATCTTACTGGATTCATGTTGTCTTAGTCTGTGCAAGAGAGTTGCCTGTCGTTGATTGATGGTTCACAAATCATAATTTCTTGTTTTTCAATCAATTTGATTATCTAGCAAGATGGGCAATCATAATATGTAACAATTCAATTCACATATTCTTCAACCCTGAATGACTAGTCTGTTGGTTGCGTGTGTTATTCCTTTTTAGCCATATCCTTCCAAAAAATTTGGTATCCGCATGAATTTCACCTATGCTATTATTGAAAAGGCGATGCATACCCCTGTTTCGCAGTCACTTTCTCATTACTTAGGAAGTCTTATCCACCCACTCTCCCATTTTGATGTGAGATCTCATTTCAGTTCAAGTTGGAAATGGTGATTAGTATTTCATATTAATGTATGAAGTATAGGTTACTCTTTGCAGCATCAAAAGATGCTAACAGACAACTCTTTACTTTGAGTTGCTGAATGTTTGGCTCCATGTTGCTCGCACAATTTCTGGAATATACCTATTTGCTATTTCTATTTCTTTTTCCTTTTTTGGAGATTAACGTTGCTTAAGATGGAAATTGAATCAATGCCTCACCCCTGTTACCTTTCAAAAGTACCCATGAGCCAGTGGTCATTTTGTTATTTTATTCCCTGATGAGTTAATGTCTCTTTAACAACTCATTACCGGAAAAACACTTTGTTTTACAGTCTATCAGGTAACAAAGGGTTGTGTGGAGTACCATCTTTGCCACAATGCTCTCTTTTCTGGGATAATGGTCGCTTGTCCACTGGTGGTAAAATTGCTATAGGCTTATCCTGCCTAGTATTTGTTTGTTTGCTTGTATTGGGATACCTAATCTGCATCAGGAGGCGTAGACATGATTATGAATTTGCTCCACCTCACGATCTAATGTGTAAGTATTTTTCGAGGATGTTCAAGTTTGTCATCTTCTAGTTTCATTACATGCATTATGCTATGGCTGTCAGCTGGTCTGATAGGTCATCTGGCACGATATGTTGTTGAATTTTAAGGCATGCATTACACGGAGCATATTAGATATCACTCTTATAGAGGCCAGTCAAATTTGATTAGATTTCACTCTTATAGAGGCCAGTCAAATTCGAGGCCGCACTCCACCTTTGGACCTTATTTTGACTTCCTTTTATTGTAGAATAGTTTGAAACCATTGATCATTTGGAATTATCTATTCCTGATAAAAACCTCTTAAAATTCCTATGTTAACAACCACTTGGAGATGTTATTTTAGAATTAGAATTAAAAAAAAAAACTTTCATGGATTAAATTAGGATCTGGAATCAGGGACTGGGATTATACTTGAAGCAGTATATAATATATTAAACTGCAAAAGGAGTTCAACAAGGATTGGGACTTGGGAGTGAGATGTCATTCAAAGCACAAACCTCCATATAGGAGAAAGGTTGCATGTACCCACCACTGATAAATTTTTAGTCAGTGAACTTCTGCTGCTAGATGATGTTGTTACTGTATTGTAGTCCGTACTTTTGTTTGCCCAGATCCCAGAGTTTTAGTTAGAGATATAAAACCAGTGCATTTAGTTTTCATCCTTCGATGGCTATTTTCACAATATGAGCTTAGAATCCGTCCAATGTGACTTGTCTTCCAGAGTCTTGAGAAATCCATCCAAACAAGCAATGGTGTCTTATGCCCCATGATATAAATCTTCTCATCATCAAAAGAGTTTCATCCTTGTTAGGCAAGGAAGCTCAACTTTCCTCTCACACTTGTCTCTATCTGAAATATCTTTACCTCCTAACTCAATCCACATAGATCTTAATTGTTCGTAAGTAGCACAGTGTGTAGTAGCAATAATACTATCACTATCACCTTCAATTTGACTTTATTAGCTGTCATTACAAGCGCTTTCTCATCCTCGGTTATTTCCATTTTATATTCGATGTTATCATACCTAGCCAAAAAGAAAAGGTAAAAAGAGGAGATATTTTTTCCGGAGTTTCACTCGTCAGTAACAATAAGACTATCACCTTCAATTTGGCTTTATTAGCTGTCATCACGGATGCTTTCTCATCCTCACTTAACTCCGTTTTAAATCTAATATTATCATACCTAACCAAAAAGAAAAGGGAGAAGGAGATATTTTTGCCGTAGTTTCATTCATCCTGGTCTGACTTCAACCATTCTGAAAGTTGACTCCAAAACTGTAGTTGCTGCTATGAAAGAATTGGGGAGCCATTCAGTTTGCATGTGACAACTAAGTGCTCTCTATCAAATTTGTCATTTTTGTTTCATTAGCTAGTTGGTTAGGTATCATGCATTCTTTCCTGTGTCTTGATTGGCATTAGAAATTCAATTCATACAATTGTATTCTCCCAGCAATGGCTGCCAAGAGAAACAGGTACCAGAGGCAGAAGTCCTTGATGCTTCTTGAAATGGAGAGCCAACATGCCAAAGGATTGCCATCGCCTTATGGTCCCCAATAACAGTCTTTTAGAAAAAGATAGTATTGATCTTGATATTCTTCAGCTCACTAAGAGAGCATAGAGAGGGGACCCTGGATGCAGCTATTGCAGAATGCTCAAGTAGATGTGAGCGGCATCCACTCCACAAAGAGGACTTCGTCTATTTGGAATCTTTCAACAATGGAAACAAGATGGGTTCTTGTAAAGTCACACTGTCTATACAATGCAATGTATCTGAGAATTTTTTTTTTTTTTCTTACTGACAAAACAAACTGGATAAGCCATCCTGATGTATCATACCGGCTTTGCAGCATTTTATGAGAACATGCTGTGAGTTCGACTTCAATTTATGAAAAGGGCATTGCACATTTATAACAATTGGTCCCAGTTTTGGTAGCGTTGGATGATAAACGTTTTGGCTGATTATTTTCTCAGTAATTATTTTCAGCTGAAGCATTGTTAATTCATCTGTTATGGACTGGCATTTCCATCCTGTAATATCCGCGACAAATTTACACAAAGCTGTTTCTGGTATTCACCGTGGCTAAGCTATCCATCGTTCGGATGGGTTGTGCGTGCTTCTTAAAGATCTTCTTTCTCCACTCCAGGCAAACACTTTCAATAATGTTTACTGTTTTCTGATGGCTGTGCCGTTTCAATGAGATATTCTTTAACTGTTGACTCTCTTGTAGAGCTGGTGTCTATGACGTGTAACGCTGTTTATCTGTGTTATAGCAGAAATCACCGTTGATCAAACCTTAAATTCCTATTTGTTTATTTTTATTAAGTGCTGTATAATTTAAACTCAGATGACACGTGTATATATTCTTTGCGAGAATGATTCCTAAATTAAAAATAAACAAATATGATTACACACACACACACAATTTCAGAGTAATCTATGAGTGTGGATGAACTTGACTGTTTTCTCATGGTAAAAAACTCAAGCTTTCATGTGTGAAATTGTGATCAGTGACCATGTATTACAGTGAAAGGATTCGATTAACATGTATTTTCAGGATACTTGTTAAGAGTCATTTAATGTTCTTAACATCTCCTTTTTTTATTCGAAATTTATCATAAACAATTAAAAAACGTTACCATGTAGAGTAGCACTCATTTAACATTTTTAATAAATATCAATGATAAACTCAAACAAGAAATCGATGAAAAGGGTATTTAGAAATGTGTTAACGGTTATTTTTAAAGTGTTTTTTAATTAAAAATACATCAAAATAATATTTTTTTATTTTTTAAAAATTATTTTTGACATCACCACGTCAAAAAAAATAAAAAAATATTAATTTTAAAAAAATTCAAATTTTTCAAAAATATTTTGAAAATATAAAAACAAAAACTTTAATATCCACGTGATGATTGCTAGCTAACAGCTGAAGAAAGAGGGATGGAAGGTCATGGGGATGCGGAGGAACGATTATTAATATTTTTATTATTATTATTATTAATATTCATCGTATTAGTACAAGCTTGAGATTTCACTGTCGTCAATGATATCTTCGACGCGGTTTTAAGAAAATATGTGGTTGCAGAACAGCAGAAGTGTTGTCCTGTTGAGAATCGTACGTCCCAGTTCACAAATAAAAACTGCGGGAATCTCTGATGGTTTCACATATCATATGTTATGTGCCCAAAATGTCAAAAAGCCTTAACTTTGGACTTTGAAGCCTGTCATCACATCAGCACTTGTGCTATATCATCTCAAGCTTAGACCCCACGTTAGTGTTCACTTGTCACCTTCCTTCATGGCTGTTTTTTTCTCGGCTACTTGTGCTCCTTGAAAAAGAATCCGATGAGCATAACTTCATCAAGTCTTCACTCCTTTTTTTATTTTTTTATACAGAGTAAATATATATATCATTCCCTTTCGGAGAGACAGAGCCGCATCAAGTGACCTAATCTTTTCCCTTTTTATGGTAGAATTCGACAACAAATCCTTGAGAATTCAAATGATTCTCTTAACACAATATTATAGCACGTTAAGTTGAATACTCTACACACCTGAGCAAGCACCATGGTGATTAAGCCCTGTATAGTTGGGGACTGTATATCTTAATGCAAGTGTGCGTAGCTGATACGACCGTGAGAGGTGTCAATGTTGTTTTCAATTTCACCCTCCCTCCCTGCAGATGAGTCGATGTTTCCACACTTGATTCCAACTGGGGTTTCGAAAATTGACTATATATAACTAATAATTCAAATATAATTAATTGAGGGTAGACTAATCATTGCTTAATTATACCTGGCTAGCTGTGCAAGTACCTGTGGTATGTATGGAGTTGATTTTGTTGATTGCTGGTACGTGCTGTGCTAACTAATATTTATCATGGACCTCTCAAGATATTATTAAATATCGAAGAATTACTTTATCCGCTTCTCAAAATATTAAAAGCATATTCGTTAGTTTTTATGTTTGTTTTTGACATATTAAATCAGATACTTGTTGTGATATTTGAATAATCATGGCATATGATAAGACTATATTGAAAAAAGGCTTGAGGCCCCAGCTAGCTTTCCCGTGTGCCCGAAATAATGAAGGAACCCATCAAAAGACACCGCCCAGGCTGCTTATGATCAATCCCCATTTATACACACCTCACAGAAAAATCAACCATGCGGACTTGACTTTGATGCTACTAGATACGGGCCACGCTATATTGTAGGCCTGCACAGGTTTTTTTCAATTAATGTAAAAAAAAATTATTAAGGTAAAAAAAAAAATTAGGTCATTGAATTTATTAAGTTTAATAAAATCAGCTATATATTTAAATATTTAAATAATACGAATTAAAAAATACAAAGACAATAAATAAATTGACAAAAAAATCAACAACATATATAAAAAGGATCCAAAAACACCAACCCAAGCCTGTCTAAATTAAACTACAAAGCTAAATTATATAACAACCCAATATTTAAGGGCGAAAATAAAAAAAATAATTAAAAAAACAGAAAAAAAATCTAAGCTAACTCGCCGAACAAAATATAGACTACTCCATAGAAAGGAAAACAAAAAAAAACACAAAGATCAATTATTAATAAATTAAATGATGTAGGGTGAAATTAAAAAAACATAAAAAAAGATCAAAGTCAACTCGTGTTATCTTTAGAAACTCGTGATCCTCATCATAAGCTTATCATGATCAACCTCATACAGGGCAAACCTTAAAAAATATCAATGCAAAAAATGCAATAAAAAGGCTCCAAAACAAAAAATATATATATCAATAAAAAGAATAAAAATTGAATTTGATATAAAAATAAATTGGAATCAAATGCTAAAAGATGAAATCAAAAACAAAATTCAATTAGGAAATAGATAAAAAGAAATATAAATCAAAAGAATAAAGATTAAATTTGATATAAGAAATTAAACGAAACCATATCATGAGGGATGAAATTGAAGGAAAAAATCAAAATTAAAAACAAAACAAATAGTAATAAAAAGAACGAGGACTGGGTTGAATGCAAAAATAAATGAAAATACACATTCATTTTTTTGACAAGGACAAGAGAGAGAAAAGAGGGGGAAGAATAAAAAAGTCAAATGGAACCCAACAATTGCTATGTCGGCTACATGCACAACCTAATGAAAAAAACACAAAGAGTTGTGCAAGCGCTACCTGAATGGTGTGAGCATTGCATGCCTACTCACGAAGCACACACCGACAACTTTTTTATTTTATATTAAAATTATTAAGAGACCAAGTCTCCCTTGATCAAAACTCTTGATTACAAAAAAATAACAAAACAATAGCTTGAAAATACACAAATACTCTTGATTGCAAGTTTGTTTTCTTTTGCTTCCGAGAGTATGAAAGTTTTTATATTGTTCTTTAAAAATATAAAA
>Ga0307510_10004146_pt1 | contig 17021 bp, 6 predicted proteins | sample 12_EM_MG_FD_207224 | JGI IMG/M metagenome (GOLD analysis project Ga0307510, IMG submission 207224) | Populus trichocarpa ectomycorrhiza microbial communities from riparian zone in the Pacific Northwest, United States - 12_EM | ecosystem: Host-associated > Plants > Roots > Unclassified | place...
TACACAGATGAACAGATCTGGGAGGTGTGTTGTCTCTATTATGTTAGCTAAATGAGGGGTGTGTTGATGCTGTTATACACGTGCCTGCGTGTTTCTTCTTAGAATTGATGTTCAGTGTTTCAAGGATTGGTGATTGAAACATAGCACAAGTGCTAACTTAAATTTGTTATGATCCCAGGTTCTGGACAAGTGCCAACTTGGAGATGAAGTTAGGAAAAAGGAAAGGAAGCTAGATTCCACAGGTTTGTCTTTCTCACCAATCACCGCTACCCCATTTTTGTGCACATCTTTTTAAATGGTCATCCTGGATGGCAGTGCAGTTATCGAGAATGGGGAGAACTGGAGTATGGGCCAGAGGCAGCTAGTCTGTCTTGGGCGTGTGCTCCTCAAGAAAAGTAAGGTCTTGGTCCTTGATGAAGCTACTGCCTCAGTTGACATAGCCACTGATAATCTTATTCAGCAAACGCTCAGGCAGAACTTCTCTGACTGTACAGTGATAACCATTGCACATAGAATAACCTCTGTTCTTGACAGTGACATGGTTTTGCTTCTAAGTCAAGGTGAGTATGGATACTTGATGTAGCATTGCCTGTAAATGATATGCATCCTCGATTTTCTGAAGTATTTGCAATCATGTCTCAGGTCTCATTGAGGAATATGATTCGCCAACAAGGTTGTTAGAAAACAAGTCATCGTCATTCTCCCAACTTGTAGCAGAGTACACAGTGAGGTCAAATACCCGTTTCGAGAAATCAACTGGATTAAATTTATAGGTATGTTGATGATTATATGCAATTGAATTCTGCAAAATCATATGTAAACTATTATATCAGCAGAGGGTACAATAAGCTGAAATGTTTACTGTCTTTAAGTCAATTGCATTAAGGTTTGGTTGATGTGAATGAATGTATTATGTTGATGATTGCGAGATTGTCCAATGAATTGAGCAAATAAGTAAACACTATGAAGCTAGCTATCAAAGAATGTCTTATGATGTTAGCTTATTCTCATACCCAAATCTTTATTTTAGGTGAAATTTTTTTATGAGTTCTTCTCCTTCCTCCCTCTTGTTTCTTATTGTTTTTCTTTGTTGTTGTTTTATATACATTGATCATTGCTGGATTAGTTAAGAATCCAATTCAAATGATGTATCTAGTCCTCAATAACAAAGGGCAGTAGATGTTTCTCGAACAAATACTGGGATGGAATGTGGTTTGAAAAATTCCGGATAATTTTAAATAATTTAGCCTACCTGAAAATGAAATCTCAAAATGATACAAATGGGAGTGGAGTAGAAAAGGCTCTGAAATTATCTCCGTAGCTTTAAAATGGTGTCGAAGTCGATGGTTGCTTCCCTGTTTGCTGTACCTTCGACAACCTTAGATACTGGAGCATTATGCACAAGAAGCATGGTATGTGTATATCGTTGGCTTCCGGATAACCCTTCTTTAGTCTGTTCTTCTCACGGCTGGTTTGCCTTTGCTGATAGAGATCATGTTTATCTCCCTTTCCTCCGATGCTACCATGCAAAATATTTTCATGCTTGGGGTATTCTTGAAAGCCTTCCGGTGATACAGAATGCCTTTTCCTCATCCCCACACTTGACACGGCAATCTTCTTCGTATTATGTTACAGCCATCATGGATTCAGCTGGGGAAGTTTCATTTCATAAATTTTAGTCAACCCAGTGACCCTGAGCCTGGTTTGGGTTAGGTTTTACTTGAAACTGTTTTTTTTTTTTTTTTACCAAAACGAAGTTGTTTGAGAGATTTTAAAAAATCATAGTTTGGATTGACAGCAGATTTCCGACCTGTGACCTGGGATTTCAACCCCTGGGTTGGGTGAACACCTAAAATTTTATGCTTCTATTTAGATAAATGAAACCATATTTCTACCTCCAAAATGCCGGAAAAGCCACAAAGGAGTTATTTCTTAGAAAGAAACCCTTCTTTGTAGAGGATAAAAGTTACTTAGTGGAGTGATCGTGTGATCTTTTGCTGGAGTTTATAACATTGTCGCTACTCATGTTGCTCAAGATGGTGTTTTTGTACAGCCGCGTGAATATATGTTGGTTGGTATCTGTTGGTTGATTATATGTGATATTATTATATTTATATAAATATATATTTATTATTAATAAAAAATTAATATATTTTTAAAATTATATAATATTTAATTTATAAATCTATAATAAAAATAAAGTCTATTAAATAAAAATGTTTTGCATAAAAAACTACAAAGTTATTATAATTATGAGATTTTAATTACCTTAAAGTATTGTTTTTAAAATATTTCTAATTGATGGTTTTTTAAATACTAGATGTTCACTAGAATCATAAAAACTAATATATATTATATTTTTTTTATAAAAAAATAATTATTCTTATAAACCGAAATAATATTGGATTTCTCTTGGTCCAACAGAAGAACTAGCAAGTAGCCATTCTGCATGTCGTAGCTAAACTCCCTCCTGCTTCATGTTTTGTGCATCATGGGATAGAATCTTCTACAGCTGAGTTGTGAGTGTGTGTGAAGCCTCTAGCTAGTTCAATCTTCCTAGCTAGCTAGTGCAGTCAGTTCAGAACACATTACTGGGAGACAAGCCACCTGATGACTTGCAGAGTTCTCAGTAACACTCAAGGCCATTTAAAGTAGCCATTCTTGGAGCTTTCCATATCAAAAATAGAATGTTTAATGCAACTTGATGTTGACGAGGAATCCACACCTCCACACTCTCCTCTGAAAAAAAAAGGAGAAATAACAATAAATGAACCTTGTTTTTTTTTGGATAGTAATCGAGAGAAGATATTAATTAGGTTTACTCGGTTAAACTAATATAATTTTTTATATAATCATTGAATGAAGCTGGTTTTCATGCTCGAAGGTCTAGGTTTAAAAATAAACCTCGACATGTCAAATGATATTTTTTAAAAAAAACCAGGATAATTTTTTATATAATCGTTGACTAAAGTTGGTTTTCATATTCAAATTAGATTTAAAAATTGTTGTTTGAGATTTTTTTCTTTATTTTCTAAGTTATTTTTGGATTTTGTTTTTCTAGATAGGTTTTAGAATTTTAATCTGATTTACTTTTAATTATCTACGTTAGTTTAGCCACTATTAAGATGGATGATTCTGAAATTTATTCTTGAATTTATATATAATTCAGAATTTTCTGTATTTTGGACGATAAACTTAGAACCTGAGAAACCCTAACTCTTTATTTTGCTGTACACTAGGAATATCTAGCCTACTTTTCATTAGTTGCAATTGAACCCACCATTTCAAAAAGATGCCACTAACAGTAATTGAAACGAACCGAAAGCTTTCACATCATCATCACATGATGATAGCAGTGATTTTTGCAGGTATTGGTCTGACGCTTGAAGACACCACCCATTCCCAGCAAGAACATGAATCATAAAAGTTCAGACACAATGGTGCTAGCCATCAGCCATGAGCAGATACATCTCCAATAAACGGTAACATCCAGAGCTGATTAGCCATGTGTGCCCCAGTTCTAGCCCAGACCACTAGGCTTGCATTCCTATATATGCTGAAATTCAAAGAAATTGCTGCACCTTGGAAAAGCTCCATCGTAAACTATAATGGAGTCAATTCAAAACACACTAGCTTGTGACAAGCCACCTGATGAGCTGCAGCTTCCTCTGTAGACGGCCCTTCCATCAACAGCGAGACCATTTTCAGCTTGTCCCCTTCCCTTGTATCACGTTGACCCTTCGACATTGATACTAACCAACAACTCGATCGAAATTCATGAATCTTTTCGCTATTCTTTAAGGTGATAATTTAAACTTTCTGATGTTTTTTCCAACTCAAGGAACCTAATTAAAAAATCTCACCAGCTCTTCCACTATCCAACTTCAATTCAATACAAATGAAGCAACAAATAAAACAATAGTACAAGAGCTTTCAGTCCAATCAAAGGCCGCCCATATGATTTGTTTTTGCTTTACAATCTAGTGGTAGTATTGGAGTTTTCAGTCTAATCAAAGTCAAAGCATAGCTGTTATACTTGTTTGTGGGCAAACATTAAAAAAATTATGATTTTAAAAGTATTTTTTAAAAATATATTAAAATTATTTTTTATTTTTATTATTAACACATCAAAATTATAAAAAAAATATTAAAAAAAATTAATTTTATATTTTTTCAAGATAAACACACTTTTAAAAAATATCTAAAAATAAAAGCTATTAAACTTTCAAACGAGCTCTTAGACAAAAAGCATAAGATAAATTGTTTTTTATTTTTAATGCTGAGCCAATATGAGTTTGAATTGGGTTGAACGAATTTATTAGATTTTATCAGGTTAATTTTTTTTTATTCAACTTGAAACGTAGTCTGGATTAGTTTCTGGATCACGCAAGTTTCTCGTATCAGCAAGTTGGATCAATCGAGTTTAACAAATATGATTTAAAGATATTTATATAAATTTATCTTTATGTTTTATTTCTCACTTTTTTTTCCCCTCAAATTTGAATTTTAATAATGATATGAATAACATACCTTCTTGACCATTACACCAACTTAGCTATATATTTCAAAATTGTTATAATGAATAATAATTAATAGGAACAGTTATACGTACCAGCCTTTTTATCAAAACCGTGAGTGCCTGAGGCTCCCACAACTGATGTACAGTAAAGAATAGATTGGAAGAACCAAAGACAGAAATGTCGTGGTGCTACCGTGTGCTCACTGGCTTGCATCCTGAAATAAATATTTTTTTTAGTCATCATGGAAATTGAGTAATTTTGCTCTGTTCTTTTCTTCTTCTTTTCTGTGTGGAAGATTTATGTAATAAATTGACGAAAATTGAAACTCAATCTAAATACCTTATAACCCTTTTACTCTGTGGAATTCAAGTGCGAGTGAGCAGTAAGCAATTGTGTATTCAATAAGTGTTTGGAAACGCGGGTTAACTCGTGTTTTTAAAAATTTTAATTTTTTATAATAAATGGACTAAAATTGAAACTCTATCTAAATACCTTATAATCCTTTTAGTTGGTAGAATTCAAGTAGGAGTGATCAATAACGCAATTGTGTATCTAGCCTCATACACTGCACCTAGAAGAACTCTCAAAATGACAATTTGGTTCATGTTTGGATTAAATTTGGGTTAAAAAAACCTGAATAGAATAAATTTCAAGAAATTCAGATTTGGTGTAGGTTTTAAAAATTCTCTCTGGTTCACCCTATATATATAAAACCTAATTATGCTTGTATTTTTAACACACTTCGAACTTTGAACATGAAACTTGGAAGATTTTTTTTTAGAATTTGGGTTATTGTCTTGTATTTGTATTCTTATCACACTTCGAACTTCGAGATTGAAACTTGGAATATTTTTCTTTGTTCGATGCAATATGGCTACAAAAAGTGATTTTTAGTTTATGACACTCTTTTAGTAAGTTATCTACCTTTAATTTCAAAGATTAATTGAGGTGAAAATGCAGGAACCGATAGTTTCGAGTTTTTTACGGATAAATTTTGTAGATTAAGGTAACCGAACTCGAACTCGAACTGATCCAACCCAAACCAGAATGGCGGATTGCTCACCCCTAAGTTTAAAGTTTGCTGTCATGTCACCAAGCTCACTCCGTTTAGGGTTTTTAAGCCAATTATGACAAGTGAGGCCTGAACTACTGGGAAATTTCTAAGATTGATAAGTGCAAATATATATATATATATAAGCAGATTTTCTTTTTATTTTCCTTAATTTAACATTGAATTAACGGATTTCTTAATTGCTTTCACCTAGGACCACATTGATTAAAAGGTTGATGAATTAGTTTTTCCTTATTTATGATGTTTTCTCCAAACGATTTTTAGCATCCTTAAATAGTTATATCTCAATGTATTCTCCAATTGATTTTTTGTCATTTTTTATGCTAAAAATGCTACTCTACATGAATTTTTTTTCTTTGTAAAAAAAATAAGCTTAACAAATAAGAAAATAAGATAGAATTATGTCAAGACATTCAAGTAAGAGCCTTTATGAATGCCATTTATACTTTATAAAATAATAATAATAATAAAAGAAATCTGAAGATCCACAAATCTTAATTATTATATTATTAGGTATAATTAAGCAAGGAAATAGTGAGTATGTGTTCCAAGTTGGAATCAATCAACTGCACCAGGTGATCAGATCAGTTTGATACTCCTTTTTATTTACTTTCAACTTTTCTCTCTTTTTATTTTATTTTTTCCACCAAAATAATTATAAACAGACAAAAGGGTCTATTGAAAATATATTACTAGTATATAGTAATTATGATTTATGACCTTGACTCTAAAATTTAAGGATTGAAAGGGGAAATTGACAAATTCATCAATCAATCCTCCAAGATAGTTTTAGATAATATTATTAAAAACTTAGAACCTAACTTAAGCTAAATTTTAAAAAAAATTCAAATAAAAATTAACTCGACTTGATTAAACCTAAATGACTCAATAATTTAATCTATAATTTGATCAAACTCGAATTAACCCACAGCCTCACTCAAATTAACTATGATAAAGTTTAATAAATTTGGTTTTGGGATAAACTAATTAGTTTTAAATACCGTGAACTATTTTGAAATCACACACTTGTATGGTAAGGAGAAGGAAAGGATAGTTGGGATACAAGTGGTCGATCGATGTGGGATTGGTACGTAGTGATGTATAGTTTTAATAGAGGCTACAAATAAGAATCATGAACAATTTTGAAAACCCTGTTTGTTGATAACTCACATTTCTGAGCTGCTGTTTCGTCTTTTCATGGACCTCGCCTGACCGAGGTCAGGGATGAAACTAGTGGTAGATTGTCAAGACCAACAATTTCCGACTTGACATGGCATTATCAAAATCCATTGCTTAGATCCAAAAAAGGCTTATAGCGACACCGTGTTCTTGACACAGCGTATAGGAAAAACAAAAATAAAAAAAATTCGTAACTGTAACTTCTAGATTTAAATTGACCCTACATAATAATACTAAACACCCTACATAATAATTTTTAAATAAAAAATACTTTTAAAAAACACCCTACATAATAATGCTAGACACTTAAATGCAAAGTTTATCAAGCAATTGCTGATTACTTACTGCTCAAAGTCTTGAAGTCAGGTGATAGATTACAACAAACATAACCAGGGAGGGATTTTTGCACTCTCAAACCCCAAGTATGTGGTGGATATTTATTAATTTACACATTTTCGATTCAGTCTTCATTGATTCAGGTGGAGCTAGCTAGCTAGGTTGTCCCAATCACTGTTCTTTGCTCATGGAAGCATTTTAGCTTACACATTTGATATGGTACTTTGTATACCACAAAATCTTAGTGGAATATTGTCAAATCCCTTGGTATTTCTGACAGATGTTGTCGCCATATAGTTCATGAGACGTGCACAGCTCAATGAAAAATCTCTGTGCATATATATATATGCACAGAAAGCTCGTGGCCAATATATATATGTTGTGGTGACAGTGTTATATATGACTAGCTCATGGTAGACGGTACTAAAGGTGATTCATGTATATCTATACATCTTCATTCAACAGCTTCTATTCACATGCATGAACCTTTGATTTGGATCGTCGAATCTTTCGCAGTATCTGTACTATTGTAATTATTATTTTTTATCATATATATATAGTAGTATATATAGTAGTATATACGTACGATCGGTTGCAAATATTTTTAGTAATTAATAAGGATTTAGGGATGGAAATTAAGTTGTTTTTATTTTTAATAAGATTAATTAGAGTTTTTATAATGCTAATATATATATATATATACACACACGAACCTAATTAATGTATATGATTAAAAAACTGTCTCATGATTATATTTAAATAAGAATAAAAAACTATTCTTGGAATTCTTGATTATTTTATCTTCAAAAGAAAATACGAATTAATTAATGAGAGTGATCAAGAACATTAATTCCATCGTTTTGAAATGTTTTCCCTTCATTTATTAATTATTAATTTCCAAGTCTGATTCCTTCGTATGTGGTAGGGTCAATCTTTTCTGTGCATGTCGCCATATCCCTGTGCGGCGCCAATTAGCCATGATCCTTTACAGAATGATTAATTAATCTTCTTGCAAGTATCAGCTGGTTGCATAAATTCATAGACTATTCGTTATTAGAGTGCTTTTCGATATCCCCAGCATGAATTGTTCGGTGCTGATCCTCGATTTCAAAGCTCATATAATATATATTTTGATTTTTTTTCTGTTTTTAAGTCATGGTATATTGAAAATTGTAAAAAGTTTGACTTGAAGTATAATCTAACCCAAGAATAGAAGCTCATTTTCGTTTTCTTCTAAGCATATCATCATTATATATTATGATATGAGGAAATTAAGTGTCATATGGTAGTTTTGTTGCATATATAATTATTAAACCCCACCGTGCTTGGTAAATTAATCCAAGATTCGAAATTCCTCGCAACTCCTAGACCAAGGGAAAATTTGAAAAAAAAACATTTAAGTTAAAGTTATCGAGGTTAAATAGATGAGTCAACTCATAATTTAATCGATGTTATTAATATTCAGCTTACTTTTTTATTTTAAAAAATTCTTCAAAACAATATCATTTTAATTTTTTTTTAAATAAACAACATATTATTTTAGATTTACATCACAAGCCACATTAGATTTAATAACTTTGATTATAGACCAACAATGAACCCAAAATAACTTCAACTCAACATTTTTCGTTGATATCCTACTGGTTAGCACCTTTTCTTTCCAGCTTTTGATCACAACAATGCATGAAAGATGATTTAATGGCAATCGACTAGGATATCATCAAAGAGAAAGAGGCTAGCTAGATCGCTAATTTAGTGATCATGGGATGAGAATTATATAAATATTCATGAGCACCATACGAATTTAAAGCTTAAAGCTAGATTTTAAAATTACTGATCGAATGTTGGAACAATCATTTGTTTTCCTTGTCATTGATGATGCAGGCGAAGGTATAGTGCAGTCGGTATAGAATTTTTCTTAAAGAGTGCATAGTAAGTCACACTAAAGAAGTGCAATTTTCACTGTAACATCAGTTTGTTTTTACGTTTCAAAAGCGTTTTTAAAAAAAAAATTAAATTAATATATTTTGGGTGTTTTTAGATCATTTTGATACTCTAATATCAAAAATAATTTTTAAAAAATAAAAAAAATACTATTTTAATACATTTACAAGTAAAAAACATTTTAAAAAACAATTATAATCATACTTCTCAACATGCTTTTAAGTGTAAGCACAACCAACCAAGCCCACTAACTGCTAGAGTGTTGATCTTCGAGACTAACTTCCAAGATCCCTTCATTGACTCCTGTGCATACAGAGATAGAGATGACCATTATCGAGTTCATGGGCTCTGTATGAAGTAACTGGAATCTAGATATTAAAATCAGTACTGATCGAATGTTGGGACGATAATTTGCTGATCTTGTCATCGATGATGCAAGGAAAAGTAGTGGAGTCGGTATAGAATAATATTTATTGGGGGTAATCGTCACACTAAAAGGAGTGCATTTTCCACCAATATTGTAGCCCTACGTGAGAGTATACCAACCAATCTAGCTAGCTAGAGTGCTGCATAAGAAGTTCCATTGTTGGTATCCTAGCTAGATAGGGCAAACGAAGACCTAATCTTCAAGTGTTCTTGATGGTGGAGAAACTAGCATAGAACTCAAATATGAATAATTTCTCCAAGACCTGAACAACTATGGAAACAACACAATGAAAAAGGAGAAAAGATAAGCTCAAAAGGGAGGAGTAAAGGGAAATCTTTGATGTGTTTCCAATATCCTTTTTTGACTTGTGCATAGAGACGTATGGAGAGTTACTTGCACGGCTAAGAGAGGACTAAGGTCTCAGTCTTCGTGATGCTTGAAGGATGCCACTCTGACGTAGTTATCAAACTAAAAAGTCAAGCACAAAGATTTCCATACATATCTACTAATCATGAGTTAAACGATATATTTTTTTAATATTAATATTTAAAAATATTTGATTTACCGACATTAAATTGGGTTGACTTGCAAGGAGATAATTCAGAAAAAAAAACTCAATCATAAATATTTAATTTAATATATATATATATAAAAGGATAAAATTAGTAAAAAATAACATTCAATTAATAAAAAAATTAAATGAACTCGACTCGATCAAGTAAATTCGTGATATAAATTTTATATATATATTTATATATATATTATCAGATTTAATAGATTTTTTATCCTATAAATTATTTTTTCATTTAATTATTCGATAATAAAACACATGATTATTTAATTTTTTATTTAAATTTAAAAAAAATAACAAAACACATGTGATTTCACGGAAACACCAACACTAGGATTTGGATTACTTGGAAGTTCTCATTATTGACAGAAGCAAAAAATCAACTCTTTGTGCTCTTAAATCCAACAATAAATATTAAATAATCACAAGAAAGACTAATTCATCAGAAACAAAAACACTTTTACAAAGGACAAAGAACAAAACAATTAACCCAACCAAATAGTTTGCTACTTTGAAATTTTAAAATGTTGATGGAGGGCCTCGAAATATAACCCCCCCTGTTTTGTATCAGTTGATTTGATGGATTGGTTTTAGCTTTTTAAAACGAAACTAATTAAGCTGATGAAATCAAAAAAATTCAAGTAGTTTAGTAAGAGATTCTCGAGTTGAATAATTAGTTAATCAATTAGTCATAACAATTTTATTTATTTTCTCTAGCCAAGATAATGCTTGAATCAATAGGTGTAACGAATCCAATCCTGCCCGATGAAAAAAATCCTCAACCTGGATACTTTCAAGAAACCATGCGTCAAGTTATTAGGCTTGGCAACACCTGCCAGATCCAATAGTTGGGTGTGGCAATAAAGGACTGGTGCTACCAGTTCCCAAAATGGGTCTGACGTTGGCCAAACCTAGCTCATTCGAGGTTTGGCACACTATCAAGCCCAACTGTGACTGGGTTTGGTTAGCGCTTGACCCAACACGCCTCTATTAGAGCATGCTTGTGTTCGAGAAAATTATACCCGTGAGTTTTTCTTGATTCGATATTTTTTGGTAAAGGCATATAAAGATATACTAATAAAATCTTGGTTCATCATAAACCCTACCGAGTGATTTTTCTTGTTTTTAAATTGGTTTCTTCAATCTTTTCTCTCGATTCAATATTTTTAGTTAATTTGTTTTTGGTTTTTTTTAGTTTAATTGATTAGTTGGTTTTTTTAAACACCCCTACTTATATATTAAACATTTTTAACACTTTATTTTTCAACTACAATTTAATATTTTTAACCTTAAATCTCTTAATAATGAACCATCAATTTTTAACACTAAACTAAACACAAGTTAAGAAACATTAATATCCAAGCAGATGATGAAAATAGCAGCGAGAGATGGAGCAAATGATTTTTCTTTTCTTACATCTACTTATGCCTTGAAAAATAATTGGTTTTTTAAACTAAAAAAACTGCTTCGATCTTAACAACCCATGGCAAGGCTTCGAGACTTGTTCACGGAGGAGAGCATGGTGAGTGAGTGTGCACGGTGGAGAGAGAGGGAGGCAGAGGAAGTCATTTTACGTTACATAAAGGTCAACATAATAAATATATATAGCCAGCAGAATTCAGGGGAGGATTGAAGAGCCCATAAAACAGCTTGGAGTAGTAATAAATATACATAGCTAATTATTTACCAAATACAAAACACTGTAGGATGGATGCACATGGCTCTCGTCTGAGCTATATACTTTATCGAGCATGATAATCTGGCTGTAACGGGCATGGTCTGGTCATGAACTCAACGAGTAATATAAGCAACTTGCCATTCCTGGTTAAGATACAAATAGCTAATTAGATTTTAAATAAATAATGTTGTGTTTGTTCAGTGTTTTAGAATGAAAAGGAATAAATTAAAAAAATAAAAAAAAATATATATTTTTGGTTATAGTGATGGTGCGAGATACATAATTTTTAAGTGATTTTTTTATCTTTTTAAAATAAGAAATAAAATAAAACAAATTTTATTTATCTTTAGTACGTATCTCTATTTCTTTAATTTATCTCAAAACAATAAACAAATATTAATTTGAACGTGTGTGTGTGTGTATATATAATTGAAACTTACGAACATTTTCAGGTGTATAATTAATTAGAGGTTGATATGTCAATGTTTTTAAAGAATCTTGAGTTTAAATCTCTTGACTCTTTAAAAACATCAACCTCTAATTAATTATATACCTGAAAAAAAATGTCGTAAATTTTAATTTTTTATACACACACACATACTCAAGGGAATATAATTTTCTTTAAAAAAAAAACTCATATGATCAAATGGTATGGTGGTTTGAGTTTTTCATATAAATGTTATAAATGTGATGAGGTAACATAAAAGTAACGAGTAATTAATTTGAGCAATTAAAACATAATTTTAAAATAAAACCCATTTATAAGTCTCATTAATCTTATATATAATTTAGATGTATTTTTCATAATTGCAATCCTCAAACCAGAAGTATATCATGTTAGTTCGAAACCTGAACTGACTTGAAATCTAAACCGATTCTAGTTAAAAAAATAAAAAATAAAAAAACTTGAATATCCTCAAATATAGATAAATTTGTTAATCTAGTTAATTCGGTTTGATTAATCAAAACTCAAGCCTCAATTTATTAATTTATTTTATTATTAAAATAATTTTTTTATTTGAGTCAGGTCGATAGAAATTAACCCTGTAAATTCATAATCTAGGCCTTAGCATGATAGAGTTTTGCAACTATGGCATTTTTGAAGTTTTTCTTAATAATTACTAATGCTAAAAATTAATTTGGATTGCATGGGGTGTTCTCACCTAACCACGGGAACCAATCTCTTTCCAGCTGTTGAAATGTCACTCTCTTGATATTTTCTGAGATCAAATGGACTGTCCAAGTCTGCCTTCCTGATCATGACGACAATAAATTTTTTCCAAAAAAAAAATCTATAAATACTCAAGAAATTAGCCTTTCAAACCATGTCCAAAAATTCTTACAACCTTCCATGGATATCGTCGTTGCTCCAATCATGACTCGGAATGGCCAGGAAGAGACCAAGGTCGTCTCTGCCCTACGAAAACCCACCAAAGGTGGCTGGAATTCTGCCATCTTCATTATCTGTAAGCTAAAAACTTCATCATCATCCTTTATTTTTCTTTGAACAAAAATTCTTCTTCTTTTAACGTTGTTCTAAAGAGTTGAAACTTTCATTTCATCATGTATGGCTGTAGTTGTTGAGGTGAGTCTGAGGTTTGCCTACTATGGTTTGGCTGGTAACCTCATAACATACCTCACAAATGATCTTCATCAGTCCACTTCCACAGCCATCAAGAATGTCAACACATGGGTTGGTGTATCAGCAATCTTCCCCATCTTCGGAGCAATTGTAGCTGACTCTTTACTTGGCCGCTTCAAGACCATCCTCCTTGCCTCAGCCATTTACTTCCTCGTATGTTCACTGGCTACCATTTTTAACTCCCCTTCCTTCGTAACTTGTTATGGTAATTCTGAAGATATCCTGGTGCCTAACAGCTCCTGCCTAATCTAACTGTTCCTTGCCCAGAAGAACTCAACACCTGGCCATAATGTGTGAAGCACACCCTCTAGCTAACTTGACTGAACTTGTTTTTGAGATTTATTCTTTGTGATGTTCATCTACTTACAGCTACAAAGACTGTGCAGTACTTGACTTTTTGTTGATAATTTTGCTCGAATGAATTTAAATCACAGGGGATGATTCTGTTGACCTTATCGGTCTCGGTAATTCCTATGCGTTACCGTGAGGCTGTGTTCTTTATTGCTCTCTACATACTAGCTGTTGGTGAAGGTGGGCACAAGCCATGTGTGCAGACCTTTGCAGCGGATCAGTTTGATGAGGAGAAGCCAGAGGAGAAGGCGGCCAAGAGTTCATTCTTCAATTGGTGGTACTTAGGTATAGTGGCTGGCGGATCTTCTGCTGTCCTGTTGGTCATTTACATTCAGGTAAACCAGGCTTTGTATTATTTCCCAATTTTCCAATGGAAATGAGAGTAACACTTCACTTCTTATACCACAGCTGTTAAACCCCGCCGGCATGACTAAACAGTTTGATTCAAAACATGGCTCGAGACAAGTTTAAAAAATAAAAAGAGTTGATTTAATATGATATCCTAATCAACTCAACAGGTCAATATACAACCCAGTCAAAACTCAAGTTAATTATTTAAAAAAGAACAACATGGTTTTAATTTGAGAATTGAAAACATTTTTATTTTAATTGACTTAGTTAACCTAACTAACCTATGATCCAATACTTGAGTCGAGTCATGGGTCAAGCCGAGTTTCATTATTATCCATTCATTCTATGAATAGAAGATCAGACTTTTGAACTTGATGCTCAATGCATTAATGTTCCAAAATTATGTGGCATTGATGAACGTGGAATGCAATATTGAAATTGTGATTATGTGATGAACAGGACAATGTGGGATGGACAGCAGGATTTGGAATGCTGACAGGAGCATTAGGGGTGGCATTGTTTATATTCTTAGCAGGAATTAAGAGATACAGGAAACAAGCTCCAGTGAAAAGCCCTTTCACCATGGTGGCACAAGTATTTGTGGCAGCCATGCGGAAGCGGCGCGTGATCGAGACTCACCAAGGTTTGGGCATTTGTTATGAGGCAGTAGGGACTGACGTGGAAGGTCAACCCGGCAACAGTCGAACTTTGGCTGCCACAAATCAATACAGGTATCAGTCAGTTCAAAAGGCAAGCATATAGTGTAAAAGTCTCCTCTTATCTTCGATGGCTATGTTGAAATAAAGAACATGGGGGTTAATGGTTAGTATTGGTCGGGGTCATATCAGTGAACATGGCTACCTCTTAATGGGTTTGCCTAGTGTTAGATTCGTTGGCCTAAAAATGCTCACCTCAAGATGCAGGCATCAATTTTATTTGGATTTTCTGAGAAAAAGTGCAGTTTGGTATGCAAGAAAATGCAACCATGCAAAGCATCTTAGAGATTCGCTGCCTCCACAATAACTCTCCGTTCACACTTCAGACCCTAGAAAAGCATAATACTTTCTTCAAGACTAAGCCTCTGTTATTCAACAACTTGAAGTTTCTGGGGACCAGAATTTTATTTAACAACTTAAATTCAGTAAATCCTCTAGTTTAAGAATCTAAAATTAAGTTTAAAGAAACTTTAAGCTCTGATCTGTTAATTTGCTTTAATGGTGAGGAACAGAGGGTGGCATGGACTCCTGAAACTCTAGCACATCAAGAATAGCTGTAAATTATATCCTCTATACCTATTTTTTCCTGGACAGGACAAGTCCTGTCAAGATCATCAGTGCACTGCTTCCTTTTTCTGTTCAGAATCAAGCCATGTTCAATAAAGAATGTTAACTTTCATTTTTAAGGTGGATTAATCTAGTCTTTTTGCTTTGCTTTCTCTTGAATAGAATCAGGTAAGCCATGCTTCAGCCAAAATCATTAACAACTTTTCTTTCTCCGAGGAACAATCTTTTCTTTCTTGAAACAGAACGGAATCCTACCTACTGTCAAATCACTGATAGCTTTCTTGCTTTCAGGTAGCCTCAAGATTTTTCCCCCTACTTTCCAGGTGGCTCCAGGTCATCAATTTCTTTTTTCTTTGCTTTCTCTCAACTCTCGAGTAGAAAAGTCTAACCTCATCCTGAAACCATATCTTCCACATCAGAAAGGGGGGCCTATCTAAAAGTCGTGGGTTTTTCCACTTTGCAAGACTCCACTTTTATCATTTCACGCATTATTGTTAATGGGTTGTACAAAATTTTTTGTTTTTTTAATTTGGTTTCCAAACTATTTTTTTCACTTATTTAGTTCTAATTGAAAACTAATTAATTTTAATTTCTTATAAAAAGGTGGGATTTAAAAAAGAAGACCAAAATAAAAAAGCATCAAATATGAATGACATGTTATAAATTTCGCAAAATATGCACTTTAGTCCTTAAACTCCAGTACCTCAATGTTTTTCTATTTTAATTTTAGTACAAAAGTTTATTTTTGTTATTTTTAAGTCTCTAGTTGAGAGAGGAGAGAGAGAGAAAGGTTGCTAGATTCCAGTGGTAGAGAGAAAAATATCATTGACACCGATTTAAGCCACCAAAATAGACTACATTTGTGTTAGATGATTCCATTTGATGAAAAGAGTTCATTTTAGGTGTTTTTGTACCTTTAAATTTCATGAAAAAACATATATGAGGTCGGGTTGATTTTGGTTTTTAGAGCGGTGTTTTGAGCCTATAGATATGTTATTAATGGGCTTTAGGTCAAAATATGTTTAAAAAAAGGGCTTTTGGGTAAAAACTATTTAAGCCCTGATTTCCCAGCCACCACAGTAGTCGAAATCTAGGCTAGTCTAACAACGCATCGTGTGATTTTTTTCAAAAAACATTAGGGTGGATAACATGTTGTTCGTCCTAGTTGCGAACAAAAAAAATTAAGGTACCAATCGTGCAAGCCCTGACAAAATGGGCCAAGCAAGCTAGCCTAGCTTGCTAGGCCTAGCAGCGTTTGGCCCTTGTTTTTTTTTTCTAATTCTTTTTTAAAATCAATGATTATTTTTTATGGTTTTTTCTCTAACTTTTTTAATTTATATTTAAATTAATACCCCTTCTCTCTTTCATTTTGTTTGGGAAAACATTTTTTAAATGACGATTATCTTTTTAGTTATGCATTTAAATTTGAAGAGTTTTTCTTATTTATTTATAATTTTATTTTTATCTTTTATATGGATGAATTTTATTTTTAGAAAATAAAAAAAATATATTTTCAGATATTTAACCCGCGGTGGAGCATGGATAACATAACTAGTAATAATTGTATCAAGTATCAAGTCCATGTTAGGTGGTTAACTTAGGTGAAGTTGTTAGGCTTTTTAATGATAAGATATTGTTTTGAAAAAAAATACAAATTAACAAAAACT
>Ga0307510_10004147_pt1 | contig 17020 bp, 13 predicted proteins | sample 12_EM_MG_FD_207224 | JGI IMG/M metagenome (GOLD analysis project Ga0307510, IMG submission 207224) | Populus trichocarpa ectomycorrhiza microbial communities from riparian zone in the Pacific Northwest, United States - 12_EM | ecosystem: Host-associated > Plants > Roots > Unclassified | place...
GATTTAGCAGACAAGTTTGCTGCGATCAACCAGGACCTCGAGGATCTAACCTTGACTTTCGCACAGAACAACTACGGTGATGGCGAGGAAGAGGCCCTTGAAGGGATGGGTCCATTTGGCCATCTCGTTGTGCGACAACAGAGATTGTTAGATGATCGTGACAAGCTCATTTCCCAGATTCGAGCACGGAATGGATTGGAGTCCTTTTTGAAACCGCCGTCCTTTGACAATCTCCGTTCTGCTGCTGTGCTGGGACCAGTGGTCATGGTCAACCACTGCAGATGGCGTTCGGACATCATCATCCTCCTTTACGACTCTCCTCCCTCCCTCATTCCCATGGCCGACGATTTCTATGACCGAGCGAACAAGCTGCGCGATCAGTTGTTAGGCGCAAGGAAGAAAGGCCTCGATTCAGTCGAATACGAGGACGCCCTCCGTTCCGTACTCAAGGAGCTCTATGAGCTTGTAGGTCGCCCAGTGATTCAAAGGCTCAATGAATTAGACATACCAGAACAATCTCGAGTTTGGTGGTATCCAACATCTGCGTTTTGCTCACTTCCACTCCATGCTATGGGACCAATTCCATCTGACTCTGACCCCCCTCGATATTTCCTCGACCTATACATCCCATCGTACACGCCAACACTTTCCGCTTTGATCGAATCCAACAGATCGGGGTCACACATTTTACCAAAGCCTTCACTACTTCTCGTCGCACAGCAAGATGAATCTATGGAGGCAGCATTGGGCGAGGTGCGCGTCGTACAGTCTGTCAATACTCAGGTGAAAACGCTCATCTCGGCGAGGGCGACACCCACTGCTGTTCCGAAGCACCTCCAGGATCACCGGTTTGTCCATATAATATGTCATGGAATACTCGAACCAGGGAAGCCGTTCGACTCTTCGTTCAAGCTCTACGGGGGCAATCGGCTCACGTTGCTAGACATCATTCGATCTCGACTTCCTAATGCGGAATTTGCGTTCCTTGCTGCGTGCCACACAGCAGAGCTAACGGACGGGAGCCTTTCGGACGAGTCACTGCACCTGACTGCTGCGATGCAGTACTGCGGATTCCGGAGTGTCATTGGAACGATGTGGGCGATGGCAGACAAGGATGGGCCACACTTGGCCCGGGACTTCTACAACTCGGTATTCCCGGCAGGGGAGGGACAAGGGGCATGCTATTATGAGAGAACGGCGGAAGCACTTCGGGATGCCGTGATAAAACTGCGCGGAAGGACGGGGGAAGGGCTGAGTTTGGAGCGTTGGGTGAATTTCGTGCATTATGGTGCATGATTCGGCGTTGTCGGTTAGTAGTCGTGTTCATCTTGGGGAGGCATGGGCACTGACTATTGGTTTGAAGAATAGTACTATGAGGACGCGGTTATTGTAGGGAATCTGGCTCCTATGGTTACTGCGTTTACCGATGCAATCGTGACGAGTTAACTAGTTACCCTAGTTCGGTTTATTGTCAGGCTCGTCCGGTTCGACTGCTGATATGAATGACATGGGAAAGTATATTATTGGCGCGTCTTTATCAGCAAATGTAGTGCAGAGATAATGCAGGCTTCAGAAGCCTAGTAGTACTCGCATTATCGAGCAGCGAAATTGATGGTACGACAAGCGACAGATCAGAAAGTGGATTCAGGAATGTCCGCAGTCATCTTCACCAGTCATCTGTGCCAGATCCACGCGCGCCCGATCTGTGTCTTTGGATCATGTGGATCTGGCATGTCTTTTCGCGGGGCACAGCGCTGCCGTGTCGTGTGAGAGGAAGGACGACGGGAGCACTGCGCAGTCTGCGCCTCCATCGGGCGCAAAGAAGCCGCAGTCGGGCAGCGCGGTAATGCGGAAACAATATATGGCCATCTTGAGCGTAGAAGGAACTACGCAGCTTGTGCTATTCCCACGAATGGCCATTATGCTTCTACTTCGAAGGGATTGAAGATATTGGAGGACATCGCAAGGACTGCCTCACAGAAAGCCTGCTAAGGAGATGTTGAATCACTTGCCAACCTTGCTTATCATAATTAAATCCTGGGCCGATGAATGTTATATCAGTAGGTTCGGCTCGCGTCTACACACACCGTAGACCATCTCACAGCCGCAGGGTTGCTATTGCCTTGTGCCACGTCTGAGTAGGTGTGGTCTGTCTTTCCTCAACACCTACCGTGCGCAACATGAGAACCAGATAAGACACAAGCGCTCGCTAGCTCCGCGGCGTACGGGAGTGGAATAGGCAAGTTGGTGCCCCGCAGCTCTGGAATCCTGGAAATCTGGAAAAGCAGCCACTATTGGAACCAAATATGTGCACTCTAGAAATATGTATATATAGCCCACTCAGGCTGGTGCAAGTCTCAAGGTCCCATAATCATCTAACCAACTCCTCTTGTACGTATCTTTCTACCTGTGCCATTTGTCTACGTCACATTCTCTCACACCTCCCAGTGGCCCCGATACTAGGTGGGTCCGGGCATGGTCCCAGTCTTCACTGCGCAGCTGGCCATTGGTTCCCCGGTCCTGGCCCCCGGCTCCTCCCCCCGTTCGGCCCCCCGGGTACCCCCGGCCCCCGGTGGGCTGCTGTACCCTGCCCGGTACCACCTCCTCTCGGAGCCTCGGAAACGCTCCTTTCCTACCAAACCACTCCTTTGCTATCTCCTCTAGAACCCCATTAACGAGGCGCGCTCAAGTTCCTGCGCCGAGGTGACTTGTACGTTTCCCTGTTCAATGCGCTGAAACACGTGCACTGACCCCCTTGGCAGTTGTGCGAACAAACCTGTGCCTGTGGAAGGCAAGCACCGAGCGGCTACTAGTATATTAATGCGACCCGTCATTGTCCGTGTCCGTGATGTAGCTGTGGTTCTGCTTTGTTCGAGTAGAACCGAGAATATACGCACAGCTGGCTTCTAGCTGGGTTCATCATGTTGTGTGCGGCATGGTTGATGGCATGTGATTGCGAGTGCTGGATGAGATCAGTTCAAGCGACTGCGCAAGCTCCCACAATGAACATCGATGGGCGTCGGGGGTGGCCAGCCATGTGATACAGCTATATTAGGAAGGTAACAACCTGTGGACATTAAACTGTCTAGGTCGGCAGCCGTATGATGACACTGAGTACTGGAGGACTGGAGGTATCGATGCAAAGTGCGATAAAATAATCGCAACTTTGCGAATGGGCTGAACACAGGCCGGAGGTTCTCTGCCAATGTGCCGGGCTTGGGCTCGTCCGTCTTCTCAACCGACTTGACAGACCCATACCAATGGACAGCCCTCGAGCTGTTGCTCATATTGCTAGAATATGGCCACGACACAGTGTGCTTGGCACTGGACGTGCTCACAGGCTGGCGCGATACTGGCGCGCGACGAAGTGGTGGCAGACTCGGACCAGCCGCCTTGTGGATAGTTGTGAATAGGGCAAATCTTCACTGTTGCCGGTGGCCGCGAGCCAACGCGAGTGCGCACGATGAGATGACGGAGCGGTGCCTCCTGCCTCTTGCCGTGATCGCTACGCCCCCCGTTCCGAGCGTGGCCATGTGCCGTACTTCTTGTTCGGGATTCCATCGCCAGCGCGACATCCTTCGTTTGGTATCCACGTCTCTCGAGAGAATCGCGAGCACAGCTTTTCGCTCAAAACCGCACCTCACGCGTTGGTGTCCTACGTTACTGTAAACACGGCCATGCGCTAGACACGTTGCTCACGTATGTGACTGTAGAACGGGACTGGGATGCAGGAAGATGAAGGCCCACCCGATAGTCATGAGAGAATCGCTCACCATATAAGATCCCTCATTCCCGTTGCAATTTCCGGGAACAGCCCCTCGACAGAAGACTGAGAACGATGTTTTTAAACTGGCTTGTCCAACTCAAACAACTGTGGCATGGCTGACAGCTACCATCAACAGGGTCGAAGATTTGTCCTGGAGGATGCCAGAAGGCGGTGTCAGTTAGAAGGCACAAGCCATCCAAGTGAATAGTACGAACATTGATCGAACGAAACCGCGATGTAGGTACAGTAAGCCGGGTGGCAGATGGTGCCTGCGCGGGAGGGGGTGATGCCAGTGGCCTAGGTGTTGGATGGACAACAAGAGGTGCATGATTTACATTTGACAGGGGCCTGCAGCTGCAAAGGTGTGTTGCACTGAGAGGAGTAGACTGCGGCGGACTGACAACAAATTGTGGGCATATAAAGTGATGCGGACCGCTACTAAGCGCTAAGCGCTCGCTCTGACAGTAGGCGACTTGTATTACGTTATCGACCCTCTCCACAGTCCACCCACAGTCCACCCACTCGCTGTGAAGGAACTGGCGTTGGTGCTTCGTGATATTTACCTAGGTGCGCTGCATCCAGTGCCGACTGGCTGTGCGTGATGTTCAAGAGAGTATGGCCACGTTTCCGTGTAGACCGTGTTATAATCATGCTTCGGGCCACGCGTCAAAGGCGTGGTCCCAAATGTAATCGCTGTGGTTTCAGGGACATCCCTTCCGACTCGTATCTTTGTGCTTCCGCAACACACGAATTCATCAATTGTCCGAAACCTGTAGTTCGTCTTCTGGTTATTCGATTGGGCTATGAGTGACCCACAACGTAAGTTCGAGATCTGGTCTTCAATGTTTGGGCCATCCTGTGGCATGAAATATCTTACCAACGATTCCACCTTTTCAGATCGCCTCCATATACTTAATAGCATTATTCCTGTTTTTAGCCAAATCGTCACGACATTTCCAAGAGCTAGTCTAATGCGCATCGGCTGTGTTCAAGCCCTGGCAAGCACACTGAATGCGCGCTACCACCTTTTAGAACAAGTAGACGATCTCGAACAATCAATCCTCCACTATACAGAAGCAATATTCCTCCCGCCCCATTGGGATAGACACTTCCCGAACATCACCTACAATTTCTTTTTAACTGCGCAACTCCTCCTTCTCCGAGCAGCTCACACTGAACACCCCGAGGATGTCAAGCGTCCCGTCATCTACCTAAGGTATCTCCGCGGACAGTCTCTCGAAGCATTCAACATTTCACCCGATATGGTCAAAGAACATCTTGTGTGTGCGTTGGCACAACAGGTCAGGTTGGAGCTTGGAGACGTGATGCAAGACATTGAGGAAATGACGGCCCTTATCCTCGAGCTTCTTGACTCTGACACCAGGACGATCTCGACCGGCACCATCACTTCCTTTGCTAAAGTGGTTGGAATCCGACATGGAAGCTTGGGAAAAGGGAACGGACCTCCCGCAAAGGTCATAGATTGCTTACGGAAGGCAAAAATTCGCCTACCAGATTCGGAGGAACTCTCCATCACGCTAGCCCGCACCCTTCTCGACCGCTTCTGTATAGCGTATTCGAACGACGATTACGAAGAAGGGACGGCTATCCTGGACAAGATTCTCACTTGTCATACCCCCGGGGATGAGCCAAGTCAATACCGAGAAGCGTTACAGCTCATTGCCTTGTTTGCACAGGTCCGATTGGCCGCATCTTGGAAGCCGGATCATTTGGAGGAGGCGATCTACCGCTTTCAGAACTGGCTCCCTTGGATTCCTCATGAAGATCCCTTTCGTTTTGATGCCATTGATTTTCTCACGTACCTTCAGTCCATGCACTTCGAGGACTTTGGTGTTTGGAGCCTTCAGGAGGGGCATTCCTACGATTCAGTGCTCTCTGGCCGGCCATCATTTTGGGATTTAATTGCATCTCTTGGATCCCCTTCGATGGCGACCGAGGTTCAGCGTCTCCCCACACTCTTGTCCGCTCTTCGCTTGACCGACATGGCCGAAATTGGAGAGGCTATCGAGCCTTGTCGACTTCTGCTTGCTTCTTTCCACCCTCGTGATATGTGTAGACCCGCTGCTGTCTGGGTATTAGGCGTCATCCTCCTCCGTGCCTTTTGGTTTACAAATGACATTGAACACGTCAATGAGGCAATTTCGATCCTTCGAGAGGGTCTCAACTCACCTCATGCGGAGCGTTTCGGAGTAATCCTATTACTCATTCGCTTCCTTTCGATCCGTTTCGACTTACGCCCCTCCAGAGAATCCTTCGGTGAAATTATGCAACTATTCCAAATGGCAGTCGATCGCAGAGGTGTCATGATTCGTCACCGGTTCCAGTTTTCATGTGAATGGGCGCAACTTGCACGAATCTATAGTCACCTCTCTACCTCAACCGCATACGACTACGCACTCTCATCAATGCAGGATTCTCTTACATTCGCCCCAACTGTCGATATACAGCACTCCCGACTTGTTGCGATGCGCAGCAATTACGAGACCCTGCCATTAGACTACGCTTCCTACCAAGTCCACACAGGTCAACTCCAGAGCGCCGTCGAAACCCTGGAACGAGGAAGAGCCTTGATCTGGTCAGAAATGCGCGGCCTTCGTTCCTCGATCGACCAACTTCGTGCGTCTGACCCGGATTTAGCAGACAAGTTTGCTGCCATCAACCAGGACCTCGAGGTGCTGACCTTGATCTCCGCTCAGAACGACTATGGTAATGGCGGAGAAGAGGACTTTGAAGGGATAGACCCATTTGGCCGTCTCGTTGTGCGACAACAGAGGTTGTTAGATGATCGTGACAAGTTCATTTCCCAGATCCGAGCACGGAAAGGATTGGAGTTCTTCTTGATTCCCCCGTCGTTCGACAATCTCAATTCTGCTGCTGTGCGTGGACCCGTCGTCATCATCAACCACAGCATGTGGCGTTCGGACATCATCATTCTCCTCCGTGACTCTCCTCCCTCCCTCATTCCCACGGCCAATGATTTCTATGACCGGGCGAACAAGCTGCGCGATGAGTTATTAGGCGCAAGGAAGCAAGGCCTCGACTCACTCGAATATGAGGACGCTCTCTGTTCTGTACTCAAGGCACTCTATGAGCTTGTAGGTCGGCCAGTGATCCAAAGGTTCAACGAATTACACGTACCAGAACAATCTCGAGTTTGGTGGTGTCCAACATCCGCGTTTTGCTCTCTTCCACTTCACGCTATGGGACCAATTCCATCTGGCTCTGGCCCTCCTCGATATTTCCTGGACCTGTACATCCCCTCGTACACCCCTACTCTCTCCGCCCTGATAGAATCCAACAAATCGGCGTCACAGACGTCAATCAAGCCTTCACTTCTCCTCGTTTTACAGCCAGATGCATCTATGGAATCAGCATTGGACGAGATGTACGTCGTGCAGTCTGTCAAAACTGAGGTGGAAACGCTCATCTCGGCGAGGGCGACACCAACTGCCGTGCTGGAGCGCCTCCAGGATCACCGGTTTGTCCATATCGTATGTCATGGAATGCTCGAACCAGGGAAGCCGTTCGACTCTTCGTTCAAGCTCTACCGGGGCAGTCGACTTACGTTGTTGGACATCATCCGATCTCGACTCCCCGATGCAGAATTTGCGTTCCTTGCTGCTTGTCATACAGCAGAGTCGACAGACGGGAGCCTTTCAGACGAGGCGCTACATCTGACTGCTGCGATGCAGTACTGTGGATTCCGGAGTGTTGTTGGGACGATGTGGGCGATGGCAGACAAGGATGGACGAGACCTTGCCAAAACCTTTTACGAGTCGGTGTTCGCGGAAAGCCAGGGGGTGCGTTACCATGAGAGAACGGCGGAGGCACTTCGTGATGCTGTGATAAAGCTACGGAGAAGGAGAGGGAGAGGGATGACTTTGGAGCGTTGGGTAAATTTTGTGCATTATGGCGCATGATTCGCCGTTGTCGGTCAGTACTCGCGTTCATCTTGGGGAGGCATGGGCATTGACTATATTGACTATTGGTTTGCTGTAAGGAAACAGTTATTGTAGGGATCTGGCTCCTATGGTTACCGCAGGTTTACCTAAGACTAAGACTCATTCATCCAAATTACGCGTGACGTCAGACACTCGTGCTAATCACGTGAGGGATCATTGGTGTGCACCTGCGGCCATCTCGGACTTAAACTGACCTTTGTTCGATTACAAGGATGAGGGAAATGGCCTAAGATACTCTTCGGGTGGTCACGTACGTGTATCCTTGTAGAAAAGAATGAATGCTAAAGGGTTGAGTTCCGGGCACGCATTGGGCCTCAGAGCGCGTGCATCAGACACGAGAACTAATGTGTATTGGGGACACTACAACCCACCTCAGAGCACGTGCGTCAGACACGAGAACTGAGGGTACAAAAGTCACTACCTACAGTATATAAACGAATGAATAAGGTTCTGGGGTTCAAGACTAAACGAGTGAGCAAGTAAACTTCTGTCAAGATGAGTGCTAACAATGTCCATGTGGAATGGTCCAAGGGTATCTAATCGATCCGCTCCGCGCGACATTTGCTACAGTCCTATCTATTCGGTGGGATCCAACCTTACGGTCATGAGTCTCATGACTGTTTCTCAGAGAGAACATACAGTACGTAGCATCACGGATCTTATCGACGCAAAGGATGACTGGATGACTATCTCTGCCGTTCACGACCGGATCGACAAGGAACCCACCAAGCTCGAAAAAGGCCCACGTAAATCTGTAGGGTACGCTCTTTCTTCTTTACTGAGCACCTGCGCGTGGCTTCAAACGGGCTTCTTGTTTTGTATAATAAAATGTGCCGTCCTGCACCTTTGGCGCGTGTCCTCGATGCCGCGCGCACCTCCTCAACGCGTCCACTCAGCGTCCCTTCCGCCGAGCAACACGCAAAGAACCCCAACCACCTCGATGCCGCGCGAATGTCCTTCGCAAAAGCCCTGAACGACGCGGACAGCTCCGTCACGAGCAAGCAGGCGGAGCTCACGCGGCCCAAAGAGGAGCTCCGCGAGTTGGAGGAGAGTGATCTGGCCGCAGAGTACGAACTTGATGGGACAGCGTGAGTCCCCTGCCGTTCTCTGCGTCGCTGCTGTTGGTGCTGTCCACAGATTTGACCGAAGACGGTTCGCTGCTAGCCTGCGATTACAGATATACCGTGGTCTCGGGATTGAGCCGATTCTTAACGACTGTGTGGAACTCCACCGCGTGCTAGTTGGTCGGTGGCATTTTTTACGTCAAGTTTCTGTGCGATTGAGCCTTTACTTGGACAGAGAGCTCCTTCCCTTCCCAAAACATACACCTGGTGAAATTCGGTACAGGGACTCTAGACGAGGATCTCGTCGAACAGATTTGGGGCCTTTGTTCATCGTAACCTGTGTCCACTCGTCGTTGGGGCGGTTTAGTCTATCAAATGAACGAGAGCCGATCCAGGACAAATATAAGGTGGCATCACTCTAAGGGCTGTGAGGTCGCTTTTCACCATCGTCGACCAGCACAACACTTTCCCTGGGCACCGACATATGGAGATGAGACCATTATTATCAATTACTTACTTCGACCCACCAACAAAAAGTGTATTCAAATCCATACATCCCATCTTATCAACAATGGCCTACACACCATGCATATCGTATTCCGACAGTAGTCGCACAATATTCCGTTTTCCCGACCGCGAAGCTACCTGTGATGGTGTCCGGCCCTCGTCATTCCGGACTCCAACATTCGCTCCTTGCTTAAGGAGCGCCTCGACAACCTCGAAGTGACCAAATCGTGATGCAATATGCAATGCCGTCCACTGGTCGTGCCTCCCTGCATTCACATCAGCGTCATGATCGAGCAACAGCCGCACAACGTCCGAATGACCATTTTCTGACGCCACGTGCAACGATGTCCAGCCTACGCCGTCCTGGGAGTTCACGTCTGCGCCATACTCGATCAGCAATCTGGCAACTTCAACCCTTCCCTTCCAAGACGCATACAACACCGGAGTACGGAGAACATCGTCCCGTTCGTTGACATCCGTGCCGCTGTCGAGTAATGACCGGACAGTCTCAAGGTCCCTTTCCTCCGATGCAGTACACAGTGAACTCCCCTTGTCAGAAATATTTGCGCTTTTTCCATGGCCAATTGACGGTTGAGTTAGTCCGGGAAGGGGGTCCTGTGATGCTGTGTTCGAACGGGTCACATCGGTGAGGCCCTGAGAACCTACAACTCCCATCCACTCAGATAATACGGCACCAAGTCTCCCATTACGGTGTGCCAGGTCTAAAGGGATCGCATCGTTCCTGGTACGAATGTTGGCGTCTGCACCTGACTTGAGTAACAGTGTCAGGACATCGAGATGTCCAAATTGGGCAGCATGGTGTAGCGGTGTGGAACCCTCGCCATTTTGACAATTGATATTTGAGCCAGATTCGAGTAGCAGTTGTGCAATCTCGAGGCGCCCGTGAGATGACGCAAGATGTAAGGGGGTTTCTTGGCTCTGATCCCGCGAATTAATAACATCTGCACCAGACTGGATGAGTAGTGCGGCAGTAGTGAGACGGCTGTTGGTCGATGCAAGATGGAGAGAAGTGCAGAGGTTCTGTTTACTTGAATGGGAATCTGCATGATGGTCATAGGATTGTTGTGCAGGATGGGATGGATATTGTTACGTACCACTCGATAGAGTTGGGTTGTCGTTGTGATGGGAGTCTACAGCTGCGCCATTCTGAAGCAACAAGCGCACGACATCCAAATGTCCATTTTGCGATGCCAGCATCAATGAGGTCCAGCCATCGTCGTCACGGGAGTCAACAGTTGCGCCATCCTCGAGTAACAAACACACGACGTCCAAATGTCCATATTGCGATGCCAGCATCAATGAGGTCCAGCCATTGTCTTTACGGGAGTCGACAGTTGCGCCGTTCTCGAGTAACAAACGCACCACATCCAAATGTCCTTCTGTCGATGCCAGCGTCAATGAGGTCCAGCCATCGTCATTACGGGAGTCGACAGTTGCGCCGTTCTTGAGTAACAGACGCACGACATGCAAATGTCCATTTTGCGATGCCACCATCAATGAGGTCCAACCATCGTCTTTACGGGAGTCGACAGTTGCGCCGTTCTCGAGTAACAAACGCACCACATCCAAATGTCCTTCTATCGATGCCAGCGTCAATGAGGTCCAGCCATCGTCATTACGGGAGTCGACAGTTGCACCGTTCTCGAGTAACAAACGCACGACATCCAAATGTCCTTTTTGCGAAGCCGCCATCAATGAGGTCCAGCCATTGTCTTTACGGGAGTCGACAGTTGCACCGTTCTCGAGTAACAAACGCACGACATCCAAATGACCTTTTTGCGATGCCACCATCAACGAGGTCCAGCCATCGTCGTCACGGGAGTCGACAGTTGCGCCGTTCTCGAGTAACAAACGTACGACATCCAAATGTCCCTCTTGCGATGCCGCCGTCAATGAGGTCCAGCCACCATCGTGACGGGAGTCGACAGTTGCGCCTTGCTCCAGTAACAAACGCACGACATCCAAATGTCCAGTTTGCGACACAACCATTAATGGCGTCCAACCGTCCTTGCCACGGGGGTCCACAGCTGCGCCATGCTGTAGTAATGCCCGTGCAACCTCCAGTTCTCCCTCTTGTGAGGCCATAAACAACGGCGTTCTCTCCATGCCATTCCGAGAATTGACATCCACATGATGGTCAAGAAACAACCCTATCACATCCAGACGCCCTCTGAGGGCTGCTTCGTCCAACGGGCTCACATTGTCCCTATTCCAGGCAGCCATGTCCGCACCATGTTCGAGAAGTAGCGCGACAATATCGACGTTTCCTTTGGTTACCGCAGCATGTAACGGAGTATCGTGGAACCCGCCACTGGCATTGATGTCCCGTGGATAGGTAATAATCAGGTGTTCCACAAGGTTACGGAATCCACATAGCGTGGCATAGTATAAAGGGGTACCCTCCGGTGGTGATGGACGCGCTGCAAACATGATTTCCCGGAATGGATAGTCAATATCGTGTATCCATACCCATGTCGCAAAGTATGGCTTTTCGCAGTCAAACAGACGCTCCATCCCATCTTTGATTCTAGGAGACACGTCGTGGAGCTTGGCGTGGTCGACCCAGTATCGAGCCGCGTATATAGCAAGGGGAAAGTTCTTCATAGTGTCCTTGTTAGCCTGGTCGTCCAACGCTAGAAGGACACTCAGAGATGCCTTTGCGAGGATTGCGTGTGCTGAGTGAGGAAGAATGTGGTACTGGGAAAGGCCCTTCCCTGCATTGGCAAGCCTTTCGGATGTCAAGTATTCCTTGACAGAGAAGTGGGAGAACCGGACCACTTGCGATCCGTCTATGTCGACAATGGTGATTAAACTTGAGCATATGGATAACACCTCTTCTTCTGGGTGATCAGGGCGCCAATTCGTGTGGTATCGGGGAAGTTCTCCAGCCTCGAATTCAATCGCAAGGATGTCCGCAAGCTCCTCCGCACGAAGTGGCCTAATCGACTCCGCAACACATTGGAAGAGATGTTGTGCATATCCCTGTCTCGCCCGAGGGATACCCTTTAGTATGCGATCGTAGGTCTCGTCCAAACTCTCCGGCAGGTAATCAAGGGCACGACGAATTGCAGAGGGAAGACTGTGCCTTAGGGCTTCCAGTTGGCACGTGACCCAGCGAAACCTGGGTATTTTCATGAGAATGAGATAAGAACTGAGAACTGTTGTACATGGGCTTAGTAATGAAGGCTTACATTCCATCAGCCTTCTGAGAGAGTATGGTGATGACTAATTCCTTGTCGTTCTCCCTCCATCTTCCCATCTTTAGGTCTGAGTTCATGACAAACCTGACATAGTCGGCAATGTCATTCTTTTGTCCAGCTTCGCCATGAAGAGAAACGGTATGAGATGCCAAAGACGCGAGGGCAGTTTGAATATCTGCCTCAGGGCGACTCGTCGCGCAAATACGGACATTCGGGAGTTGTAAGTCAACCAGTTTATTCACCAGCTCAAGGACCCATTCTCGATGGGACTTTACACCAGAGTTACTGGGACATTCGTCAAGGCCATCGATAATAATATACACTGTTGGGAGTTTTTCGGTTTTGATCATCTCTTCTAAGCAGCTCAGCAGTGCGTCATCGTCTGGGCGCCGAGATCCTCCATCGTACTCAGAATATTGGGCAGAAAGAATGTTGTAGCAGGGATCGGATTTGGCTGAAAGCTGAGAAACAAGGGAAGATAGTAATCCAGTGACCTCTTGCTTCTTGGGGTCTCGGAAATCGCAGTAGAAAAAGGCCATCAAGGCCAATCCCGTGTCACGTAGACGTTCGACTTGGTGAATGACGCTGGAGCTGATTGATAGTTTGAATGAGCTGGGCGAAAAGTTTCAGGAATCACTTACCACAAAATACTCTTGCCAGACCCCGCTGTGTATTGATGTGCCAGCGGCATGAGTGTGTGCGACAAGAAGGAAGTGGAAGAAACGCGTACGTTTGCCATGAATCCAAAATAGAGACCCCGTTTCTGCCCATTCCTTAAACCGGTCGCTTTGAGTGAACCATGAGGCAGTTCCTTCAAGGTGGTCTCTGCGGGCGATGTTGTGATTTGTCGAAGGATCTGGAGGAGAGATCCAACTTCGGACGTCCCTCTGGAATTGGTTCCCTAAGAATGAGGATCACATTCAGCTTCGAAATCGGAAGTAAAGATGTCAGGACTGACTCCTGATCTTGTTTATTCCATCTGTGGTATTTACATCGCGACAACACGCGTCATCAGTCACAGAGATTGGGGGTTCCACGCCGGTCGAACATACCTAGAGCTTGTTGTGTACCATGTGTTGACGCTGCTCCAATAAGTCTTGTTAGTAGTTTGATTGCCAGTAGGGTAAGGTTTCTAACCATCCTTGACAACCTTCAAAACGTCGGACAATCCATGGACAACTTCCAGCGTGCGAGCACCAGTCGTCAGGGCTTCTTCTTGGGTGAGTCGGTCTAATCGTTGTAGGGTAGGTTCAACGTCTCTCTCTCCCAGTAACCTCTTTATGAATCCCTCTATACCACGATTAGCTAGTGAAGGTCAGCATGTGATAGGCTACTTACTGAACCGTCCCTGGTTTATATGCTTTGTGGCTAACGCAAGCACATTGAGTACTTCAGTCATGATGTTCACCATGACATTTGACACCGTAGGGGACGGCGGGATCTTCTCGGTATAAACACGGAAGCGTGCGAGGAAATTGGCGACGCGTTCAAAGAGATCGCTGAGTGCGTCGTGGCTTTCACCGACTCCGACAGCTGCCTGACGTGGATAGATAGCACACAGTAGCCCCATAGGAAGAAGTGTGACACGTACTGAGAGGAGAACATCAATTCCAACGAATATCGCCTTTGTCGGCTGGAATGGCGCCTGGAGGGAGGCATAAGGATATGCAAATACAAAGGAAATATCGTGTTGATCGCATACAAGGTCAGCTGCCCCGCCACCGATGGTGGAGAAAGCATGGACGGCTTGGACTATGGGACGAAGGGAGTCGATCAACTTGCGATGTTTGCTCCGATAGGCGCTGAATGTGGTTTCTCTTTCTAGAAGTAGCTGGAGGACGTCGTCGAGGGAAGAACAGTTCTGGAGTTTCTCTGCAGAGGGATGTTTGGTGAGGTCAACTTTGGTCTGCTTGCGATAGTTGACCAGTGTGGCATCTAGGATGGGTTGAAAGTATGAGGAGGATGTGGCCATTGAAGACATCAAAATGGTGAGAGAAGGGGGCGAGTAGAGTGAGTTACAAGGATCAGATATGCCGGTCAGAGGGTCATGCCGCAGCTGCATCGCCATCGTGCCTACATGCAGCTCAGGAACGGTGCCGTCCATCTATCTCTTCACACGTGCACGGTCTATATAGACTTCAAACGTATTCCTTGAATTTCCCATGACCCCCGTAGGCCCGAGTATGGCCGCCTGAAGCCTATAATCGTGCTTCCGTGACTCGGCACGCGCGTCAAAGCTGTGGGCTCAAAAATATGGGCAGAGTCGCTCTTGCCTCAGGGACATCCATCGGCTTCCATCCCGACTCGTGTCTTTCTTCTTCCGCAACACCCCAAAACGCCAATTGTCCGAGAACTGTGACTCATCTTCCGATTATTCGATTGGGCTATGAGTTACCCACAACGTAAGTTCGGAAATCTAATCCCCGATGTACTGGACCACCCTACTTCCTTTCTGCTACAGTGCGTGGACCCGTGATCATGATCAACCTCTGCACATGGCGTTCGGACATCATCATTATCCTTCGTGACTCTCCTCCCTCCCTCATTCCCACGGCCAACGATTTCTATGACCGAGCGAACAAGCTGCGCGATCGGTTATTAGGCGCAAGGAAGGAAGGCCTCGATTCAGTCGAATACGACGACGCTCTCCGTTCCGTACTCAAGGAACTCTATGAGCTTGTAGGTCGGCCAGTGATTCAAAGGCTCAACGAATTACACGTGCCAGAACAATCTCGTGTTTGGTGGTGTCCAACATCTGCATTTTTCTCACTTCCACTTCATGCTATGGGACCAATCCCATCTGAATCTGGCCCTCCTCGATATTTTCTCGACCTGTACATCCCATCGTACACGCCAACACTTTCCGCTCTGATCGAATCCAACAAATCTGGGTCGCCAACGTTAGGAAAGCCATCACTACTCCTAGTCGTACAGCCAGATCCATCTCAGGCTGTGGAAGACGCATTGGGCGAGATGCGCGTCGTACGGTCTGTCAACACTCAGGTGGAAACCCTGATCTCGGCGAGGGCGACACCAACTGCCGTGCTGGAGCGCCTCCAGGATCACCGATTTGTGCATATCATATGTCATGGAACACTCGAACCAGGGAAGCCGTTCGACTCTTCGTTCAAGCTTTACCAGGGAAATCGACTTAGGTTGCTGGACATCATTCAATCTCGACTCCCCGATGCGGAATTTGCGTTCCTTTCCGCTGGTCACACGGCAGAGCTGACGGACGGGAGCATTTCGGACGAGGCGCTACATCTGACTGCTGCGATGCAGTACTGTGGATTCCGGAGTGTTGTTGGGACGATGTGGGCGATGGCAGACAAGGATGGACGAGACCTTGCCAAAACCTTTTACGAGTCGGTGTTCTCTCCAGCGGAGAGCCAGGGGGTGCGTTACCATGAGAGAACGGCGGAGGCACTTCGTGATGCTGTGATAAAGCTGCGGAGAAGGAGAGGGAGAGGGATGACTTTGGAGCGTTGGGTGAATTTTGTGCATTATGGCGCATGATTCGCCGTTGTCGGTCAGTACTCGCGTTCATCTTGGGGAGGCATGGGCATTGACTATATTGACTATTGGTTTTCAGAATAGTGCTGTAAGGACACAGTTATTGTAGGGATCTGGCTCCTATGGTTACCGCAGGTTTACCTGGGCATTGTTTGTCCCCGGTCGTCTTTGCCTTTGCCCTCCTCAGTTCATCGTTCATCGACAGAGTAGAGTTTTCTATATCCTAAATGAGCATAATGTATGGCATCAGAGATTCTGACAAGGGAGCATCAAGCATGTGTTGTGTGCCAAGAATACCAAGCAAAGAGGGAGCGTGGAAATTCCCTGTATTCAGCACCAGCGCAAACAGCAGCTGACACTGCTGTCCTCGTGTCCACCATGTGTAGATGGGCGTGGTATGGCCCATGTACAGCCATGGACCTACTCCGGCAGAGCTGGTTGCTCCATCGTCTCGATGCATCGATGTTTAATTCCTTTTCTTTGCTCTCGGGTCGCCAAGATAAATTTGGGATTAAGAGCGTCTTTTGCGCCGGTGGAATTTGAAATGAGAACGAGGTCAATGATAATTCAGGGCCATGAAGGGATGATTTAAACCGATATAAGTCTGGGGTATATTATTTGGTGGCAGATGGAAGTACCGACACAAGGTGTAGGGCTTGTGAGGCATCGTGCCAGCTGGCGTTGTGGCCACAAGTCCTGAAACCCGGCTTTAGTTCGTCCTCATGATACAGTGCAGTACTGTATCGATGTCCCTCAACCATCAGCTAGGGCTGTGCCCTCCCCGGGCGCCAAGGGGGTGCCTTCCCGGATACTGCCCGCAACGCCAAGAGATCAATCAACCAAGGGGGGCGCTACCCGAAAAAAAAAGACCGGGGGTCGATTTTTTTCGAAGTGACCTTTGGGCTTGGACTACCTAAGTATGTAAGCGGGCGCCTATCCATATATGGTAGTGGCATTTCTATATAT
>Ga0307510_10004148_pt1 | contig 17018 bp, 18 predicted proteins | sample 12_EM_MG_FD_207224 | JGI IMG/M metagenome (GOLD analysis project Ga0307510, IMG submission 207224) | Populus trichocarpa ectomycorrhiza microbial communities from riparian zone in the Pacific Northwest, United States - 12_EM | ecosystem: Host-associated > Plants > Roots > Unclassified | place...
AGGGCGAGCGAGGGCACAAACACGGAACGAGACGAGAAGGGTGCAAGGGCGTTCGCGGCACAGCGGGCTCGCGAGTCGTTACACAGGCGTAGATCACACGGAAAAAGAAGGGGAATATGAGGCCGCGTTGCCTTCCTGTATATTCTGATGATCCTCTCGACAAGGTCAAGGGGGGGGTATTTGTACTACATGGCTACTCTATGCGTGAGGTAAGTAAGAAGGAAGAGAAAATAAACAAACGTCTAAGCCGGCGACAGGCTGCGCGGCGTTGTATGGAAGTGAGAAGCGATGTCGAAAATTTACTGAGTTGTTGCGAAGGGTGCGACGTTGAGCACAAGGCGACGGGAGCCAAGAATGGTACAGCGTTAATCGACGCCGACCTCTAAGTCTAATGGAGAAAGAAAAATGCAGAAAAAGTGAACTAAAATCAAAGAAGGAAGATACGCAACGAAACCCGATTCCTTCTACTCTGAATCCTTCCTTATCGGCCCAGACCTCGGGACAGTTGGCGAGGGCAGCGCGCTGCGCGTGCAACAAGGGGCGGGGTTGTCTTCGGGTTTGTCGTTGGCCGGTCCGATATGGGCGATCCGAGTCTCTTCAGCCGAGGATGCTTGGTGAGTGGTGGGCGGAGCGTCTTGACTGTATGTGGCCCGGGTCCGATTTGTTGATAATGAAGGCGGGAGGTGGTGAAAACAAGAGGAACGAGGGGACAAGGAGGAGCGGTGTGTGGGAAAGGAGAAGAGTTGCCTTAGGTTTGAAGGCCGGGCAACTCGGGAGCCGTCACGTGGTCGGAAATGACCGATTCCCCACAGCGTGTGTACGCTTTACACCGTGTAACGAGTTCAAGTCAAAGTCACATGAAATTTGTACCAAAAGAAGGGAACGGAATAACATGAGGAATGCTCTGAGGAGTCCAATCAACTGGCACCCCTTGGAGTCAGTTTTTGCTGACACATGAGGAACGCTCCAACAAGGCTAATCAGTTGGCGCCCCTCAGCGTCAGTTTTTGCTGACCAAGTCAACAAATGTCGAATTACGCCACATAGCGTCAACGCATTGTCGTTAACGTGCTTGTTAGAGGTGAGTGGGTGCGTGAAACGCGTGCGGTTATTGTGGCCTAGCAAGGTCACAAACTAACTCAGTATGCACGCGGATGGGGCATCAACTGTGTATTTACCTAGCAAGGTCACAAACTAACTAGGGGGAATGAGTTAAGGGAATAACGAGTGTAACGGGCATTAAGCTCACCTCAGTATGCATGCAGATGGGGCATCAACTGAGGTGGCAACAATGTGGGATGCCATGTATATGAATGAACGAGCAGGGCTTGTAACTGTAAGGTACTGAATACGAAAGGGGCAGTAAATGGATGCAAATATATGGAATGTATCATAACTGAGACTAGTGCGCTGCGCGCAGTCAGTTTGGTCTGTAATTAAAGGAATAGGCTCGAGGCCCCAAGGCCCCGAGTTCTGCTTCCGCGACACTCCCCCTCACTTCGCATGCAGTCCGAGGGATGCAGCAAAGTGTTTCACCTTGGCGGAAGGCAATGCCTTGGTGAGGACATCAGCCACCATGTCATCGGTGGGGCAGTAAATGAGTTGGATAGAACCCTTCTCAACGACCCAGCGGATCCAATGGTAGCGCACATCAATGTGCTTGGTCCGTGGATGGTACTGGTTGTCATGCGTGAGTGCGATGGCAGCCTGGTTATCGCAAAAGAGTGTGGTGGGGGAAGTGAGGTTGCCAAAGACCTCGGAGACAAGGCTGCGAAGCCAGAGGGCTTCCTTGCCGCCATGCGTTGCTGCAACGTACTCGCTCTTGGTGGTGGACAGAGAAACGATCTCCTGTCGCTTGGATGATCACGAGACAGCACCCCCATCTATGAGGAACGCATAGCCAGAGATGGCACGCCGGTCCTCGGCCATGCTGCCGTCGGCATCTGCATAGCCCTCTAAGGGGCTACTCGCCTTGCCATATGTGAGCCAAAGATCACAGGTGCCCGAGAGGTAGCGGAAGATCCGCTTAACTGCCTCCCAATGAGCAGGCCCAGGATTCGCTGCGAAACGGGCTACCATCGCAACTGCAAATGCGATATCAGGGCGCGTTGCCAATGCAGCCCAATTGAGGGCACCAACTGCCTCATGGTATGGGACATCGCGCATCATCGCGTACTCCGCTGCACTTGCGGGTACTTGCTCTGAAGAAAGCCGGACTTGGTGGTCCATGGGGGTGGATAATGGTTTGAGATCAGCTAGATTATAGCAGCAAAGGATCGCATCGATGTACGAGCGCTGCAATAAATGAACAACCTGACCAGGGCGATCGCGTTTGATCTTGATGCTGAGCATCCAGTGCAACTCTCCGAGATCAGTGACTTCAAAGTGCTCACGGAGGCCTGCCTTGAGTTCCTCAATCAGGCGGAGGGTGGTGGCAACAATTGAGCAATCATCCACATGAACTACCACAACGGTGAGCTTGCCTTTGACAACGACAACTCTGTAATAGACTGCTTGGTCCACGGCACACTGCTTGAATCCAAGCTTGATGAAAACACTTGTAAGCTTCTGGTACCACCAGCAGCCAGATTGCTTAAGCCCATAAAGGGTCTTGATGAGGCGCAGAACACGTGTGCCGGCGTTGGGAACCTTGTAGCCCAGAGGGTGGTGCATATAAAGGACCTCATTTGCGTTGAGTTCCCCATTGAGATAGGCACCCTTGATGTCAATCTGGTGCATCTCCATGCCGAGGCAGTTCACCATCGCAATGACAGCGCGTGTGGATGCAAGTTTGGCTACCGGTGCGTAGGTGTCATCATAGTCGACACCGCCGATCTGGCTGAAACCTTGGGCGACGAGACGGGCCTTGTATCGGACGACATTGCCTGCGGCGTCCTTCTTTGCCTTGAGAACCCATTTTGAACCGATGATGTTGGTTCTGGGCGGTGCTTCCTCCAGCCTCCAAGTGCCGGCAGTCTTCAGTGTGGCCAGCTCTTCTTCGATGGCCTTCTCCCATGAGGGCCAGTCAGGTCTGCGTTTAGCTTCCGTGAGCGTGCGGGGCTCGAGACCCTCCGCATCTGCCGTCTCTGCTGCAAATATGAATTCCATACCCTCAAAGTCCTCATGCATCGCGGGCAAGCCATCATCCACTGTCTACACTCCCCCTGCTTCCACAGGATCTTCTGCAAAGGTCTCTGGGACTTGCAGACCAGGGGCGATGCGAGGGGCGTTGGTGCCGGAGTGTACAACTCCTTCACCAGCCTGCAGATCGCGGATGATGTGCGAGGGCATGCATATGCGAGTGCTCCTGCGCAGTGGGATCGGTGGGACGTCGGGCTCATGGGCCCGTTCGGGTGATGATGATGATAGAGATCACGCGGGTGAGATAGGCGGCGATAAGGGATTTGATGTTGAGGGGGTGTCCAGCGCAGCAGTCTGTTCGCTGCTGATGATTGGGATATTCAGTTGCTCCCCCTCGAACAGAGCTGCTGTTGCAAAGTAGACGTTGCGCTCGATGGTGACTGTACCGGGCTTGGGCCAATAAACTCTGTGTGCCCGGGAGTCGACATCGAAGCCGAGCCAACGGCCTTCACGTGCGCGGGCATCCAGCTTGGAGCCACTGTCATTGTGGACCCAGACATTGCAACCCCATCGTCGCAGTCCAGAGAGATCGGGTGGGGACCCAAACAGTGCCTCGAAGGGCGTCTTATTGTCTAGTGTCCTTGTGGCCGTGCGATTTTTGAGCCACGTCGCGTGATGTAGGGCCTCACCCCACAGGAATTCGGGTAGGCCCGTTAAGTGCCTGAGGGCCCGGATCCGCTCTAGAAGCGTCCGGTTCAGGCGTTTGGCGATGCCATTCAGCTGTGGGGTGTCATGAACAGTGAGCCGCCGTGCTGTGCCCACTGCCACAAGATGCTCGTCAAAAGCATCGCTGAGGTACTCGCCCCCACGATCGGAGCGAAGTGTCTTGATCCCAATGCAATGCTTTTGAGCAATTGCCCATGCCTCGAAGAATTTGTAGTACTTGAAGGCTTTGTCCTTGGTGGGGATCAGGTAAATGACTGTAAAACGAGTAGCGTCGTCCATGAAGGTGACGAAGTATCGTTTCTTCTTTGCGGTTGCGATGCGCGCTGGTCCCCACACATCTGTGTGGATCTCATCCCCAAAGCTCAGGGCTGGGACACTGATGCGTGGCTTGGGTATGGGGATGCGGGTGGCATGCGCGAATATGCATGCTTTGCAGTCACTTTTGGGCACATCGGGATCGAGCTTGATCCCCTTGACGGCTCCGATCTCAATGAGCTTGCGGGTGCTGGCGACGGATATGTGTCCCAAGCGGTGATGCAGCTCCATGACGGACAGGAGCTCAACAGCATGAGCATACTCCAGGGAGCGCTTGTACTTGTAGAGGCGACTCGCATTGCGTGCGACGTTCGCAATCAGCTCTCCGCTTGGAGAGGTGAGCCGGAGGTGTCCATCTCCGATGTGAGATGTGAATCCTTCTTCGTCCAGTGCCCCGAGGGACACTAACGTGTAGCCGACGGACAGTGCGTAGAGCGCATCATAAAGATAGAGGACGGACTCGCGTCCGTTGACTGGGGTTTTGACGATCAACATTCCCGTTCCGATGGCAGGGAACTTGTGTTGATTTGCAGCGTTGAGGTAGAGGGGCGGTGACAGAGTGGTGTATGAAATGAAATCAGCCTTGTACAGGCTGATGTGTCGCGATGCACCAGAGTCATACAACTCGGCGCGAGGAGCGGTGATCGCCTCAGCAGGTGTAATAACGGCCGCGGCAGTGTCCTCGAAGTACCATTCCTCCCCCTCAATGTCCGGCCAGTCAAGGCGATCATCGCTGACCCCTAGTTCGGCACAGAAGTCCTCATCTTCGTCGTCAGAGTCCGAATCGTCCAACAGAGAGTCCGGTTCCACAAAACGCATATGAACCTCCTCCTCCTCGACGGCCCAGAATCCCCTGTCATCCGAATCATCTTCGTCGACGGTTACTGTATTTGCGGAGCCCATGGGCTTGTTCTCGGGCTTGCTGCTCGAGCTGGCCTGTGCAGCCTGTCCACTCTGCGCTGCGGCCTCCTCCCGCTTCTTGGTATGGCACTCCCATATCCAGTGGCCTTCTTTGCCGCAGTGGTTGCATTTTCCCTTTTTGCAACGATTTGCGAAGTTGCTGTTGTTGCCGCGCTCGAAGGTGGTGGCGGCGAGGGCCTCATCTGTCTGGGCCCCCTTCTTGCCCTTGCCTTGCCCTAGGGACTGATCCTTGAGCGCGCGGCGGGTCTTTACGCGGTCAGCCTCTTCGCAGACCGAGTCGATGACATCCGACATGTTGATAGGCTTGCCGGTATATTTCACTGCGAGCCGGAGCGTCGACAGTGTCTGCGTGGCGTGGGCAGCAAGGACGTCCGGGAGACCTTTCAGGATGGTCCTCTCGTACTCGATGTCAGTAACACTGATGTTTGCTGCCTTAAGCTTATGGCGCTTCATCCTCAGGCTGGTGAGGTATTCTCGGACATCGCCCCCTCTCGGGCAGCGCATATCGAGAAAAGCCTGATGCAAATCCGCCTGGTTGTACATGCTCTTCGCGGTGAAGAGGGCGGTGATGGCGGTCCATTGCTCCGCCGCTGAGGGGAATGCCTCCATGTCCATTGCGGTTTCGATGGGGAGACGTTGCCCGAGGAGGCATTGAGCGATGACGTCCTTGTGGTCCCAGCATTTGCACTCCCCCTTCTCAACATCAGTGATGTTGTTCAAGTCGTTGGGGACGGGACGCGTTTCGGAGCCGTCGAAATAGTCCCAACGGCCGGCGAGTATCATCGCTCTTCGGAAGCGGAAAGAAAACGTCGCCCAGTTTGAACCTTCAGAGTCGAGGTGTGGGACGTCGGCGGATATTCCGATTGACGGGATGGAAGGGATGGCTGGTGTGGATGTGGGAGCTGGAGAAGTCATTTTCTTGATGGAAGCTGTGGGCGCGGAGGGAAGGACAGAGGGCAATGCAGAAGATGATGAAGATGGGGAAACGTGAGGGTTGGTTATAGCACGTGGGCCAGGGCCCATAACCTGTTGTTAACATGCTTGTTAGAGGTGAGTGGGTGTGTGAAACGCGTGCGGTTATTGTGGCCTAGCAAGGTCACAAACTAACTCAGTATGCACGCGGATGGGGCATCAACTGTGTATTTACCTAGCAAGGTCACAAACTAACTAGGGGGAATGAGTTAGGGGAATAACGAGTGTAACGGGCATTAAGCTCACCTCAGTATGCACGCAGATGGGGCATCAACTGAGGTGGCAACAATGTGGGATGCCGTGTATATGAATGAACAAGCGGGGCTCGTAACTGTAAGGTACCAAATACGAAAGGGGCAGTAAACGGATGCAAATATATGGAACGTATCATAACTGAGACTAGTGCGCCGCGCGCAGTCAGTTTGGTCTGTAATTAAAGGAATAGGCTTGAGGCCCCAAGGCCCCGAGTTCTGCTTCCGCGACACGCATTTCTCGTAGGGTTTGAGTAGCCGCTGAGCAGCAGCAAGTTTCCCATTCATTGCCGCTAAATAGGGTCTTTCAAAGTTAGCATTATGTACACCATTATTTGTCCCATTCGTTATCTCATTATCCGTTCAGGAGTTCAATAAATGGAGTGATTAATGGCAACTTTTTGATGAATGGCCTTTGAGGGCTCCTACTTCGTTAACTGACCATTCTTCCCATCCTTCTGTGTTCCATTAACAAGACTGCTAGTTTTCAGAGTTTTATTTTATTTTTCGACGTGGCATCAACCTTGCACAATGACACCCCGTTCCCTTCCCACCATATACACGATCCCTTCACCATGGCCACCCATACTCCTGCTGTCCGGAATGGTAAGGAGACCGTCAAGCAACCTAACCCCAGCAAGACACGTGGCCAGGCAAAGAAGACAGCCGAAGAGGACAAGGAAGACGCCCCCGCTGCAGACCCAAAAGCTCCAAATCGTGTCACATGGAACTCACTGCACACAGACCGCCTTGTCAAGTGGCTCGAGAACAATGTTGAGGACCGCCAAAGGCTGTTTTCCGACTTGGCACAGGATGCCAAGAAACAAAAACGTCGTATTCTCACTGCCAAAAAGAGTGGGAAGACCAATTTCCATGTGAAGATGGCCAACTATATATTCTCGGTCGACAACAACATGAAAGTCAGAGATGATCTGAGGGTGAACGGAGTGGTGAAGTATGCAAAGGCTGTCGAGAACCGTATCGGCAGGTAAGGATTTTTTGTTGTCACTACCATTCAAATGCTGATTTCAACAAATCAGTTTGAAGAGAACATACCGGGAGATCAACACCACGCTTGGGCAAACGGGGGCTGGATTGTCTGCTGAAGAGATCAGGCTGAATCCTGATCTGAGCAACATTTTAGGTATGTTCGTGCTTGATCATCTGTGCGGTAACTGACTGGTCTTCGCATCCAGACAAACTCAAAGTTGATTACAAGCTTCTGTTCTGGGAGCGCCTCCACGGGTTTTGGAGGACGCTCCCAAACTTCAACCCCCATGTAGTCTCGTCAGAGCCCGGCCAGGATCTAGAAGGCAAGGCTCAAGAGCTTTTCTTCCCATCGCATGGTAATGGCGACGTCAGTGAGGAAGATGAGCCCAGGAACGAAGTAGAGGAGGACAAGATCAAGGACGCGAACCTGATGGACATGGTTGAGGGAGCTGCTGGACTTACGGACGTCAACATCAACATTGGGCTTGAACGATTAGACGATGCCCCCAACCAGGTATGATTTATGCCATTCTTGATTTTCATTGAAGATGCTGAACTCAGTATGGTGGTGACGATCACACTCTCTCCGATCCAGTCTACCCTGGCCAGGGCGTTGGGCATCGCTGTTGGGTAGCATGGGGCACACCTAGCAACACCACCCCTGGCCCGCAGGAGACTTCCCCTTCTTGGCCATTCGCGCGCGCCCTCAGTGCCCTCAGCTAACGGTCACAAGTCAAATAAATGTTCCCGTATCGACAGTTCACTTGACTCAGCCAGTAGCGAGCAGACCCAAATGGCCGAACTTGCGAAGGGTTTGCACTCCATCAAGCTGGCGAATATCGAGATGAAACATAAGAAGATGGAACTTGCTGCCGCAGAACGGACACTCGTCATCAAGCAACAAATGCAGGCAAAGCAGCTTGAGTACCAGGATCGGATGATCCAATTCCAGGTCGAGCTTGCCTGATTGAATGGTGAACGAGGTTCTGTGACCGGTCCTGTCAGCCTCAGGCAGGGAGGTCACCCAACAAATACATACCGCTCCAGTACGGACAATGGTGAATTCTCCGGAGATACGTTTATCTTTGGTACAGGTGCAACGAAGTTCCCTTCACTTCCTCCTACTGATTGGGGCCTTCCAGAGGCATCTGGGTCGCACTCATAGTTTATAGAAACAATAAATTTGACCTCGCACATACAACGCGGCTACGGTACATGCAATATACATGTCTGCTGAGCTACTATCCGGGTCGCCTCACTGCCCCACTCGATTCGCTATTGAAGAGGCGTGCCATAATCTGTCGCTGGAACCTCTGCCCCTCTGTTTCCTCACATCACCAGGCCTCCCGCAGTTCTTCATCACTGCCATATAAGTCATCGTCGTCAGCCACGTCAGGGATTCCTGGTGCTGGGTATCCTCTACCAGCATTGTAGAGGCGCTCGCGAAATACAGGGTCAAAGTTGCCACCCTCAAGCCTGAGTATCAAGTTGTGTGCAATAATACAGCACTGGACGAATGCGATTGCCCATTTATGGTGCTTGGGTGAGGTGATTTGGATACGGAGTTCGCGGAGGGCTTGAAAGTGGCCTTTGAGCAGCCCGATAGCATGTTCAGCACATATGCAGACCTAGCAATCGATGATTATGAGAATACAAAAAGAAACAAGGCGGGGGCTTACCTTCGACACATGGTAATTGTATGTCCTTTGATCAGCTGACAGCTCACCGCAGACAGGCTTTCGAAATGGCGCAACACACCACGTCTTGGCAGGATATGCCGAGTCCGCCCATATCCACTCACCGGGGGCCAAAATGTGCTTGTGTTCATTGAAGATACGGGTACTCCGGAAGGCAAAGGAATCGTGCACGCTGCCAGTATGGCCAACAGCATAGTCCACAATGATAAGCGAATTGGGAAGGGTTACAAGCTAGTAGAAGGTCAGGTTGTAATGGTGTAGATAAACATAAAACGCACCTGGCAGTCCAATGAATAGGTCCGGTTCTTGTCGAACCAAGTGTCGCTGTGAAGACCCGGCCGCTGGAATAGCGAGAACTTTGTGCCATCCACCATCATGTACCCGTTGCTCCACTCAGGGCATACCTGTGCTGTGACCCATGCTTTCGCATTCTCCTGTTCCTCGGCTGTTGGAAAATGTATGCATTCATCATGTAGCGATAAAAGGGCCAGCATAACACAGTTGGTGCAGTTCGCCACCGTGCCAGGACTGACACCAGCCCAGAGCCCTATTGCTTCTGGGCTGGCAGCATTGCCGTAATGACCGGCGCGAAATAAGAAGATAGCAAGTTGAACTTTGACCGGGGCCTGGGGGGTGTTGGAATTGTTGTGGAAGATTTTGTGGCCTTGGATCTTATTGACAATGCCATCGAAGGTGTCGGGGTCAATGCGAACTCTCCTCCTGTACTGACTGAGGTTGCCAGTGCGCCAATGTTCGAGGAGGTGGAGCTGAGACGCCTTCTTGATCGCGGGGTTCCTTTGTAGAACCCTCGAAGTGAGGATTTCCCGGCATAGGTTGTTGATTTTGGCCTGCATTGCCAAGTAATACATCTCTTTGATGTCTGAAAACAAGAGGGAAAGAGAAGGCTGGGAGGATGACTTGTCGTCTGAGTCAAAAGACAAGGCCGAACTGATGCTGCTGACACTTGATGTTACGCTCCTGGGCACTTGGCCCATATTTTTTCTTTTCTTTCTTGTCTGATATGTACTTATACGACCACATGACCTCAACTCACATGACCGCTTACTTGTACAACAGAGCCATCTTGTCGGGAACTTCATTGTTCCCTCCTTTTGTACGTTTCCTATTGTTCTCTTCTTATGGTAGTCTGTGACCGCCATTGTTCGTGACCCCATTGTTCTGTGACTCTTATTGTTCGTGACTCCATTGTTCTCTACATTTGTACGCTTAGTCAGGTAGCTGCCCTTTTGTATATAAGCTGGACTTATATCCTAGAGTTGGGCCTTAAGCCTGACTTAGTTTGCAATCTATTGCGTTCTCTGTCTTGTTGCTTGAACAATCATTTCTCTTTTATCTTTCTTTGAAGTAATCTTCAAGTCCTTGAAGTTACTTCCCTTTCCTCTTTATCTTCACCCAGACATTGGTCTTAACGACCTCTTCGCCTTTATCACTTTCCAGAGCACTTAGGTTATTAAGGGAATTACGACCCTTATAACTTCGTCACTGCCGCGTATCTTCACCTTTGCGCACGTCACGCCTTAAGGTTCAATAGGCCTTAACACTTGATATCGAAGACACATTGGAATCACTGTCAGTGGCTGAGAGGGAGTCGAACGGTTCGATAGTCATGTCTTGTAGATATTTGAAAAGCCGGGCACGTTTGAAAGAACGGTCAACGTCGTCCAAATCATTGAGTAGTTTGCGACGGAGGGGTACCTGCAGCATGGTTACACGTTCAAAAAAACCGAGGCGATGAACATGAGGGTTTCGCCAATGAGCGGATCGGAGACTCAAACACAATGGGATGCCGACACCATGCCAACAGGTCCCCAAGACGAATGCAGCTGATTATTTTTGCCATTATTGTATTTTCATGGGGGGGGGGGTTTCAAAGTTGACCATTAATTAACCATTAATTTTCTCATTATGTCAACCATTAATCAAAATTTTGCGCAAAAAACAACTTAATGAACACATTAATGGAACAAATAATATTGTGATTAATGGCAACTTTGAAAGACCCTAATGTAGTGGGGTGTGCTGGTCACTATTCTCTGCATTTACAATGGCGCCATGCTCCAGCAAGAGCTGAATTATGTCAGGATACCCATAGTACGATGCATAATGGAGTGGTGTCCAGGAATTCAGGCCCTGTGCGTGAACATTTGCATGGTGCTCGAGCAGGGCCTGCGCTGCCGTGAGCTTCCCCTGCTCTGCTGCCAGATGTAGTGGGGTATTATGGTTATTAACTTGTGCTTCCAGGTCGGCGCCATGCTCCAGCAAGAGCTGAATTACGTTAGGATACCCAAGGTATGATGCATAATGGAGTGGTGTCCAGGAATTCTCGCCCTGTGCGTGAACATTTGTATGGTGCTTGAGCAGAGCCTGCGCTGCCGTGAGCTTCCCCTGGCATGCTGCCAGATGTAGTGGGGTATTATGGTTATTAATTTGTGCTTCCAGGTCGGCGCCATGCTCCAGCAAGAGCTGAATTATGTCGGAATACCCAAGGTACGATGCATAATGGAGTGGTGTCCAGGAATTCTCGCCCTGTGCATGAACATTTGCATGGTGCTCGAGCAGAGCCTGCGCTGCCGTGAGCTTCCCCTGCTCTGCTGCCAGATGTAGTGGGGTATTATAGTTATTCTTTTGTGCTTCCAGGTCGGCGCCATGCTCCAGCAAGAGCTGTATGATGTCAGGATGCCCATGGAACGATGCAAAATGGAGTGGTGTCCAGAAATCGTTGCCTTGTGCGTGGGTATTTGCACCACGTTGAAGCAGTAGTTGTGCAGCTACTAGTTGTCCGTTTTTGGCAGCGAGGTGTAGCGGGGTCAAGAGGTCGTTATCCTGTGCGCGCACATCCGCGCCGTGCTCCAGTAAAAGCCTCATGATCTCCAACTTTTTCTTCGGTGGGTATACGTCGATTATTTGATGAAGTGGCGTCCAGCCGTTATTGTCCCGGGCGTTAATATCCACCCTCTGCTCGATGAGTTTCCGAGCGCCTTCAACGAGGGCGTTAGTTGCCGCCAAGTGCAATGGAGTCTGACCATCGAAGTCCCGAATATCCAAGCCCACCCCGTATGAAAGAAGTAGTCCAAACACCTTGAGGTGTCTCCGGTGCAAAGCCGCATGCACCGGGGTCCCATGAACCCCACCCATGGCCATAATGTCCTGTGGACGCTTCAGCAACAGGTGCTGAACCATGCCATAAAACCCAAGCTGAGCAACATGATATAAAGGAGATGCCCTGCTTCGCCCGGAGTTCCTCTCTGCCCACCAGGACGAGCTTATGCGTGATATCCATGCCGCATAATATGGCTTGTCTTCGTCAAGTAGGTTGTCAATCCCATCGGTTATGTGAGATATCACATTCCCGAACTCTGCATGATCGGCAAAATGTGTTGCGGCATAATTAGCAAGAGGAAACTTCTGAATCCCCTCTTTGTCAATAGGAAATTCCAAACGGAGTAACACGGAAATACAGGCTTGTGCCATGACAATGTGGGCTGGTTCGAGACGGATGTGATGACACCGTGAGGTATCCGCCATTGATGCCGCGAGGCGATCCAACGTTAGGAACTCTTTGACCGAGAAATGAGAGAATTGAGCCACTCGGGATTCCCGAAGATCGACAACTTCGATCAAACTGGAGCATGCTGACAGCACAGCCTGTTCTTGGTCATCCCAGCGCAAGTCCTCGTTCAACCTCGCCATCCCTTCGGCTGGATTAAATTCAACAGCAAGGATTTCGGCTAGCTCCTCGACAAGAAGTGGTCGGGTTGCCACCGTCAGGCATTGTAAAAGCCGATGCGCGTGTACCCGGTTCGCCTTTGGAATTTCCGATAGTATCCGCTCATAGGTCTCGTCTAGAGTTTCGGGCAACTCTTTGAGAACATGTCGCACGCTCGGTGCAAGACAGCGGCGTATGGCTTCGATCTGCCATGAGACCCATCTAAACCTATTTCAAAGTATCAGAATGTGCCTCGAGCAAGGATCGAGATCCGTACATCCCATCCACTCTCTCCGAGAGCGTCTTGATAACCAACATCTTATCTTCATCTCGCCATCTCCTCATCTTCTTGTCCGAATACACCATAGAGGACATAGTCAGCAATACCCCTCTTTTGTCCGTCTTGGTCGTGAAGTGACATTCGATCTGTCGTCGAAGTCAAGGGTTCAAGAACATTTCGGATATCGATCTCAGCGCGACTTGTGATGCAGAGACGTAAATTCGAGAGGTGGAACTCGACCAACTTCACGATAAGGTCAAGAACCTTTTCACGGAACGATTGCAAGCCAGAAGTGTCGGGGCACTCGTCCACGGCATCTACGATAACGTAAATCGGTTCTTCTCTGGGGGCTTTGAACATCTTCTCGAGACATTGCATAAGCTCCCTTTCACCGGGCTTTTGTGAGCCGCGTTGGTGTGCAGAGTAAAACTCGAGAAAGATATTGCGGAGAGACACAGATTGGTTGCTAAACTGGACAAGTAAGGAGGAAAGGAAAGCGCGCGAATCTTGTTTTCTCTCATCCTTGAAGTCAAAAAAGAAGTAGGCCATGTGTGTCGACCCGGTGTTGGAGATACATTCGATGTCCTGAATAATTGCGGAACTACGTAGAATTGGTAGCGTGAGCAATCCCGGCCCGAAATGAACTCTATCGGGTAACTTACGTAAGGATGCTTTTGCCGGAGCCCGCTACGAAATTAAGTTAGAAGTCAGTTATAACGCCGAAGTTGCAGACCGTGAGAAAACATGCGTTTTCCATATATCCACAATAACGATCCGGATTCTTTCCAATCCCTGAAAGTACTGCCTTCGATGAACCATGTTGTTGTACCCTTGTAATGGGTATCACGGGCAGTGTAGTAATTCACAGAGGGATCTGGCGGAGATAGCCAATACACAGCCTCTTGTCTCAACTGCGTCACTGTGAGAGTATCTGAGCGCGCTCCGGCCAAAGAAGGCACAGCGAAGAAATAACGAACGGCTTTGATCACCCAGTTTGCTTGCAATGGATTCACATATTTTCGCAGCGCCTATATATATGAAGCGGTCGGGAGTGGTTCGGATTACGAATGATATGCGCACTTTCGACACGTCTGACTTCGGTCTCCTTTATTGGGTCCTGTACGTTGTCGGCATTCCCAGCACCGTCTGAAGCACCTTCCAGAGTGTCACGCATACTACGCTGCGTCATGTTGTCGACATATTCCACTTTGTTATCGGCCTCGTTCGTGGTCTTGAGAGTCTCTGCATGTATCGCGTCAGGGTCGGTCGCCATCTGTCGTCCTGTTTTTCCTACCCCTAATAGTATGGGCATTGAGGACAGAAATGAGAGGTTCAACATTTTTTGGCGCACCGATTACGACCATGTCGTCAACACCCTTCATTCTGTTATCGCCACCCTGGTTTATTTCCTTGAAGTCCCTTACTGCGTCCTGTATTCCCTGCACCCTATCCCCAACGTCGTGTATGGCTTTCAGTGCCTCTGCAGCCGCCATTCGAGCTTCTTCCTCCGTCACTGTTTTGAGCCTTTGCAATGCATTCTCAATGGCGGTTTTTCCAACCAGCTTCTTCCCAAAAGTTTCTGAGAAATGATAAGCCGACTCGGGAGGCAGTAGATCCGTCGCAAGGTAATCGACTTACTTATACGACTCTGCTTAATCTCTTTTGTCATGATAGCGAGTATCTGAAGTACCTCTACCATGACTTTCACAACCGAGTCTGTCATCCCTGCGGTCGGTGGAACTTCAATATAGACCTCCAACCGCCTAAAGACATTCTCGATGCGTTCGAACAGGTTAAGGAGAGCGCCTCGACTAGCGCTAACAGCGTCTGCAGCCTGAGAGAGTGGGACATTACAATGGCCTGACGGAATCTATGGAGATGCTTACTGAAAGGAGGATGCCTATTCCAGTGAAGATGACCCCAGCAGGTGGGTATGACTGCAGAATGAGGATCAGTGTGAAGATTCAGGGTGAATCATACCATACTCAGGGGGACTTACCAACGCAACGGCGCCGCCAATGGTCGCAGAAAACGCGTTGATGACTTTCACGGTGGGGTCCAACCACCTTGTCAGCCTATCATCGCTACTGCCAGACTGGTCGAGCGCAGGGACCTGCTGTCGCAGTGTGGTAATAACATCATCCGAAGAACGGCAAGCCTCAAGTGTACGAAATAGTGGTGTCGAGGGAAGGTCTTTCCCAGTTTTCTTTTTGTAGGATTGTAAAGCACTGTCGAAGATGGTCTGGTAGTTCGCATGGGAGGGGATGTCAGGAGAAGCCTGTGGCATAGTGACGGCGGTCGCGGAATGGTAGGGCCACGGTAGTGCTCTGATAGATGCAGATTCGGGGTCAAGGCGGACGGGACAAGGCGTCTCCCAACCTCATCAGATGCCTCGTGCCGTGCCTCGGACGTCCCAACTCTTATCGATATTTCGACAAGTGACTTTGCGTAAACTTTGCACTTCACCCTCAACCGCGATCTGACCCATCGTGGACGCTATCGCTGTAACATCTCGCTATCATGGTTCAGTCACACCCACGCGGAGACAGAATCTCATCTATCCTACCCTTCTCCACTCGCTTTCCTTCACTTCACAGTCAATAAAAGGGTACGTTCAGCCATCACATCCGATTGTACACAACTCCGACCCCACTTACCCTTCCATCGCGCTTCTATATATTCAACCCCCCTCCCCCACCTCGGGGCCCTTCATATCTTTGTCTCACCAGCTCTCACTACCTGGTGTCGCCATCTTGCGCGGCTAGCGATTTTGGCCATCCCATGAAGCACGACCATCTGCGCACACGTGCGTGCCGCGATGACCTTCTCCGGTGTCGCACTGTGTTCTTCCGAGTCAGCGAAAATGAGTGCGAACGGGATCGTGGTGCGTCCATATGCGAAGACCAACACGCTCACCACGACGCAGTCTACCATCTTTTCGTCCCATCCAGGTACAAGTACTAGTATTGCCACTGCAGTCAACTCTATTGTCTTGCTGGTGGTGGGTTAGGGATACGTGGCTTGTGGCTCCATACGTGGAAGAGAGGGTTTAGAGCAGCATTGATGACCGGGATGGACTAAATTGGAAGCAAGTTTTATCCAGGTCCAGATTTTCGGCAGAGGCCCAGACCTTGTTTGTGTCAAAGCGGTGCGCAACGCATACAACATAGGATCGTAGATGTGTGGGGCCATGCTGAATGCGAAAGAAAAGAGCGTTGTACCCACCGTGACTTTACCACTAGCCAGGCGTCTTCGTTCGATTTGAATTCCAAACTACCCGAAAGTTCGACTATGGATGATAGACACGTTATCGTGGGCGTTTGGAGAGACAGCGACATACAGAGGATTGGCTACGTGTTGAAGTTGATTATGAGCACCTCGAGCGACGTGTCCGAGTCACGGAGACTCGTGCCATTTTTATTTCCGCACCCAGATACTTCCCTTTGACTCGGCCACCTAAGTGTCACCTATTTCGTTCAGTTGTGACAGTATCATCACACCTCATTCCTTCTTTGACGGCTTTCCCTCATCACGCTGATCCAAATACTCTGGGAATGCATTGTCGCCCATCAAGATCTTGTTATCACCGCCGTGACCACAACACAGTGATGTCGAGGTGTGAGTAATTTATAGCTTTCGACTCTTCAGCCATGCAACCCCAGGCCCTTGTATTCCCCAGAGAATCATCAACTGTTTGATCGTCAGGTCAGGAGCGCTGCGGAGGCTAACATACAGCACGCACATCCACGAATACGTTGCACGTAAGTAAGTAGCCTCTCCCATTCAATCCGTATCCCTTCACCAAACTGTGCCTATTTCGCGTTCCCCTTCTCTCCCCCTTTTCCACCCAATTCCATGTACTGTACACGGCTTTTCTACTTTTACCCCGTCCAATCATTCATCATTACGTGAGCTCAGGAAAAGCTAAAAATATACTATGGGCTACCGTCATTTCGGCACTCACCATCATTTCGGCAGTCACATTCGTCACGAATCGTCACGAATCATCACACATCGTCACGGGTGCCTGGATTCAAACTCCGGTAGGTGAGCAGAGAC
>Ga0307510_10004149_pt1 | contig 17018 bp, 17 predicted proteins | sample 12_EM_MG_FD_207224 | JGI IMG/M metagenome (GOLD analysis project Ga0307510, IMG submission 207224) | Populus trichocarpa ectomycorrhiza microbial communities from riparian zone in the Pacific Northwest, United States - 12_EM | ecosystem: Host-associated > Plants > Roots > Unclassified | place...
ATTTTTTTTGGGGCACCCACCCCCCCCCCCCCCCCGGTGAACCCCCAGTGCGAAGTGCAAAAAGGACAGCATTAGGCCGTTGGAGGAAGAGGGGAGAAGGGAGGTTGCCTAGCATGGGGCATGCAGAAATGGGTATGGTTGGTAAAAGTTTTTATCTAACGGGAGCACTTTTTACCCCGAAGGGGTGTTCAATTTCAAACTACTAAGGCTCCTCAGCTCCTCAACAACGAGAACATTTAATTTAGCTTCTTCCTCTCTGCGAAAGGAGGTAATCTAGAGGTTCGGAAGATATAATTGGGGGGGGGGGGGGTCCTTGGGAAAAATTAACTTTTTGGCGAGATATAATGATTTGAAGGTTGGGTGTGTGGGAGACCCAAATCTCACTCTCCGGCTATTAGTTGTGAATCTTCGATATAATATGCACTTCACAAATGGTAAAGTCCAGGTCCAGCCCATAAACTTCTGTGACATCGGCTGCCTAATAACGGGCCGTTGGGTCTTGGGACCAGATTTATAGAGGGTTGCAATATCATCATTAGAATTGGTTTTCTTTTCTTTTCTTTTCTTTTTCGAATTCATTTTTATACTCGGAGTGATCACTAGAGATTTTGTGGAGTGCTTACCAATTCGATAGAACATATTTTCAAATGCTCACCCACCCACCATACTCAACCAACTCAATCCTTTTCAACATTTCCCTTTCAGTGCAGAGATAGAGCCAGTAGAACATGGAAATCGGTTCCAAACGTCTATGGAAAGAAAGTTATCAATTATGGTACCCTTGAGATATGGGATTCAGACCGAACATCATGCCAGCCCTTCTTAACCAACTCGCTTCCTTTCATTCCCCCCGTTTCATCTTCAGCTCACCTATTCTTACCCACCCACAAGCCATGACCGATGCAGAAGTGCGCTTTAGCTATCACGAGTTCTAGCCCCGAGTGGCGCTAGGCAATAGAGTACGCACACGGACGGAGGATCACTAAGTGTCCCCTGCAATACAGTGTGAATACGGGATATGTTAATCTCTACCAGCACTACTACCATACAATCACCACAAGACATCTCCCGAATCCAACGGTTTGTGCCCCGGAAAGTGTCTACCTTATATTAGCGTGCGCTTGAAACGGTAGCTACGGATTTAACGAGAAAAAAACAAAAAAAAACACTACTACCGCTACCGTACTACTGTATATATCGATATATATTAGCGAAAGCAACAGCCACAGTACCGTACCCAGAGGAAAAAAAGGGCGGAAAGGCGGAAAGAAGAAGGAGGGAGTGAGAGAGAGGTGCGAGTGCCGAACCCCTCCTCCCAGATCGGATTTTCTCTACAATACCGATGGACGGTAGTATGATTCTACTCTACTCTCAAGTTTACCGCTTGCTGGCAGGGAAGTTACAATTATTGGGGTATACCCTTTCGCCTTGCGCGTGCCCAAGGCAAGAAGTATCCGAAAACAAGGGCTGAGGATTTGCGTGGGCGCTCAGATACGCGCTGATCTTTTGCAATATACAGTATTATGTGGATCCCTGTTTTCCGATACAGTACCGTACCAGTATAGTGCTTCTTGCTTGGGACAAGCGACTGGACTAGGGAGTATTTAAACTCAGACTGACGATTGCTTCGGCAAGAGTGAATACGGAACCTGCATTGGGCTAGTTTACGAGTGTTTGTTAATATCGTAGTGTTTCCTCATGGCCCGGTAGGGTATTTGGGTGGTAGGTTTCCCTCGAGCGGGGTTCTCCGGTTGTTAGGCGCGTTTCCACCTCCGCATGTACAGTACCTCAGACTACCTGAAGATCAAGTATTATGGTAAAAGGCAAAGAAAGGAAGTTATCGCAAGTTGAAGCCCTTTTCGGTAGACACCAAGTTTTCGTGTAATTTGGCAGGTGTGGTATAATGTGGTGTAAACACATGTTCAGCGAAACGAGGAGGGGAGAAGAGGGATTGCATGTTCTGTACTGGAGTATAGTACTAGTACACAGTACTATACGAATGACCTTTTTCGTTTCCTGTCTTTCGGTAATTGCTCTGTCTAATGTGCTAAACCGCCACCACACTTGACCAACCCCCTTCAAAGCGCGTTTCTATTTCTCTCCAAGCTACTATAATCTCACTTGGGCTGGGGTATAGTGGTGTAGCAAGGTTCGACAGCCGGCATTCCTTCCTTCTTTCCTTCCTTTCTTCCTTCCTTTCTGCCTTCTTTCTTTCTTCCCGTGTCACCTCACCCCTGCCAAACTTTGTAGCATACTTTCTCCCCTCCTCTGTACAACCCTTCCATCTTTCCGTGCCACCGCGGCAGAAGGGACGAAGCTTGGATATTGTGCAGTACTACCGACCAACCTCACCTGGATTCGTGCTGGGGTTTTTTAGAAAAGCACAAGCCAGCGACAGTAAGGTCCAACAAACAATGATGTTTTGGCATCTAGATGGCTTTTCACAAGCTGTTCGTTAACTTTTTTTTCTTTCTTTCTTTTTTTTCCGGTTGTGCAGAAAAAAATAATACGGTGTGGGAATATTGAGAAAGGAAGAAAGGCTAAAATAAAATAAAATTAAAAAAATGCCTGTATGGTGTGAGAGAGCGAGCTTACTTTTTCTTTTTTCATTCATTTTTTTCCATTAAATTTTCGTTTGTCCGCTTGCCTGTACTGTGTTCCCGCGGGTAATTGTTTTGAAACAAACAAACAAACAAAGCGCCCCCTCCCCTTTTCTTTCCCCACCCCTCACCGTAGAGTACATATTACTGTACATATTACTGTGCGTCAAGGCTCTTGATGTGATTCCCCATTTCGACTGCCGGGGAGGAGGAAAATAAATTCTTCTAGAATAACAAGAATAAAAAAGAACGCTCATGACAATGTCATGGAATCTAGCTGGCTGGTCTCATGTAAATAATAGCCACGTAGGTAGGACATCTGGTAAGGAAGGCCCAGGCCATCCAGGATATTCCTCTCGGACGCGAAGTAAGCAGCACATGGACCAACTAGGAGCCCGAAAACACAACACGACATGATATCTTGAGTCGACTTGCCTTGTGGCAGCAAGCAGCCAAGAAATCGAAGGGAGTCAGCTATGGTAGCCTGTTTCTAGTCTCATACTCGTTAATGTGTAAAGTTACAAGAGAGGAAGGAAAAGAAGAAAAAAGTTCTGATCTGACCTGACCTAATCAGACATGCAAGGGCCATTCCATCCATCCTTCTAGAACTTCTTAAATGCCCCCTCCCCCCAATGCAATGCGCGGAGGAAAATGAGGGAGTGGAGGATGTCATGCTCTGTGGTGTGATCGTTAGCTAGGATATGAACAACGCAGGAGGTGTCCCGTCTCCTCTCTTTCCCCTTCGACCATTTCCCAAACACCACTCTAGCTATAATGCTAGGGTTGGATTGGCTCGGATTAGGCAGGTCTTCGGTGATCCCTCTACTAACAGCATAATAATACAAGCTTTACAAGTAATGTGATAAGATGCCTTGGTTCCCCCCTCCCTCCTTGCTGGCACGGCGGGAAAAACAAACGCATTCCAAATCAAACCTTATCATATCTACTAAACGTAAGTAGTGACAGTGAAGGAGGCGTGTATAGGATATGATAGGAGCTTCATGCGTGGCTCCCACTGGAGCGGCCACAAATGCTACCCTAGACCCATAGGGCACGCAAACGGGCAAGAAAACAGTGGCATCATCACCTAGAGAAGACTACCCAGCACAGCTTAGCACCCGCCCGGTTAGTTCCAGCAGGCAGCGTCACGGGATAACGAACTTGTATATATATAAAACTAAGGTGTAATAAGTTTTCAGCTACTGCATTGTGTTACTGTAATACGTTATTATTAGAACTTGAGAAGCGAGAAGAAGGAGGATAAGGGATATAGGGAATAACTGGCAAGTTCCATCCCTCGACTAGTTGAACTCGCAGGAATGAGATGGGTAGAAAGGGAGAAAAATCTCTCTTGGTGCGGTGTTGGTAAAGAGGCGATGGCGGCAGAGGCGGGAGTGAGTATCGCCCATATTTTTCTGTGCCGGCTACATCTCGAAACACCTTGTCTCACTACATATTGCGAGGCATAGAAGCGGCGAGGAGAGTCAAGGGGTTAACATAGGACTAGTGCTTGCTTCCTTCGGAGTTCTGACCACGGCTAGAATCATGCCATGTCACGTTACGATCGGCTCGTCCAATCTCTGATTGCTCGGCCACGGTAACCCGTGTCGCGCAGGCTGGCATCACCTACCTGCACACTAGTTTTGTTGTAGCGGTAGATGGGTCACTATGCGGTGCTTCTGGGTACACCCATTAATAGGTGTTTGTGCATTCCGTGTTTCAGAACCATCTTTGCTTAATCGAGTGATTGGGCGTGAATGTTCTTTATTGTAAGGGGGCTCAAAATGGCAGTTGGTTAGGTCAATGAAAGGGGAGAAGGGGGGAGGTTGGCATATCGACATGGGGAATTGATTAGAACTCGTCGGGTTTTAAATACTGCCCACACGGTGATTTCGAATCATGAGGTATCACCCAGTCTTATAGCCCGGCGCCCTCGTCTCAGGTTTCCGGTATTCAATAGTAGAGGATAGGAAAGCTGTCACAGACTTGTGCCCTCTCAAAGGCTGATGTAGGGGTAGCCGGCTGGAGACGGGAACGAGGGTGTATGCAGGCTGCAGGAGCTGGATAGAAGAATAGAGGAAGAGAGTTTCAGAGTTTTCTCGGGGAACACCGGGAGACGAAGGGATGGAAGAGAGGAATTCAATCACCCCAATCATAGTAATAGTAGTCACCTTCCTCACCCATCGTCATTCCCTTAGTTTATGGATTTTCCATGTATCATAAGGGCACTAAAAACACTTCTCACCACAAATCCTCTACTTGTCCTGGATCCAGAATCAAGAGGAGGCAGATTACGAAGGCCTCCGCGAGCTCCGTGAGCACACTTGCGTACCCTAGGATGCGTCAGATAAAGTAATATCCTACGTAATAATGTGATTTAGTTGCCGTGTCTGCAACTGTTCACGACTGATTGTATTGGTCACAAGATATGATTCCTTTGATTATATATATATATATATATATACCATCAAAGTTTTTACGAAACAAGAAAATCTACGATCGACCAGTCCTCCGCAGCCGGTTCACAATGTAAAATTGAGCTTACTACTAACTCACCCTAGGCTCTCTCCATCCCTCCATCCGCGATTCCCGCTATGGAAAAGGCTCCAAGTGTTTGAGGGGACAATATCATGAAACCTTCCATGTCCGGCGGATTCCCCCCACACCCCCTTACCCGTAAGACTCACGGCTCCGGTATCAAAAACATTCCAGCTGCAACGAACCCCCGGGAGGCAAATCTCATTAGTAACTCGTGAGTTGTGACCTCTGAGAGCCTTATATCATAGTATGTTTACTAAGGTTGGAAGTGAAAGTCAGCCTACCCTAGTCCGAATGAGCGCCGGCCTACCCAATTTATCCCTATCAGGTTCCAGGTTATTCAGAAGGCCCAAAATTTTGTGCGAGGGGAATGGTGATCGATAGAGTGCATCTGATAAGATAATCAGTCCCTTGGACACCCGTGATTTCTACTGGCATATGGAATACTCCACTACTCCCCCCAACAACCATGTCGAAATGACAGCCTGTTTTCGATTTTCCTAAGGAATCTCAGGGGGGATATTATTCATTCTTTGCGATCTCGTTCAGCTACCACCACTCTTGCCATCAGAATTATTCATAAATAGCACCATAACGCTTAGCAAATCTATGGTAGGGAGTTCCTCTGTAGAGATCTAAGCTAGAAATGCAGTGGGCATGGGAGGGTTTATTAATACCGTCTTGCAAAAGCTCCACCAGTCCATGGCAGTGTATTGCGCATAACTCATTGGGTTGAATCACAAGGTGGAGATAGCAGCTGGAGCATCAATCATTCGAAGAACTAAAAAGGCGCTCCATCTTATTAGATAGTTCACATACCCCTAAATTAGACCCCAAAATAATTTAGGCATTCCCTAGTGCCAGGCATATAGAAGTGAGTAATTATTTGAATTTGAGGATTTTGGGAGGGCCTTCTTTGGGTGCTCTAAAGGGGGGTAAGTTACATATAATGAATTACGATAGGATTTGCCTTTCATACGGCGGGAAACCCACCTCTCTAGTAGAGGAAGAGCATTGCGAGGTGAGGCTCTAAGTTAAAGAACGAGATCTGAAATCTGGACTTCCCCAGTCAAGCCTTTTCTCTATGGCTAGTTCACGCTACACCCAAGCTCAAATAATGAGATGGCTCCAATCTGATAAAATGCGTCGCTCAATTGTCTCTATGAGTAGACTTGTGATGCCGGAAGAGTGCAATATTAGTGACTTAAGGTTTATATTCCAAGCTCCAGCGAAAGATCTAAAACTATGGGAAATTTCAGGTATGATATATATTGTAAAATATTTCAATCTCGCCTGAAATATGAAATATACCATTCCATCCCAAAGCCAAATATTACATATGCAGAGAAAACGGTTGCGGCATGGTCATATTCTAACAACAATCTCCATTCCAAACACTATGCGGATGCCGGGTCTTAGAATAATGCAGCACTCGTACTCGATTACTGACGTTAAATGATTCCTTATTCGGATAAAATACCATAAAAACTGTTGAAATCCCCGCCAGCCCTATAACTTCTGGGCTAGGAGATAACAACTCCTGAGAAAGATTAACATTTTCTTAACACAGCATAAAATCAACTCACTACCCGTGTTGGATCTCATTAGCTGGCACTCGCAATTCTATTAACCTGCCAAACTAAACCTACCGTACTCGAGTAGGCCAAACGGGGGAAGGCGTTTCAATAGATAATCCGGTAGTGGGATTCCGGGAGCTCCCGCAGTACCCGTAGGCGGAAACCAACCAGTCTACCCAATCAGACGCGCCACACGCACCTCACCCTAACTTCCTCTCATCCCTTTCGTTCTCCCCCTTAGCCTCACCGAATTGAAACCTAGGTACCCCACTTAGCACAACCACCGCAATGGCGCACGAAAACCTCACGATCCGGAACTTATCCTCAACAGAAATAACCGTAACCCGCGTGTCGCGCTTCCCGCAACCCAAGGCGCCAGGGCCCCAGCCCGTGACGATCAAGAACATAACCAACATCGGAAATCTAACTCACAACTTCACATCCTTTGTCGCGAAGACCCTCCCCATACACCCGCCAGCTGGACCATCCTCCAAGGTGATCGCGGAGAATGCCCAAGCCTTCTCTGAAGAGGATATATCGATATGCCTACCGGCGTTTGGGATCATGCAGACAGAAATCAAGATCAACAAGGACGAGGTCGTGCGATTGGCCTTCACGGTTGGCGAGGCTAAATTCCGCGCAGACCTAAATTCCCACACCCCGGCTGTGCACTGTCTGAGTCCTGGAACGGAGCATAAGTTTAATGCGGTATTTCACCAGAACCATAGTCACCTCGCCCTCCTGTCCAGCGCCGCGCTGGGCGGATGGATGGAGCGGCTGAAGGATGAGACCCCGCTGAGCCTGATCTCCATTCCGGGCACGCATAATACACCAACGAGCTACACCGCGCTCCCATCCGTTCGCTGCCAGGCTGTTGGCCCAAAGCAACAATTGGAAAACGGAATCCGCTTCTTCGACGTTAGGTGCCAGGTCGACGGCCCAAACACGCTAACCCTCGTCCACGGGGCCTTCCCAATCTCTCTAACAGGATTCAAGAACCTGAACGAGGTCCTCAAAGCTGCGTACTCGTTCCTGGATGGTAATCCGCATGAGTGCATCGTCATTTCGCTAAAGCGGGAAGGCCGCGGTGACGCCGACGACGCCAAGTTTGCGAAGGTGTTGAAGGAGGGATACATCGACAAAGAAGCTTCAAGATGGTACTTGGAAGACAACATACCGACCCTCGGCCAAGTCCGTGGTAAAGCGATCCTCTTTCGCAGATTCACGTTACCAGGTGATATGCAGCAATTCGGCATCAACGCCGAGCACTGGGATTATAACACCCCGGATTCGCATACACCCTCCCGTACATGTCGTGTTCAGGACTTTTGCGAGGTGCTTGAGCCCGCTACCATAAATAGGAAGGTCACTTACGTTAAAGAGCACTTGGAGCGTTCAGCGAAACCCTTAGACCCAAATACCACCAAGCAATTGTTTGTAAACTTTTTGTCTGCAAGTAACTTCTGGAAGGTGGGGTGTTGGCCTGAGAATGTTGCCGAAAAAGTTAATGTTGAAACGAAGAGGCATTTGGCTATCGATCATGTCGCCGGGAAGGAACACGGCGATGGTAGCACGGGTGTTGTGGTTTGTGATTATGTTGGTGAGGGTGGGGATTGGGAGTTAGTTAGGTTGATTGTCACTATGAATGGGTGGATTAAGAAGACGGGGTGATTGGGTTGAGAGGGGTTGTCTGCTACGATATCACGTTATTCTTTATAACTATATTTCTTGGTTCAATAGCCGGTAGTTGGTAGGAGGGGTTGCGATAAATCAGAATAAACCATATGCATAGATTTCTGAGAGTTGGATTTTCGCCTTGTTGTACTGTACATAAGACTAGGCTTTGGTAACTACTCGCCTTCTACCCAAGACATGATACGATCCCACTAGGTTGGTTGACCAAGGCTTAAGGATCGTCATCTCTTCATCTAGAGTTCAAAAAGGGCCTCCCTGGAGTTCTCAATTCCAACATATCTTCGAGCTCCCAGGCCTCGGACCGCAGCTATTATGGTAAAATCCTCGGTGGGAAGTTGAGAGACTTAATAGTGAAGTATAGGAAATAGGCGAGATCGTGGAGAGGCCTTGGACCTCACAAAGAGCAGGCCCAGAGATCCGACACAATTATCGAAAAACCACCCCTTGTAACACTCAAGGCACCATAGTCGGCCAATCTAAGAGGAGTTCACTTAACACCAGATTATATCACCGCTCCCGATAGTGCCCTAACCAACGCCTTCGCTCAACCGGAGGGTAATATCTAATCACCTAGGTGAATGTTTCCTGTCAGAAGTGAACTAGTGCAGCAGTGGAGGGAAAAAAAGTGTATCATAGTTGAGAGCCCATCTTCCAGACAATCCCCCCAACATATGAAAAGGGAATAAGGAAGAAAAAAAAGGACAAAAGAGTTCAGCATCCGGGATTCCCACATGGTCACCCACTGTAGTACTAACCGGACGATACGATGCTTGTTTACCGCAGAGCGGACGGGATGCGAAATTTTCATCGTTCTATGGCCGAACACATAAGTCTACTCTCTGTTCAGGCTTTATTGGGCACTGCAACCATTGGTTTGCACCCGTATTAGAGCTGGGTTAATATCGCTTAACAATTAATCGTCTTTTCAGATAGCTGTAAAGACCCTTAACAGCTCCGCTCAGTCGCGCCCAGACTCCATTTAGGTTCTTGAAAGAGGCCCGAGATCAATAGCAAAGCCGTACAATGCAGGGTAGAACTAATTCATTCCTCACTCACATACCCCACCTGCGCTTTCTCACTCTAGTCTACCGGTAGGATGATTTCATAGAGTAGTTTTAGCAGTCGCACAATGTTTTTGGCGGACTGTAAGCCCCACACTAATACATAGCTTGGCATACAGAATTTCCGTGTAAAAGCCATCTCTCATATTATTACAGTATGTCCTTAGTTAGACAAGCCCAGCCTCACTTCTTCGTCTGAGTTCCGAGCGCATATTGCAACAGTCCGAGTTCCGATTATATATTGAAACAATTTGGTTCATCTAAGGCAGGATTATCACTTGCAGTGTTAATAGTTTCCCTAAGTCACGCTAAGATGCAAACTAAAAGAGCAGCTTCGTACCTCGCTAGATATGTCAACTCGGTGATATCGGGAGCATTTCAGGTCGAGTCATAAAGTTACCGTTGAGGTAGGTGATAATAGAAAGTAGTCACGATCTCCTATTGTAACAACGCTTATCCCTCAAATAATATGAAAGACACAACTCAACTATATAGTACAGCAGTTGAGTCCCGCCATTACCACCGCATTCCCTCAACAAGGAAAAACAAAGACTATCAAAGGAGTGACCGGAAAGGAACAAAATGAATAATGAAAGAACGCGCAGTAGGCTTCAACCAGTGATGAGTATGAAAGCTTAAAGAAACATTTGAAAGGAGAAAGAAACCATATTTAAGAGGAGCAATAAACCATATGCGAACACAAATCCCCCCGCAATTCCCGAGTGACCTCCCATGAACCCGTTACCCGGTTGAAGCTCTAACTAAACACCCACAACTAGCCCCCCGACACCATACAGCCCAACCTCAAATCCGAGATGTCAGCCTTCCACATCGGCCAGCGTCTCAGCTACTCCGGAAGCCTATGCACCGTTCGGTACATTGGGCCCGTAACCGGCACCGAGGGAGAATGGCTGGGAGTCGAGTGGGACAACGTCTCCCGAGGTAAACATTCTGGCCAGCATGGTGGGAAGAGGTACTTTGAAGGTGACCCCCATTGCCCTTCAGGCCACACATATTGGATACTAATCTAGTCTTTTATATGTAGCAAAGCTCCCCAACTCCTCCACTTTCATCCGAACAACCCGCGTTCCCGACCCATCCATTACCTTTCTTGAGGCGCTGAGAAATAAATATACAACTGAGAAAGATATCTCGTTCGAGATTGGGAAGCCGATCAGTTTGTCGGCTACAAAGGTGTTCGAGGAGGTGGGGTTTGATAAGATCCTTGAGAAGTTGGGTCGGTTGAGGGAGTTGGAGGTTGTGCTTTTGGATGGGATGAAGATTGTGCGTGGGGATGGGGTAGCGGAGGTTCTTGATACTTGTCCTAGTGAGTTCGGCTATGCTTGGGACAGGGAGAAAGAGGGGGCGAAAGGGCTAATGATTGGGGGCAGAGATTGAGGAATTGGATGTTTCCCGTAATCTTTGGGAGGGTTTAGAGGAGATTGCGGGCGTTTGTAGGGGGTTGAAGACGTTGAAGGGATTAAGGATTAGGTATTTATATTTGCATGGGGACTTGAAGGGTCCATGAAAAGCTAATAGGAATCATAGTGGAAATCGCTTCTCCTCCCTGGAAATCGGAGACGGGGACCCCCCATTCGAAGGTGTTGTCAGTCTAGAAATTAACAACACCCTTTTCGACTGGGCTGAAGTTTGTCTCGCATCCCCCCTCTACTACACCCATACATTCAATGTCCAAACTAACATACGAGCCCAGACAGTTCACACCCTCCAATCCTTCCCCAAAATCCACACCCTTCTCTCGGCCCGCAACAGCACCGCCGAAATACCCAAATCAATCACACTCCCGCACACACTAACAGCCATAAACCTTGAGCAGAACGCCTTCACATCCCTCTCATCAATATTTCCACTCTCCAGCCTCCCTCAGCTAAAAAAGTTGATTTTAGCGCACAATACCATCTCAACAATTCATACACCCGAGTCCTCTCCCGTGGTATTCCCGTCTCTCGAGCACTTAGATCTTAGTTTCAACTCGCTGGGGACATACCCTCTGCTGGACCTTCTCCCGCCTCTATTCCCATGTTTGACATCACTGAGAATCTCACATAACCCGCTGTTCAACAGCACGCCTCTAGAAGAAGCGCACATGCTTGCTGTGGCCAGGACCCCAGCGAGAGTTACCGCGCTGAATTACAGCAAGATAACTGAAGCCGAGCGTGCTAATGCCGAGCTCTACTACCTCAATCGGATAGCGAGGGAAATAGCGAAAGTGGAGGAAGGAATGGAGGACACGGTATTGCGGGATCATAAACGCTGGGAGGAGTTATGCGAACGTAGGCTCCCCTCCCTCTCCAAATGCCTGCAGAGCTAATAAACCACAGGACATGGCAAACCCATCATAGACAGAAGCACCGAAGAAAAAAAGACCCTAGCAACAAGACTTATAGACCTAGAGTTCCTACCAGAAGGGAAAGATCCACTCGTCAAGAAGATTCCAAAGTCATTGCCGATATCCACGCTCAAAGGCCTCGTCGGCAGGATGTTTGGCATCGCGCCGTTGAAGGTGCGGATGGAGTACCTCTCGCCGGAGGAGGGGTGTAAGTATGTACCGCTTGATGACGAGATTAAGGAAATAGGTTTCTACATCGATAGCAAGGAGGGTAGAATAAAAGTCGCTGAGACGGCGTAGATTTAGCACGGTGGTCAGAAAAACCATAACACTAGCGTAGCGCATGATAAAAGTAATGTATGGTAGACACGATACTGGAACAAAACTTCTCCAATTCACATCAACCCGCAATTAACCATCAACGACACAAAGTCCCCCAAACTCCACCCCCGGCCCACACCATCGAACGCAAGCACAACAACATAACCGCAGAGTATGATATATCTCCACCCGCACCCACCCAACCTCCACACCTGCGGAAGTCAGTAACATAATATTATTATGGGGCCCGTACCAGGATCTCACTCTCCCTCTGCTGTCCACACCCAAATGCCCTCAGACGTAGACAATAGGCTCTAGCATATTTCAGAGGGATTTCTTTTCAAAAAAAGATTCTACTTGAAGAAGAAAGAAAGAAAGAAGAAGAAAAATACTTCGTGATTTAGTCCCTACCCATGTCGGTTACCCTACCCTCTCTGGACTGCTCATTTTTTTCTTTCCGCCGAAAGTCTTGGCAGATACCACGGTGCTGGTATATAAGCCCACCCCACCCCGGTCAACATCTTAAGAAAAACAAACTCATTTCAAGGGCGATTTTTATTGTAGGAGTTTTCCGAGAGAGGAAAGGAAAAGGCCGAACCAAACTTGAGCGACGGGAAATGTAATGTTTTCCAGAGTTCCTGTGTGTGGGAGGTTTTTTCTTTCTTTCTAGGTATATGGAATTGTTTCCTCTGCTAATTGCTCGAGAGTAAGTTATTATTGGCACTGCAGCTGGAGCCTTTTCTTTCTGCCTCTGTGGAGATGTGTTCCTTACCGGTGGTCGCTACATTACTTTTACTTTGTGTTAAATTTTGGGATAAAATTTGGGGCTTTTTTTTTCATTTTTTCGGGGGAAAAGAGAAAGGTCTTAGAAGTTGGAATAATGGATTAACGGTATTCACGAATGGCGACGAGCGTGGCGCAATGTGCTCTACGGGATCGATACAACAGACGGGCGTGTGCGGTGAACTAACCTGTAATCTGTGATCGAATGCTTGCGAATAGTTTGCGTAGATCCGAGCTAACTTCTATAACTAAGATTTCATGTGATACACGCGGGAGACTAGTTTGCACAGGAACTACCTTCAACGCTGCTCGAGCACAGCCTACCAGAATCACGCACAGAGGGGCGTCGCAGGGAGAACAGAGGCAAGGAAAACCCCAACCTTTACACAATGCCGTGCGTGTGGCCCAGCATAGATGTACCATAGGATTCACATTATAGCTCACATTCCCGCAAAAGTCGCACGGAGACTACCGAGAAGTATTTTTATTACTCGCCTTTCCCACCCCATGGTTTGGCTATGGATGGCCCCATATCTGGCACCCTCTGAGAACGGATACATAAAAATATGATTTAACCCTTTGCAGCACCCGCTTTAAACAAGACACTATAAAATCATGTCAGCATACTGTGGGTTACTCGAGCTCAGGGAATCGAGAAAACATACATATCGCCATCTTCCATGACATACTCCTTTCCTTTGGTGAGCAACTTTCCACCCGACTTGACTGCCGCTTCATCACCAAGCTCCTTCAAGTCAGCGTATCTGAAAACGACAGCCTGAATGAAAGTCTTTTCGAAATCTATTCCCAATATGTCAGAAGGTGCTTAGAAACGGTAGCTGGATATGAGAACAGACCCGTATGGATGACTCCAGCAGCCTGAGGCGCCTTGGTGCCCTTCCGGATACTCCATTGCCGAACCTCATCCGGCCCGGTAGTGAAGAAACCGATAAGGTTCAAGACACTGCGCATGAGCACCACAAGCTTAGAGATGGCGCTCTTGGTGCCCAATTTCTTGCACTCCTCAGCAGCTTCCTCGTCCGACATAGCAGCGAGACGCTCCTCCAAGGAGACAGAAATCGGGATAATTGGGTCTCCAGGAGAGTTCTCATCGATCCATTGCTTGATCTTGAGAAGATGCTTGTTCTTTTGTCGGACGTAGTCGTTCTCTGAAAGGTTGATGAGGAATATCACAGGCTTTGCCGTCAAAAGCATAAGATTGTTGATTACTTCAACCTAACAAATGTTACTAAAGTTAGCGTTAGGCCAAAAGGATAATTTGTCAAACGAAAAACAGATATGCAGAGAACTAATATCAGGTTAAAATCCATATCAATACGAGCCTCTAAGCGTTGTAATTGACGAGGCCGTTCATCGAGCTGGGTTTTAATGATCGAGTGTGATACTCTTTGTCATCATGTAATGGAAGGGAGTGTGCTTGGGGAGATATGGGGGGGGGGGCAGGATAATTTTACCTCCTTGTTTCCCCAAGATTTCTTGATAACAGGCTTCTTTTCATCCACCAACCAGCTCAGGATGCTCTCAACAATGGCCTGCTCCTCCTTCAGCTTCCTCATCTCCAAGCTTTGACCACCTCTTGCAGTCTGCTTTTTCAGCGCCTCCAGATTCTTCTCAACAAACTCAATATCCTTTATTCTAAGTTCGTCATTTATAATCTGGAGATCACGGACGGGGTCAACATCCCCTTCGACATGGATAATCTCCGCATCGTCGAAACAGCGGACAACCTGGAAGATGGCATCGACAGCACGGATATGCGAAAGGAAGGCGTTACCAAGCCCAGCACCAGTAGAGGCTCCACGGGTCAGGCCAGCAATATCGTAAACTGTAAGATTGGCAGGGACTTTAGAGACAGGCTTTAGTCCATAATCTCAGCGAAGATACTTTTCAAGACTGCACAATATTCGGGTCAGGATAGATACCTTGTAATGTTGACATAGCCAGTCATAGCGCTCGTCGGGAACAATGACACGAGCCTCTTCAGGGTCAATTGTAGCGAAAGGAAAATTCTGCAAAGGCGATGAGGGGTTAGAGTCGTTTAAACACTTCAACTGCCATGCACCCTAACGAAAATAGTAAGGGGGAGAAGAGAAAATTACGTACGGCAGGATTTCCTAACGAGCATCTGGTAATGGCTTGGAAAAGGGTTGATTTCCCAACATTGGCAAGTCCGACCTGTGGTGATGAGAAAGAATTTCATCAGCCCCAAATCCGGTTAGCACCAACCATCGAGGAGAAAAGATCTCACAATTCCGCTCTTGAGATTATTTCCAGGCCTCCCGAGGAGAATCTTCTCCTCTTTAACAGCCTTCTTTGGGGGCATTTTTCTGGCCTTTTTAGCGTAAGCACGGGTGGAAACTGTCGTAGCGATAACGACAAGCAAATGCGATCTCAAAGGAGAAGCTGGAGGAAGAGAATGGTGATTCAATAGAGAGCAACCAGTGATTGTTGTGGGGCTGCGTCTGGCAAGAGGGAAGAGAGACGTCGTTGTGGATGAGGGGTTCAACAGCAGGGAGGCACAAGGAAAAGAGAGGTGAGGCGGCTCTTCTCTTCTCCTTATGTCTGTCTGGCTGTTGAAAGGTGTGTAACAAGGCCAAAACCCTCAGAATTACAAACGGGTGGAAGCACAAACAGAGGAGAACCAAATGTTGGTGGGGTTGAAACCTTTCCATACATTTTGTGTGTCCATGCCCAGGCGCTAGAGTGAGGGAGTGACAGAATAGGAAATAACGGGTTTATGTCTCGGCAGTATGCTTATCTCACCGATGATTGGGTGGTTATATGACTGACAAACCCGGGCTTGAGTGGGTAAAGGAAAGAGATACCGGTCGGATGCTACTGTAAGATGGCTGCGGGCTTGCTCTCCAAAAGGCTTTTTTTCGCTTTCGGGCCTCTTGTCCAGTTCTGTTACCAGAGACATCTGCGCCGTGGCTCCTATGTCTTTGCCCTACAGCCTCCCCCCTTTCGATGAATCTATAATACTGAGCCCTCAGAGCTCCCTTTCTTTCCTTCCTCAACACATGTCCTCTACCAGCAGTCCCCCCTGACCCCCCCCCCCCCACCTCAACCGAGTCCTTGCGTCACGGTATAATACGTCAACTTCGGATCCAACCAGACATAACTCTCTCAAGGTACGCAACTGCAGCAAGTTGGAATTCAACATCAAAGATGCCTCCACCGTCTCGAAGCTCACGGAGCTCCACACACTCGCAGAGTCTTCAAAAGAAGAAAGTAATAATCAACGTTTACGATCTTCTTCCACCCGGGCGTTTATCTAGTATAATTTGGACATTTGGTGTCGCTCTCCTCCACTCCGGTGTTGTCATCAACGATAGAGAGTACGCGTTCGGCGGTCACCATCGGCGAGGTTTGACTGGTGTTTACTGGACGAAGCCGAAAACTGAGCCTCCGGGAGGAACTTTCAGATCGGAAATTTTGCACGGATTTACCTATGCCAGCGACCAGGAGATTGAAGAAATAATTCGGGATGTGAGTTCTACCTTTCTACCGTCCCACCGTTTGTTAAGCCGCTTTACTTACAGCGAACAGGCCTCCAACGAATTTTTAGGCCCTACTTACAATCTACTCACTCGGAACTGCAACCACTTCACCTCTCATCTCTGCATGGCCTTAACCAGGCAAGCGGCCCCGGCCTTTCTAAACCGCGCAGCCAGCATCGGTGTCGCGCTACCGTGTGTAGTGCCTGCTGGATGGATCGAGCCACCTGAGTGTGAAGTTACTGATGACGAGACCGACCATGGCGAAAATGCACGACTTACAAGGAACGCTGGGGATGCTGGCTTGGCACCAAGACGGCCACCTGGTGACGAAGCGTGGGAGTCAAGCAGCGAAGGAGAATACACAAGCGATGACAGCGATGATGGCGAAGATGAGCAGCAAGGGAGTGAGGGGGAGGGCAGTGAGAGTAGTGAACTCAGAGATACTGATGGAAGGGAGGTGCAAGTTGCGGAGAGGGCTAGGGTGGATAGAACAATGTGATGTGAATGCTACCATGGCCTGTTGCTTTATATATTCAAGGTGGGGAGGGGAGTACGGGCTCGTCGGATCTTAA
>Ga0307510_10004150_pt1 | contig 17018 bp, 9 predicted proteins | sample 12_EM_MG_FD_207224 | JGI IMG/M metagenome (GOLD analysis project Ga0307510, IMG submission 207224) | Populus trichocarpa ectomycorrhiza microbial communities from riparian zone in the Pacific Northwest, United States - 12_EM | ecosystem: Host-associated > Plants > Roots > Unclassified | place...
GAAGCATCGTCCTGCTTGTCCCCCCCAGAAATGCTTTCCGAATCGGATAGCTCATCCAAGGAATCCTCAGAACTTGATTCCTCACCCAGCTTCAAGACCCCATACGCCCTTGAACCTTTTTCCGGCGGCTCAACTTTAGTACTCTTAATTGCCCGAACCTTCTGCTTCTTAGTCGAGCGCTTTGAAGGCTCCTTATAAGCCGCCGCCTCCTTGGACACCTTCTTGGCCCGTCTCGCTGGTGCCGTCTTTGGGACTTTCTTGTGACTGACAGTATTGAATGCCCCTGCGCCACGTGTGGGAGCAGGTGTGCGACGGAGGTTGTAACGGGGCTCTGACATGGCCGCTATGCAGGCACGATTGATTGATGTGAATTTCGGGCGAGTGCACTGAAGATGATAACCCTTTATCATAAACCGCCCGTTGATTCGGTCTATTGTTGTTAGGTAGGCAGCGACTCGCTTGACGGGAAAGATAGAACGTAATAGCAGTGGGGGGGGTCGTAGTGGGATATATGCGGCGAACTATTCCTTTGTTCTCCGTCTGGCTCCATCGAGCAGAGAGAGCGCTGAGTGCCGCCTTTGTTTCCATTTAAGGTTTGTGGTTGTTTTAGGCTGGGCGATTACCATTGTTCAGTTTACGGTTCAATACTATCACGGGCGTGGGTGGGGTGAATAGGGGACTATCGCTCTCCAATGTTTAAATGTCCGAACCCCCTGCTATGGTGGTGGTAGATGCCAAGATTCGGATCTACCGAGTGATATTGTATGTTTGGGTAAAAAGTTTACGGCACGAGTAGGCTACCATAACGGGTTATACGACGGGGTGCTGCGGGTTTGATTCCCTGGACTTCGGGTTCACCTTACCCGTAATTTGGTCACACCCTGGGCCTAGCACTGGTAGCGGTGCAAGTGTAGTACAGGTATTGCACTCCTTCCAGCTGATACCCACAATCGACTAAGCTCTGGATCTATTGTCCAATCCCCGTAAATCTCAACCACCCGTTCGGCTCCACTAGCGGCTCAGCGTGCCATAAGGCTCCGGGGAGATTAGCATGTAGTATGAAAAGCAGTCAGGGATTGCCCTTCCTGCGCGAATAGCTTTCGCAGCCTCGCTCCACTCAGCATAATCTGCATTGACCTTATGCTCGCACAACCACCCTTCCCAGTTACCCTCGGCAACAAAAGCCGATCTGACCACAACCAGAACCGCTACCGAACCCCCGCTCGCCAAAACTCGGCATGACTCAGATTACCCCACACCCAAAAATTGCGATACCAGGGAAGCTACCCGCTAGTTCTTACGCAACCCCTCCATCAGCACCCACTCACTCCTGTCCTCCAAGAGGGGCTTGACACACCCCCAGGCTCTTCGATCAGGCCTTCCATCTCTTCAATACCTCCCCGTCCTCCCCCAGAATACTAAACAGCCCCTTAAACTTGCCCAATATCCACAACCTCTGCACCCATGGTACTTGTTCCAGGCAACAAGTATCCGGAATACGAGTGGTGAATTTGTGATACGCAGGGATTTTTTGCCATACACCTTGCGAACCCCTGTTTCCGAATACTTCTTGCCTGGAACGAGTACACCAACATCCACACACCCTATCTCTCATCGCCCAGAAAGAACCCCCCTCCTTCGCCGGCCTCATAACCTTGTTGAACTCCTTCAACATCACCCAAAACCTCGTCCTCTCCTCATCTAACCCCCCCACGCCGGTCGGTAGGGGGCTGCAGTGCCGGCGATTGGGCAGGTACGACCCCAGAAGAAACGAAGTCTATCCAGAGCCTAGCGCACACGCACCATGCACGCCCTCCGAGAGGGACGCCAGCGGGTATAGAGAGCTTCCTAAAAGATTCATAGATGGTGGGGGAGTAGTAGAGGGATTTGGACTCGTGGGTAGTTGGGAGGACGAGCCTGCACGAGTGGATTGACAGGAAGGAAAGGGAAGGCAGGGGATACCAAATGGACAGCCGCTGTAGTGGGCTAGCTTCTCTCTGGGAGTCTGCCTGCGACCGCCTTGGCTGGACCGGTTGCTACGGGGTGTGAAGGCCTACGTCGGGAATTACCATGTGTGGACTAGATGCGGGTTGGTTGATTCGATGGGCGATATTAAACTTGATTAGTTGGTATGCGGTATCAGCTACCCGTCCACTAAACAACCTTCCATAACAGAAGCACGATGCAGTACTTACCGTATACTTATACTAGAATATAATCTCGGAGTTAAGAACCCCATAACAATTACGAGTACAAATCAAAATTCCCCAAACACGGGATGATCTCTCATAGCGCCATAGGCACAGCAGCCCGCGCCCTGAAACAGCATCCAACTCAAGCGCCCAAAATGTGGGGAAAGTCAATCTCTTAACTAGGCTTAACAATTACCGCGGCAAGAGGCGAGGGACAAAAATCACCTGTAGCAACTACAAGTGACGGCCCTGAAACGATCTACATGCCCAAGAAACCTTAATATCCGGACAAAAGAGGCAGAAGAAAAATCCAAGGAAGTAAAAAGTAGTACAGGAGGTATGATATCATATACGAAAAACAAATTAATCAAAGACGATAAAATTCAGCTTGCCCCTCTTTTTTGTCTGCTTGACTTGCGCAAGTTCTTTTTAGGCATACCGTTTATACACCGAGTTTGTCCTAGTCAGCTATGTAAATCGTTTCACACACACTCTCTCTAAAATGCTTTCCTAATCCCAGTAATAGTTTTAGGAAAGGAATTCCTTATCTCACTCCCTTGCTCAATGCATTATACAACTTTTTTTAATAGGTTAAGGCTGGGGGGCCCGGTGCGAGAGTTGTCCAAGGCTAGAATGGAAGACAGGAATATCTTTTTAGGCTGAATTAGGATCCTGAAGTTATAGGCTGAATGAATTAGTAGTCAGAGGGATATAATTAGCTCTAGAAGAAGCATAGCGCTCTGGGGAATCCAGATAAGCTGTGATAAGATTAGGTTCAAGGTGATCATATTAGTTTTTAGTAATTATTCTAAAGATTATTCGGACTGGTGCATACACTTAAGAATAACTACTTGGAACATGTAACTTAGCCAATAGCTCTGTATCCCGGGGGGAAAGTAATCGGCTAATATTATAGAGAAATACCATATTATCACACTATAATAATATTATGATTATCCCAGCAACAGCAGCCAGAAAGCTGAGATATCTAAGCACTAACTTACCAGGAAAATAGCATTCAAAATGGCTTTTTATAGTAGCCAAGGTTTGATAACTTGAAGTGCCCAAAGAATAAGTAGCTGCCACCTAAAGTTAAAGCTGGTATTTTTTTTAAAAAAAAAAAGTAAATTATCATGGCAATTGATACCTGGAACAAATATCAAAATCTAAAGTGGGGCTAGCATTCTTTGGCTAAAAGGCACATGTACCCTCTCCTAGAAAACCACAGACAGAAAGTACAGTGTTATCTCATAGAGTGAAACAGATGCTGGTTAAGCAGACATAATAGTTCCCCATTCAATCATACAAAAAGTTAACCCAGTTATCATATCCGATCTCAACCCTATACAAAATCTTGAGAGAATTATATATAACTACATGTTGAGGCAATGGACTATTTCCCAGTAAGTATTTCCAAGATAAGAAGCCCTCCTATTCAAGCTGGGTGGGATCAGCCCCACTAGAATCCAGTAATAGATAGCCCTGCCTTCAAGTTGGTGAATCTTGAAATTGGCAACTTTAAGGCCTAACGGGATCCACTTGTAGCTATGTGCGGTGCATTAATCTCTGCTATGTCTATGATATCTTAGAAATAATTATTTCATCTTTATCTATTCCCATTGCGCTTTAGCATATGTCGCATTATTCGTGAGAAGCAGGCTTCTCTTGCTGCCAACGGAGGTAAAGCTCCTAAGTTTTGTATGTTACACAGTGGGTAAGGACAGCAAACCTCGCTTGTGGAACATTCAAAACTTAGGCGCTGTACCTCCGAAGATCGTACCTGGGCGTGCCCATTGAAACCGGAGAGCATAGCCCTTATCTCCATAGAGATTTGAACGGGGTCATATGAAATGGTTTTCCGATTTCCCCTGACATGTCCGAGAACCCGAGAACCTGCTCTCCGGCAACAAGGACCACCTAGAAGCCTATCCAGTTAGTTCCCACGACTCATCCTGGGTCCGTGAATGCCCGACCAGTGATTTTCCTTTTCCAAAAATGCAAGGCTGCACACCCTACTGTGGTTCTAGCCAAGATTGCACGACCTCCATACCCGTTCCAAAAAGAGGTAACCGCATTTCACTCGCAGTCTTTTTTCGTAGCCTTGTGCGCGTGTACCCCCCAAGCTTGCAAGAAAAAAACCCCGCTCATGCCATTAAAGAGAAACAACTACATAGACATCATCGCTATAAACAAATAACACTAAACATACAGTTCTCCATGCATGTGTTCTTTTATCGTAATCACCCACGCCCAGCAATGCTAGAATCCACCGAACCCACAGGAGTAACATAAATCAGCTAAAGAGAGGTATAAAAAAGGGAGAAAAAAACAAAGAGAATCGAAGACAAAAAGCATGAAAAAACCGTAGATTCCAGAAAAAATATATTCATAACTTTGGCCTAAAGGTTCTCCAACAACCTATCCACCTCCTCTACCTCCACAGCGACACTTGATCTATTAGTGAGTATTACAACACTTACGAGCGCTGCGTAGGCTTCTCGTATCGCGCAAGCCATACACGTCTTGTTAACATCAGCAGTAATCGCAGGCAATCCCCAGAATGAGCACCAAGCCCGAGCGAAGACCTCGTTGTCGGGTACTCCGAAAGCTTCGACAACCAACACTTCCTCTACCCCGGTAGCAGTGTTCTCGGGCTGTCCGCCCTCGTCTTCGGCTTCTGAATCCTCCACACCGCCTGAAGGTCCCCAGTTTTGGATTTCCACTAATTTATCCGCATATATAGCCCGATGCTGGTACTCGCAAAATAAGACGTGTGGTCCGTTTTGACACGGATAAGCTGCAATGAACGGAGTGTCATGTCGTAAAGATACCTTCCATGATCTCGTTCGACGCTCGACAGTAATCGCAAAGGTGATTGATGCATCAAACACTAAGGCGGGGCTCTCCTCTGCGGCCTGATGGCCGTTCTCAGTGATGCGGTGCACTCCTCCCGGGCTACTTGCAGCCTGTGAGAAATTTAGACGTTCGATCCTGATGTCTTCCACTGGGTCATCGGTGTTTGGAGTGAGGAGCACATAGTCGTCGACAGGATATGTCGTCTGGTATGCACCTAAAGGATCGCTATTTTGAGCCATACTTCGGACATTGCTTAGCGTGATTTTATTCCCTCGTGGAGGCATCTGATTGATGATAGCCATTTCCGAGCGACTGAGATCGGCCGATGCGGAACATGGACCAATCCAACCAGCGATTTGTGCCACACCTGCGGCCGCCCCCAGGACCTTTCCGACTATACACTCCCACGACCAATAAGTGTGGCCTCTGTACTGAAATCCGACATTCGGTGTCGTCTGCGAAAGATTACGGAACGTTTCGGGCACGTCCGGATCGCAATCAGTGAGAGCATTCATCAGAATCCATGGCATGGACTTGCCCGGGAGAAGCAACCCAGTGAACCAAGACATACAGTTGGTGCTCTTATCTTCGAGAACCTCGTTGGGATCTTCATCCTCTGAAAGTGTATATTCAACTTCATGCATGTTCGGCCACCTACATTATTAGTACGAGCTCTCAGCTTCAATGGTGGAACAATGGAATTGTAAGATAGGGGAACCGAATAGGTAGCCCGGCCGGAACCAGAAAAGAAGCACGTTGATGGAGAGGAGCAAGGATCTGCTGGTTTGAATGGGGGAAGGGGTCCAATAGCCCAACCGCCAATGAGATGTGGATGGTAAATAGTATCAAGAAAATATTCTGAGACTCACTTCAAAGTCCACGCAAAGTTCCGTAAGGCTTCAACCTGGGTTTTCTTGTGTGGAAATTTAAATCCAACACTAGACTTCTGTTCTCGCTTCCCTTTACTGTCTTTGACCTTTTTCGGTGCCTCTACCTCCACATTTTCGAGCCACCGCTGGGCAAGCATTAAATCCCACCTAATCTTCTCTGGCATATCCGGTAGTGGCTTCATAGCTAAGTTAGCTTGATGCCTAGCACCAATTCTCAGATACAGTTCTATAGAAAGCAGCAGCTGGTGGAAAAAGCTATTGGCGACGCCCGGGTTAGGATCTGACAGAAATCTCGCGATAGTCTGGTTTTCGGGACCCGAAAAATTCACCCAACTAGGTCGGCATAAAGCTGCAACGAGGTCTGAAATCTGATTATCAAGAGATATTTTTGAGTCATATCTATGAGTATCGTGGAGCAAGTAGTTGTAAAGGTGCGTGTGAAGTTGCCCAAGGTCCCCCTCGATCCCCTCCACCTGTAAAATCCGTAATCGATCAAGAACGTATAACATTGTGAGCTTCCGAACCTTCCCTCGTGCAGCAACTTCATGGCCTTGCAAAGTGCTGCCGAAACTAGCAACGTAATAAGACAGTGTTAAAGTTCCCGGGTATATCCCAAAGGCATGTGCCATAGCTGGCCGTTCCAGGGCATCGGTTTGCTTGCCCTCTGGATTAGAGCTCATATCATAAAACGAATCACTCTGAAAAGGAGCAGTGTCTGACTCTTCATCCCATTCCTCCCCGGCAAATGCGAAGAGATGGTAATAACCCCTTGGACCGTTTGTAATCTCTCGCGATTCTCCACGAAACTTAGGAGCTCCGTCGCCGATAAACTGCTTAGCCTCAGCCGTTGAAAGTTCGGTTTGGTAACGAATGGGCGGCCATTCACGGGGAGGTGCCCTAATTGCCCGAACATTACGTTGAGGAATAGCGGCAGCCGGAAGACACAGTTGTGGAGGAGGGGAGGGCGATGGAGAGACAGATATGGGCAGAGAGGACCGGGATGAGGATGAAGTGGAAGGATGATCATTCTCCGATGGTAAAACCACTAGGTTTTGACCCTCCTGCTCGATCCGGTATCTAAGTTTGTATCCCGAAAGCGAATATTGAGATAGGTCGCTATCATGCGAAGGATGGTGGGAGTGGGAAGACTGGGCATGAGAATTGCCACTAGAATATGGGGTTAGGGATTGAGAACTGGGATACGACGGGTGCTGCTGTAGGTGGGCAGGAGGCGCTTGTTGTGATTCATAGCTTGGGTACGCGGGGTGATACGCCTGAGGATGCACGGGGTGAGAGCTTGGGTATGAAGGGTGTTGGTGAGGAGGGGGGGGCCCATGGCTATGCGGAGGTGGAGGCGGGTATGGGTGATGGCTCGGGTATGAAGGATGGTGCTCCAAGTACGGCTGAACGGGATATCCCCGAGCGTCGTATAAATTGTAATCCGATGCGGGAGTACTCGAAGGTGAGTAAGTAGCTACTTGCTGGTCTCGTGGGTCCTAGAAACTCTCTTTTAGAACTCCGCTATCTCACTTCCGGCCCGCTTCACCCAAATAGCTCCTGTGCAACAGCGGGAGTGATCGTGTCGCTCCCATCGTGGCAGTTGAGGTTCAAGTGATGACAAGGCAGAGGGTATATGATAGAACAAAAAGCACTTATCGAGAGAATAGAACAGGAAGGGGAGAGACAAGCATACCCCTATATTTCTCGAGCCCGATCCCCTGCTCCGCTCCGAATGAGAGCGGGGCACTGTATCCGATGGAGAATGGACGTGATACTTTGACGAAGAGGTTGATGAGGAGGGCTTCATATCCAAAGGTTGAGGGGCTTCCTCTTTCTTTCTCGGCAACAACAGAGCTGGTTGAGAAGAGGGGGAAAAGACTAGGTCAGCGCAGCTCGCGGAGACATGACGGTGATGAATAACGGACTAGGGGGAGAGGTCGGTGAAGATTCAAAATCGACCAGTAGAGCGCGGAAGCACACAGAAAAGGGAAGAAAAAATTAGGGTAGATGAATCTTTGGAGTAAAAATCCACGACCCAATACATTCCCTCGATCTCTGAGATCAGTAAGAGAGAGTAAAACGAACGGTTGCTAGCCCGGGGGTTGATGTGTTGACAGAGACCACGCACGTAGTTTTACACACCTGCTGGAAAAAAACACGAGGTTCCCGCGTCTCACCAATCTATCGCACAAGCGATCGAATAGAAAAAGGCTCTATCGAGGAGTCTTTTTTTTTATGGTTGGCACTGGACAGCAAAGTAAGTAGCGCACTCCTGGCTGCTGCTTCTGGCTTACTCCTTGATTCCCGTTGGCCTGGAAAAAGGCTGGACAGGACCGAATACTGTACCGAGCACCGTGAATCTAGAAAAACAAAAAAGGCCCCTCCTGCCTCCAAATGTAATATACCGGTAGAAGCAAAGAAATAAAAATAGAAGATGTAAAAGAAAGAATAAGCTCCGTCGTTCAATGAGGGTTGCAGGTGGGGTTGGCAAAGGGGAAAATCAAACTGGGAGGATGTCGTTGGTGGTTCGTCCGCCCGTTGGTTTGCTTCGGTGGTTCCTCTTTCAATTCGCTTGATCTTTCTTCCACCACGGTTACTGCAAGCCTGTGATGGGCCTCTAAATGCTCCTTCCCGCGTAGTCTAGCTTTCTCCGTCTGACAAGCTTTACAGGTAAACGGTCAAGGCCCTGCAACAAATCACGTCGCAAAGCTGTCGGTGTCCGCAGGATCGAATCGTTGCTGCCAGAGAAAGTACTGAACTCGCTGTAGTCGCTGAGCACAAGGACAAAAAACGGGATGTTTGAAGGTGTGCGAGGGTGATATGATACCGCGGTGCACAGCACAGCACAAGTACCCACTCTATGTGCTACCAATATCAGGGGTCGGAGGGTGAGGTAACAAGTATCTCTCGTGGGTGAAGAAAGGGTTCTCCCAAGAGGATAATACGGTGGATCAGAGAGTATGGTAGGTATGTGTTGAATTCAAACGGCAAAGGGGATGCAAATGAAGTTTTTGTCAATCTACGGTATTTACCCAGGCACACAGCCTTCCGAGTGGACTTGGGTGTCGCATGGACTTTTATTTACGTCAGGCATACTGAATTGTAACTTGGATCGCTTGTCCAATACATACAGTCCGAGCAAAAACAACTGAACTCCAGCAGAGCAAAGTTGTTCTTTGACCTAAACAAGGCGCGGTACATCGCAACTTAGGGCGGATCTGCGGGGACATGGAAAGCACTTAGGGGCGGGGTTCTCGGAGGTGAAAGCGGATAGATATCAACACCATACCGTATCGTAAGTACTTGTACCCCCGTCCTGTCCTGTCCAGTTCCCAACACCTGTTCTGTGCATGATAACCCCTCCCAAGCATTCCACCATGGGATCGTTTGGAATCACTATTTAACAGTAAAAGCAACTAAGGGCAGTACCGGTACCAGAATAACTTTACTAGTAGGCCGGCCGAATCCAGAAGCTGCCTCTTGATCGGTCTCTGAATTCACAAAGTAGCAATGACCTTGTCACGCTCTCTGTAATGCCCCTGTAACAGGCATCCAGGAACCTTTTTGCCGAAGCTTTACCTGCCCTCATCCCGACCTGACATCCCCCACTTTCTGAACCAATCCGACAACTACCGGTGACCACCCACGCTATCCCAGAGGGACATCAACTCTCACGGGACGTTTTTGCCCCACAATACAAACATTAAGGAAGCAGCAGGATCGTGTACGAGCATTACCAATACCAGTAGCAGATCGATATATGGGATGAACTCTAGCTTGTGATTTTATTCCGTCACTGATATGGTATTACTAAGTTAACATCAGTTGTCGCCGGTTGCGATAGATTGGCTTAAATAAAGGCCAGCGCACGCACATAACCGTCCTGGTACCATACCCGCACTGCCATTTTACCCAGCTCTCAGCATGGACCTAGCACATCAAGACTAGACTGGGCATGGGATGGCGCGCATACCGTAAATCCTCCTCTCCTCCCCCTCGGTCCCAGGACAATGTATTGGGGCTGCAGCAGCAGAGCCGCACGAGTCCTCGGCATGTGCCATCCGGTCAAACGTTACATGAAATAATCGTCAAACATACCGGTGAGCGGATAATGACCGCCCCCCTTCGAGAGCAAAATTTCCCTTCCCCGCATCTTTGGATTGCCGCTTATCGCGGGTGGTGTTCCATCCTGGCTCGTACCTTGACCCCGTCCACTCTGAGGGGCTAGAGGTGAGAGAGAGAGAGAGAGAGAGAGACAGCACCACAGGAACTTTCAGTTACGTTTTTTAAAGCCGCACTGTACCCCACAGCCCTCATGAATTGTGGTATCCTTATTCTACAGGCCAAACGTCCGACTCCCCTTGCGCTCTCTTCTGTAGATGGGTGTTTGTTTTTGGTGTTGTAACCTGATTTGAATGTTCTCCGGAAAGGGGAATCCGTATTTGCTCTTGCAATAGCGTGAAGGTGGGAGCTATGCGCACATCGACCCATAGGACGCATCTCACTTGTTTGCTTCTCTACAAGTATGGGTCATGGAGGCACACTGTTCAGAAATCAAGTATCGGAATCAAGGCGTCCACTTATAACTGCTTCCCAAGCTCCACCTTCCACCTCGTAAGGCATCAGCAGTCGCTGAGATAGGGTGCATTCGGTGCTCGGGTAATCCGGGCCAAGCAGTATGAGGTGAGCCCAGGAACCGGGTAGATTACAGGGTAGGCTCTCCCGCACTCCAGTAAGGCTCCATCATCCTAGAGTTTCGGGTTTTGTAGGCCTACAATACCAACTTGGTTCAACTTTGGGGGATGGGACGTCATGGGTACTCACTCGCATACATAGGATGCTATGGTACAGCGGGGCACGGTTTGTCGACCTAGTGGGGTTACCTGCGTAGTTCCGTTGGTTTCTTATTTGTCCGTGTGAGCTTCAGTCCAGATCACTGGACCTAATAATGTCACAAATAGCCCATGCTTCCCCCCTGATAATTCTCAAGGTAAGAGCTCTATTACAAGACTCCTTGCGCAAATATATAAGTAATTAGCCTGAAAAGTACAGTCCATGAATTTTTAACCTATCTTATTCTCCCTGAAAACGGCCCGAAAAGGTGATAAGGCCCTCCCTCCCATCCCACGAGGATTAGGCCCCACCAAAAATCTGCCCAAATCTTTTGCCACAAAGTGAAATGCGGAATGCGGTATGATACAGGAATTCTGAATCAGGCACCTTCCAGAATTCCAGTATCTAGATTGGCCTATTTGGCAAGTAAATTTTCTAGGAACACCGGGATAGCGTCTATAACAAGAGGAGACCCGCATACACCTCGCCAAGCCGTCACTGTGGGCAGCGCCGAAAATAAGGCAAGAGCAATCTGAGTCCCCCGAGAGACAGGCGGGGTCGGGTTACCCCATTGTTTGCTTGCCTAGTTTTCTGGTTACTATCTGTTGCCGGTGAGGATACTCATGCATTGCTACGGTACTACCAAGGTTTCATCTTCGCGGTAAGCAAATCAGCAAAACACATCCCTGCAGCGCTATAGATCGTGAGGTGGGGGGTTTTGGAATCCACGAACCGATTATTATTTCCTCTTGCTTGCTCCCATCCGAATATCTAGCAGGTGGATAAGCTGCGAGCCCGAGGCAGGTAGCAAAGTTTGCAGCGAAGCTACTTCTAAGACGCTAACGGCTAGTAGCAGATCAATCATACCCAAGTTCCATTTTTAGATAGTGCTTCTCCCAAAAACTTCCTATTACCGGCGCAAACCTTCGGCCGCCCCCCAGTATCTCCGAAACCTAAATATCCGATCGAAAGCATCTACCCTTCCAAGCCCCGCACCTGCATGTCAATATAAGAGCTTCATCGTTCGCAAACCTAGCCCCCCAAGAAGTGCCTTAAACACTTAACTAACTCCGGAGCCCGAGATTCATATCGAGTGATTACTCATGAATTGGTTGACGTGAGTATTTCCCTTCAAGCTGATCAACATCGGACTTCTCGAAAGGGCTTATCTTCCTGCACGTTCTAGTGTTCTTAGCAGTGACTATTGGCCCTTGTGAGGGTTCAACAGCAGTCTGTTGACCATCCTGTAATCAATAGAGGTTGGTAGGTGACTTATCCGACAGCTGGTTGCATACTAGAGTACGCTGCTGCACTGCTGCACTATTCGACTAAACAACAAGCACGATATAAATCGCCACTTGCTACGCCCTGCAGCCTGGGAATTAACACAAACACTGCCCCCGATGCTTCGTGGGGGCGTCTCCTGAGCTCGTGCCCAATACTAATACTGATACCCCGAATTTGAGGATCCAAGCTATCAGATCCTTCTTTCTAGCTCCTCGGGGTACTTAAGCGATACAGAGCTCTGGAATCATGTCAGCTCCGGCGGCCCCCAAGAGCATGGTGCATTACCGCACTATGCAGCTCGATTTTGGGTCAAGCCTGGGGCACCTCTGGTGCGGGGAGCCGGGACCGGGGCCCTTCGATATTGCATACAGCCTCCAGAGAACCAAAGGCTTGCCACTTAGTAGTGCCTTGGTAATGGGCGAGATCTAGCAGAAACATACTGTCACTCGAGCACAACAGAGGCTCGGTGAACTCAATACCACCCTGATTACACACTTTGATAGTCAGTAACTTGGTGGATGAACGGGAGTGATGGCAAGGCGAGGAATACTCTGGGCTTAGCCGGCTTGGTGCAAATGGGTTGATGATGATGAAGCTTAGTCGATGGATTTGTGAAGGCATTGAGATTGAATTATTGTAAACCTTCTTTCAAGATCCAGAGCACTTCCTGCGTTGTAATTTGCGTGGCACTGATGGTCGAGTTAGAGCCCCCCATCGTCACAGGGTGGGGAAATATAGGTCAGATTAATAGTTTAGGAACCTCTGTTCTGATGCTATTTCTGCAGCATGGCTCCTTCATTCTAGTGCGAACCAGGAACGACACTCCAAATCAAAATAGAGTTTTGCTATATATGACACGAACTTCGACAATCGGGATCGGAATTAGGGCTTGGGGTGGCAACTAGGTGCGCCTTTAACTCTTTACCAGGCTTGAGATTGGCGGAATTCGACAAACCGGCACGATATGTGCATGTTACTTGTATAGTAGGATAGGAGCGTCCCCCACTTTCGGTTCTCCAGGTCACAACCATCCTTAGTGCCCTCCAGAATCAGCACCCTGTTCACTGGTCCCATAGCCAAACAGCCAGCCACTGGTATTAGAGTTTGCGCAGCCTGACCTAGGTGGGGATTATCAATAGTGCCGCTAGAGGTTACCACCAGCCCCCCAGAACCAATAAGACTCCCGACATATGTTGGGCTTCCTAAACTCGGCTCTTTCAACAGGTCATACAGTGTCCAATTCCTAAGTATCATACCTTGAGACAGCTCTTGTAAAAATTATTCTTAAGCAGCACGGCTACAAAACCATACCCTCATGAATGCATGGAAGTGTGGCGGATGTTGGCATTCAGGACCTTCAATCCGGGTCCGGTTTCGTATGATAGTTCTTGCATTTCGACCAGACGGGATCGAGGAACTAGGTCGTCACGCTTTGTCATCAGTTTATGTTAATGCTGCTGGTACTTAGGGTTTTCTGCACATCCCTCTCTTGTGTGTCAATCCTGCAGACCTAAATACTCGGACGCAAGCGTTCCCAACGACTCGTAATTCTGACGTTTGCGAAAATAACTCTATCAAGTTACACGTAAAACTGAGGGGCTGTTTGGCGTGACAATTTTGCGAAGTTTGGCTAGCTATGATACAAACCATGGTTGTGGAACCATGGTTGGAAGAACCTTATACCCTATGTCAGAAACACTCAAAAATTTGGTGCTGGTTGCTGCAAACCATGGTTTGTAACTCACGTCTACCAAACAGTGCCGTAGTTACAAACTATGGGTTGGATCGAAACCATGGTTTGTCATCCCAAAATTGTCACGCCAAACAGCCCCTTAGCAATTTGTCTTCAGTTAAATAGGAGAGTATCCCCGCACCTAGTTGTACCCCCATAACACAAAAAACCCCCTCAGACTGGCACCACAATATTATCCAAGCAGCAACATGCTATGAATTTTTAATCAACCTGCGGCCCACGCCACTGCCCTTCTGTCCTCAGGCATCGGTATGTCTGGATTGGGTCACCTGCCGTCAATCGGCGTGTCGGATGCAGGGGGTTTCTGGGTACCCGCAAAACTTGGATAAACGGACCATGTGCGAGGTAGTCCAGAATTTCCTCCTCTAGAGAAAGGGGCGAAGACACACCAAAAATCTGCCCCCCCCCGAGACAAACAAAAAAACCACTAGACCTTACTAAGAGAAGTAACTCCAACGTCCTCGCACAAGATCCGTTTATTCGAATTCCTACCGTAGAGCGGTGGACGGGGAGGACTTGGAACCGAGCGATAAGTCTGAGCCCAGTGCAAGTGAGAATGTTGGGCCAAAGGCCAGGCAAGTTTCCAGTACAGGTGGTGACAACTTAGTAAGTGGTTCTCCGTAGATATTGTTTATAATTCAACTAATGAACCATTAGATGGTGGGACCACCTCTACACTGCATCCCGGGCAACCGTCTCGCTAGTTTTGGCAAGGTACAACTCATACCTATTATTACTTTATAATAATTGATAAGGCGTGGTGCAGTAGGACCATGGAGACTTGAAGAGCAATGTGTATGAGTCCATTGGTGAACTCGCGAGAACGATTGAGAAGGGTTTTGGTGGGATGAACTCCAAATTTAGGGAACTAGAGGTCAGAATTAAGAGCACTAAGCCTAACTTTAAACTCACGAGGTGGCAGAGGGGTGCTGCTAGATAAAATTCTGTTAATGTACTATCTGATATTCACCAATTGATACTATTTAATTTGGATCACCTACTGAGTAAAGCCTTATAACTCTTATGCGGACCTAGATCTCAGAAACATGCTGGCGATCCGGTGGGCTATGGAGAAGAAGATACCGAACTTGACCTGCTGGTGCGGGTAACCCTATAAGAGTAGGGCGATGATGGCCGTGCACTTTCGAATAATCAGAGAGGACGGATGCTTTGGCAGAGCTTGGGACGAATATGTTGAATGGCTGGAAGGTGGGATTCATATAGACTGAGTTGGATTTGCCTGTATTTGTAGGGATTTTTGTGGTACGGGATATCATAGCTTATAGGGGGTTTATGGGTTTATGTTTGGGTGGAGGACTGCGAGGTGGGATTACCCACATTAGTGTTTAGTTTTGATTTTGATTTCGAAGATTGCCGTGTTTTAGCCAGTTCTCGTGGTTCTCTTTTATGGACTGCTTGGGATTGCCCATAGGGGTTGGCTTGGCTTTCCCTTGGATTGCAATGCCGTGGGTTGCGCATATGCCTGGATTGGCGGCCGCTCCTCAGCAGATATCATACAAATGAAATAAGTGAATTGAATCGTGGGAGTTTATCTTGTAGTCGGGCGCGGTGTCACAAAAAGTCTTGGCTTACCGCTCTATCCTAGGCGTCACCCGACTTAACACCCCGAGGACAATGGCAGGAACCTATTAACCGGAACAGACAGGGATATATCCGGCAGGTTAACCTTTAATAACAGTTCCATAACTTCCTGGTGGACCTTGGTGTGAAGGGGACGGTAGATCAATATGATTGAGCTTGCCTGTGCCGTGGAAAAAATAAATAACAAAAAGTCAGCCTATCACTTCAACACTTATGGGCCGCGGGCCCCTCTCATGTCGTTCGCCAGACCGCTTCAAAGGAAGAAGCAAAAAGCCATGAGGTTAGCGGAAGTTAAGAATGATAAGAAATAATATTTACTGTAGCTTGGCCCGCACGAACGAAGCCTCCCCAGCTAGCGGGATCTACCGTTCCGTTGCGAGTGTTTCAACGTCTGCCGGTATCTGCGTGTAGAGCACGAACAAGAGTATCTTGGCCACGCCTTTCCTTATCCAAAGCCCGCCATAGCCCAAGTACCGTAGCGTCCGAGATTTTTTTTTGTGTATCAGATATGATAAGGACCCGTTTTTATCTTCAGATGGTGCCGTTCAGGATTGCGGGATCTCTCTAATTTCTATAAACAGGTTTTTCAAGGGTATTCAAGGCCCACACTACTCGTAGTGTAGAAAGTTATGACGAGGGACCTTTGTAGCCGGGACAGGCGGGCATTCGTCCAACATCATACCGTATATTTATCCCAGTTGTAACCTATGCGTATAACTTAGCAAGTGTCCATCACTGCTGTTTCCAAAGAAGTTAATAGTGGTTGACATATTCTGGATATTGCCTGCCTCCTACCGAATTTGGCCAACCTTTGAGTCTCAACATCACTCTGCAGACTTGAGATGTTTTTCTACTTTCTCTCTGTTTATGTGTGGACAACTACCCCTCGGGTCATCCAATTCCAATAGAGCCATAATTCTCTCATTGGATGGATGGTTGAAACCCCTTTGATACTGAAGTGGGTAGCGCTCGATTAGCAAAGCCCTCCCACAACATATGCCCCTCACCACACATTGCGGTGATTTCCAGCAACCCCTCCTTAGTGGGACAGGGATTGGCGAATGTAGGCGTATATCTGAGCACGGCCACCTCTTGTTCCACCTCCCCATTCTGACCGGGAGGCTTTTTTTAGGCAAACAGTAATCCAGCACTATGGTGATTCGTATGTAAAGTTAGCTGGATGAAGGGGAAGGGCAGGAGGAAGAAGACATGCCTTATCAAGAAGGAAGTCCGGGCAGTATCATATGTGCCTATCTTTGGGGGTTTTCGCCTCGCTTGGGTCAAGTATGCATGCGAGCGGATGCTTCTTACTACGGTAGCCGAGAAGTCCTGGCTGGCCCTCGGAAACGTTTATTTTATTTTTTGAATGTGTGTGCATTGCTGGTGGTGGTGGTGCACCTCAACTCCCTTTTTCCTCGCCTTCCTGGTAACGCTTACGTCGGGAAGAGCCGTGCGTACGGGCATTCGTATTTTCTTAGACTAAAAAGTACGCAGGCGGGGACCCTATTGCTGCGGCAGCACCAGTGGTTAGACTTCTACCACGAAATATGATGATCCACTGGCTTCGATACGATACGGTAAGCTGAGATCGTCGGATACTTTATT
>Ga0307510_10004151_pt1 | contig 17017 bp, 5 predicted proteins | sample 12_EM_MG_FD_207224 | JGI IMG/M metagenome (GOLD analysis project Ga0307510, IMG submission 207224) | Populus trichocarpa ectomycorrhiza microbial communities from riparian zone in the Pacific Northwest, United States - 12_EM | ecosystem: Host-associated > Plants > Roots > Unclassified | place...
GTCATCCAACCTTAAGTTTTTTTAGAAAAAAAATAGCATGCAATGCGTTACCTACTTTGCCTACATTTCAACAACCAAAAAGTCAAGTTATAGGTGTTTTACATCCAAAAAATCTATTTTCAATCATTTTTTTTTAATCCAAGAACACTCTTTACACCTTGGAAAACCTATTCATGACCTTGGGGAACCCAAAAATCACACTGAAAACCTGAAAAAAAATGAAAAAAAAACAAAACTTCTTAAGCTTAAATCTACCATCTCAGACAAAGTTAAAGGCAAAGAACACCTAAGCTAAATTCTCCTCGTTTAACAGAATACATTGACATCAAAATCACTCTTTTTTTCGTGGCTAGAATCGGTGTCAGCTGTGACTTTTTCTATCTACTTTCAGAATCCAACTACTCTCCCTCTCTTCTCTCAAATTAGGGACCAAGAAATAAGGAAATGAAGTCTTGTACCAAAATTAATTTTTTAAAATATTGAGAACCTAAAGTTTATAATTTGAAAGTTTAAGGACCAAAGTAAACTTTTTATTCTAATTTTGAAACAACCCCTACTTTTCTCTATCCTTTTCACTTTAGTTCTCTGTATTTGAATCATGCATTCCTCAATAAATTAGCTTTAATTGTCATCAATTTAGGTCTATAAGGGTATAATTAAAAAAATATATAGGAAAAAAAAAATTCATTATAGCAATCCACAATAATATATTTTTGTGTGGATAATGGCATGGTAAATAGTGCTTTCACCTCGTCTTTTATATTATAGTTAATTGTTGAAAAATTAAAACATGATATTTAAACATAAATAAAATTGTTCTTGTTTTTTGGTTCAATTGTCTTCAAGCACCTTTTAGATGTTTATAGATTACATATTGTTTATTATTCATGTTTGTTTGGTTAGTATCTTTAAGTAAAAAAAACAAATAAAAAAAGGACAAAAACATATTTGGTTTGAGAGATAAAAATAGAGATATCAAATAAATTTGTTTATGTGATAATTTTGAAGTAAATTTTTATACTTTTAAAATAAAAAATAAAAAAGATATGTCTCTTTTATCTCCACTATTTTATATTTTCTAGCTCGATATAATAACTAAATACTATAGTTTCTAGTATTTTTGTCTTACTTTCACCCTAGAGAAAGAAGTAATTGTTTTTTTTTAATGGTAAGAGTCCAATTTTTTTATGGCAAAAAGAACAATAATAATAACCATGTCCATTCTACTTTCTTTATAAGAACAAATTGCCATAGAGTTTCTTCCCTGTTTGGGAATTATAGGGGAAGGGGATTTTCCTGTAATTTTTTTTTTTTTTTGTCTGATTTTTTAGGAATTTCTTTTATTGAAAATAACAACATGTGGTGCGTAAGTTACAAATATTTGGTGTAAGTTTCTTTTAATAATGTAAGTTTCTTGAACATGCTTCGGTTGTCGACCGTTGGCAATGAATGAGACAATGTTTCCCACCACCATGATTTTATGTTTCAATCATTTTTAATGCGAAATTAAGGAAATAATTAAATGCTTTATTACAATTACCATAACCGGACCCTTGATGAGTTGGCAATTTGGCAAATCCTTGATAAAGAAAGGGTATTTGCAGTGGCAAAGCTGCATGCTTCATCGGAAGAGTGATTGATGGAGTCCATCCTATTTGCTTGAGGACTAAAAAGTAAAAACACAATATTAATTAATACAGTCATTGCAGATCCTCTATATTTAACTCATTATTACATCATTAACATAATATTTTAATATCTTTGCGACTTAATTTTTTCATTAGATATAAGACCAAGCCTGGGGTGAACTCGAAAAATGATCTTGGTCAATAAAATTAACTTAAACTTGTTTAAAAAACTATAAAATGAAATTATTTAAAAAAAATCTTAATAATTTGTACTAATACAATGTGTGTAGACCCAGTTTAACATGTTAAGTTATAGTATGTAGATTTTTTTCTCTAATAACTTTTTTTTTTTCACACCACAAAGAAAAGAATTTGTAGTTATGATTAAACAAATTCCATCAATTATGTATATATGCTATTTTTTATATATTAAATTATAAAAATAAAGGGCGTTGGTGTTTTATTGTGCTCTTTGAGAGCTTGCACTATTGATTTGCATAGTGAAAGCTTTGTTTTTTTGTTTTTTAAGTTTTTTTCGTTTGTCCTTTATTTTCTTTCTTTTTATTTAGTTTTTTAACATTGTGTTGATATGAGATTGGTCTTTGTGATTGATTCTTATGCATGTGTATGGGAACTTTGCGATGTCAAGAAAATATTATGTCGCTCGGTCAATGCTTAATTTGAAAAAATAAAATTCAATTTCATTCCTAACATCAGGTATTGATTCGCATGGTCAAGGAAAGTTTTTTTTTGTCACCCAACTATTTTTTTTTCTAATTTAGTCCTTTCACATTAACTTTTCTTTAGGATTTGACTTGGTAGTTTGTTTTGGTTACCTATATATAGGGTTCTCGTGACGTCAAAAGAAAAATTTGGCACTAAATCGATGCTTGATTTGGCAAAATAAAATAAAATTATGTTGATTTAAAACAATGAAGTGTTAAAAAATAAAAATTGAAAATAAAAAACCTATAGTGGGCTAGGGTAAACCGGCAATGCAAATTAGTTGGCGCGTGTGGAGGCTAGTCATTGCTTTTTGGAGGCATGTGCATCTACCTTCGGTGGTGGAACATCGCCACCGTTGGTTTTGTTGGGAGCATCATGGTGAGTTCTTCCAGATGGTACGGCACGTATGACGGTTGATGGCGCACTGTTATGCCAAAAAAAAAATTTGTCATCTTATTTTGGTTTTTTTTTCTTCAAATTTGATCATCGTTATTTTGATTTCTACTTTTTTGCTCTAGGTACTTCATTAAAATTGATTGTTTTTTCAATTTCTTCATTTGACATTGTGTTAGCTAGGAATTAAGTGTTTTTTTTAATGAGGTGATTCTGGTTTCATAACCCAGATCACAAGTTTGAAATATTAACTCGGGTTGACATTGGTTTTTTTCTTACATCGATTTTCTTTTTCAATTTCATATTTCAACATTGGGTTTGTTAGAATTGAGTTTCATGATTTTCTTTGTTTTCCTTCGTAAGAGGTTATCATGGTCTCATGATCTAAGTCACGAGTTTGGCGGGTTAACTCGAGTGACTTGAATATTTTTTTTAGGTCATTATTTTTTTAAGATTGAATAACTTTTCATTTTCGTCCTTTAATATTGGGTTAGTTTCAGAATTGAGATTCATAGTTTTTTCCGTTTTGCCTTCTACTAGGTTATTATGTTCGCATGATCCAGGTTGTGGGTTTGGCAGTCTTGCCTGATTTTATAGGTGTTTTTTTTATTCTTTTTGTTAATTGACTTTTCTTTTATTTTGTCATTCTACATTTGAATTCTTGGAAATTAGACATAGTAATTTTTTTTATTTTGCTTTCTATAATGTTATCTCAGCCTCACGATTTGGGTCACATGTTTAGCAAGCTAACTCGAATTGATTTTTTTTAATTTTTTTATAAAAATTTATCATTTAGCATTGTGTTGTCCGAGAATTGATCTCTCGTAATTTATTTTTTTGCAAGCACTCTTTTTATGTAGGCGATCATAATTTTTTTTATTTTTTTATTTGATTTATTTATTTTCATCGTTTTTTTTTCTATATCATATAATTTGTATGAAGCTATCTTATTGGATCTAGTTGGTTTTGTAATCTAAGTCACAACTCGCAGCTTAGCTCGGGACAATAGGCAAATCCCATCAGTCATGCACTTTATATGGTATCTACTATATGTGATTTTTTTAATATTTAATTATACAATAGAGTTTTTTTATATTGGTTTACAGATGAGTTAAGATTGGATTTTATTTCTAAATGAATTTAGATGCTCGTATCTTGCATTAACTTTGTGCATTTAAAAAAGCAATTTCATTGACCTTGATCAGGTCAACAAACAGAAAGCAAACCTACTGCTGGTAAACTGCAGAGACGGTCATGGCGCTGCTGCACGCCACAAATTACTAATGTAGCTTATGAGTTATGATAGTGAAGAACTCTGAGAAGCCCTCTGAGCCCCAATAAAATAGCCCTTTCACCATGATATCAAGCACACGACACTGCAGAAGATTTAATCCATGGGGGTTTCTCTTGTGTAAAAGAAAGATATTTGCATAATCCAGTCATTGAATCCCAAATAAATAAATAAATAAAAGGGCATGTATTTGCAATTTTCCTTCTGACAGCAACAAGAAACATTATTTCTCTGCATCAAGAATTCAAGAGTTACGTTACATGCAAGGAGAAAACTGTTAAGAGCCATCGAGTGAAATGCAAGTATGAGGCCGACAAATTTGTCTATATTTGGTCATTAATAATAGCAAAAAGAAAATTGATTGTTCAAAGTGGTTAAACAAAGAAAATAAAATGTTTATATTATCTGGCTTTCAAAGAACACAGGGTAGTGTTCGTCTGACAACTATACCATCTTTGACAAAGAAATGTATTTGATTGATGAAGAATACGGAGAACACCAAAGTTGAAGATTAATTATTACACAATTCAAAATCAAAATAGAATTCATTGATTAATTTCATTAGGCTGCGAAGCGGACATATATGAAGCTTCTTGAACTTCAAATGTGATGAGGAACATTGATGTGGGAGGCTATCTTGGATTTTGGACAATGATAATCTACTTGACCAAGGACAAAATCTGCCGATGACATGAAGGCCATCTCTTGTGAGATTTGGATATAAGAAGGCCAAGCTAGTCATGTAATGTTCTGGAAAAATGCAATGCTGTGCATACAAGTAAATCATACAAACTTAGAAGTCTATAATTCAGATACACAGGGACATGATGTCGTGGGTGTCTCGGGACAACAAAACCAAGGAAAATTATGAATTCTGAATGCATGGTCTTTACTATTTATCCAACCTTGGAATTATGGAAGAGGTCAATTTATGCGTCACCATCAACGTTAACATCACTTTCTAAATTTCTTAGTCATAATCTTTCCTTCCGTGTAGCAATTTGTTTGAGAAGTTTATGCAACGTAGTTTTCAGAAACGGATTACACCGGGGATCGCGCGGCAATAGGACTTCTTTATTGACAAGGGATCGATTCGTGCTGATAGAAAAGAAATCAGGTGGTTAGTTTGCTTTATCTCTGTAGGTTTTGTAGCAGATCAGACGCCTGCTTTCTTTATGGTTCCACAGATTTATTCATCTATCCAAGATTCCTGAAAATTAATCAAACATGATGGCAGCACAGAGAAAGACATCACATGATTTGATAATTTAAATTGAAATCTACAGCTGATTGAATATGTTTTCTTCTTGTGTCACAGATTGTATCTCCAGAAAATGGGGGAGAAAAGGAACAGGAAAAAAAAAAAACAATCTGTCATGAAACGAAAATTTGACCTCAAATTAAGGAAAAAACATGAATCTGTCATCTTTGTAAATTTTAAGAACTGAATTATAAGATGAACCTGTGGTTGTAAAAGTAAGTTATGTGCTATACATGTCCTGATGTATCATTTGATTAGCCCTAAATCAACACCTTCCCTCCTAACATGGATGAGATAAATGGAGTAAAACCCAAAGCTCCAAGCTCATGGCCCATGTTTTCCTAGTTTTCTGTTTCCCTATGGTCATTTTAGATATCTTCTTCCAGAGTATGTGTAACCTTTGGTCCTACTGATGCCGTAGCAAGGCCTTGAAGCAACTCGATGACATCAGGCGTATCATCGAGATAGTATTTTGCCTTGCTTGGCTTATGACCGACAGTGCAGGCAAACACTTCTGCAATGGGTGGCAATGATGGATTGTCAAAAAGTCTTGCAATGCTCTCGAACATATCCTCGTCTGACCTGTCATCCCCGATGCAGAATAGGAAATCCGGTGACTTGCCCTTACTTCGCATGCTTGAAATAAGGTCTTCAACAACTACACCTTTGCTTACTCCCTGAAATTCACCAAAAAAGAAAGGTCAAGGATATATAACCCAACTTCTCCAGATTTATATGGGAAGTCAAGGATCATAACCTAACTTCCCATTTATGAAACAACCAAATCTTACTCAACATCAATTAACAGTGCAGGTGCCTCTTGAATGACAGCAAATATGCAAAGATAGAAAGATAAAACTACAATGCAACTTCTTTCTTTTTGCAGTAGACATAGTAACATATTGTATCACTAGACAAACTGCATGTACTACAGATACAGTTGAACCAAAATAACCACAGCCCATATAATTTCATATTCATAAAGCAAATTTCTTTCTCCATCTGAACTTCAGTGACTAATGCAATTCAGAAACACATCTTTCTCTCTTTCACTTCAGAATCCCATTTATGAAACAACCAAATCTTACTCAACATCAATTAACAATGCAGGTGCCTATTGAATGACGGCAAATATGCAAAGATAGAAAGATAAAACTACAATGCAACTTCTTTCTTTTTGCAGTAGACATGGTAACATATTGTATCACTAGACAAACTGCATATACTACAGATACAGTTGTACCAAAATAACCACAGCCCATATAATTTCATATTCATAAAGCAAATTTCTTTCTCCATCTGAACTTCAGTGATTAATGCAATTCAGAAGCACATCTTTCTCTCTTTCACTTCAGAATATCAAACCTCTAGTGGCTGGCACCATAACTACTAAATTGAAAATAGTTCAATACGTTTCATTACCTGCGGTTTCACCTCAACAATCTGTCGGCCCCTTTTAACAACCACAGGCTCGTTAGCAAGGACACTCTCCAAGTGATCAAGAAGCTCTTTAGCCTGGCAGCCGCCGAAATCAGGGTCCGCGTCTTGATAGTGCCAAACTAGTGCACTTTCTTTGTGCTCTATGAAAGACCCATCAGTTGTCGCTGTGTACACCTCCATGACAGGTTCTACAGTCTTTTTCCAATCACAATCCATTGCGACTGAGCAAGTCTCCCATTGGGAATCCCTTGTCCACCTAAATGTAAACAGGATCGTCAAGAGCTAAAATAGATAACACTCAAATCCATGCATCACATAAGCTAATGAAATACAAAAGACTATACCTAGTAAAGTAACCATGCTCAGCTGAGATACCCAATTTCTCACATGGAGAGAACCATTTGCTTAGAGGATCCCTTCCTCTGCCGCTCACAATGAAAACAATGTTCTTGGGATCGCTGCATAAGCAATTCAGGATTGAAATAACTTCATTTCTGGGTGTTTTGTCAACAGCAGACTTTGGCTTCATAGTTCCATCATAGTCTAAAAGGATTAACCGGCTGTTTGTATTGTTATAGGCAGCAACAACTGTTTCGACCGTAAGCATTCTAAAGTTTTTTCCCACGGCAGCAGCTCTGAAATTCAAACCAAATCCGACATTGTAATACCTCTTGAGATGATGCTCTTTGCAAGCTCTATCAAGGTCCTGATCAAAACTCCTCGCCCAAAAAGCAACGTCGTGAGAGCTAATATAATTATAGTGCTTCTCGTGGCGCAAATGTTTCTCTTCATCCTTCATGTGGATACCCACATACATGGCATCAGCCACAGCATTTACGTCCCAAGGATTGACACGATATGCCCCGCTGAGGGACGGTGAGCATCCAATGAATTCTGACACAATTAGGAAACTTTTCCTTTGATCCGATTCATTAATCCCCAATGCCTTGTCTAAAACAGGGCTGCCCTGCCTACAAACAGTGTATTTATATGAAACCAAATTCATCCCATCCCTAACAGCATTAACCACACAACATTCAGATATCGCATAGTACGCTGCTTTCTCTAGAGCGCTTAATGGATCATTAATAAAAACAATTGGCTCATAACCTTCTTTACCGTATTTATTATTGATCTGTTGAGCAATGACACTGGTCTCTAATCTGACTTCTTGCACATCCTTACCCCGACTTCTGGCCGGATTAGCAATCTGGACTAATACCACGCTCCCTATCAATTCCGGATGCATTTCCAAAAGTCTCCCCATCGCTGAAAACTTCAAGCTAATACCTTTAAACATATCCAGATCATCCACACCAACCATCACAACTTTCCCTTCAAATTTCTCCTTCAATTGTTTGGCCAAAGTAGCAGTCTGCTCCATATTCAGATCCGACTCAAGCTGTCCCATATGAATTCCCACAGGCAAGATCTTAATATTGATAGTCTTACCACAGTAATCAAGACCAATGTAACCCCTTTTGCACTGATAATCAATGCCCAGCAACCTACTACAACAAGACAAGAAATGCCTAGCATAATCAAAAGTATGAAACCCAATAAGATCACAGTTCAAAAGAGACCTCAAAATCTGCTCCCTAACAGGTATAGTCCTATATATCTCAGATGATGGGAATGGACTATGCAAAAAGAAGCCAAGTTTGACTCTAGTGTACCTATTCCTCAAGATACTAGGCAGCACCATAAGATGATAGTCATGCACCCAGACAGAATCCTTATCAGGCCAAAGAATCTCAGCTACTTTGTTTGCAAACAATTGATTAGCTACTATATAACCCTCCCAAAGCGACTTATCAAAACGTACACCGCCATGACTAGGCGACAAAGGCAACATATAATGAAACAAAGGCCATAAATAGTGCTTACAAAATCCATGATAATACTTGTTCTTTTGATCAACAGTCAAGAAAACAGGGACGCATCTAAACTTATGAAACATCAATTGTGCAACCTCTTCTTGATCTTCCTTTTCAACATCAACCTTTAACATCCCCACGTACCAAACTTCTGTATTAGCAGGAAACCCGTCTTTTAACTGCAAAACAAGACTATCCTTGTCAAATTCAAAAAACCAACCTTTTGTTCCTTCATTCCGGTACCCTCTTATTGGCAGCTGATTTGCCACAATGATCCTTCGTTGTTTGGACACAACAGGACCTTGACCATGTTCATCGCCAACCTCATATCCAAGTTCATTCATTACAGCAGGGATCCGTTCCAGTCCACGAAAATCATTAACCGAAATCATATCCAAGCTGTCTTTACAGGACTGTGTAATCATGTTCTTTTCGAATCAAGAAACCAAAGAAACAATTCAAGAAAGCTAAAAAAGAGAAGCCAAGAACGCTGGTTTTAGGCTGGTTGATAATGAAGATAAAGAAAGAGGGGAAGGTTTGTATTTGTACTAATGATTATAGAGAGAAAACATGGACAGATTGATTTAATTTCCATTATAGTGAAGAGAGAGAAGAGAGCGCTGTATTCTGGAAAGAAAATCAAAGATGGATAAGAACCACGAAGAGGCAGGCTTGAAGGGTGTATTTATACGGTCTGTGAACAATGAGGTGGATTGGACGGTCGACATTTGATTTTTGAGGGTTTTTTATGGTGGGGTCTACTGGCGACCGTGTAGTACTGCACAGTAGCTGACTATCGGCTTGTCTTTGCATCTGTTTACCGATAATAGCCGGTTACTTTCCGGCCCTGTAGGTTACTGAAATGGGAAATAAATAAAGAGAGCACGTGATTTAATTTAACTGTGAGCACCCACAAATCTTTCACGCTTAAAAAATAGTTCGGGCAAGTGCTTGTTTTTAAAATATCTTAAAATAATATTTTTATTTGTTTTTTAAATTTTATTTTATCACAAACAAATCAAAATAATCCAAAATCATAATAAAAAATTAATTTAAATAAAAATATTTTTTACAATAATTATCATCTTTTATTCAATAATAATATTTTGAAAGTCAAATTGAGTTTATTGTTGAAGGCATGGCGTTGATTATTCTAATAGGATAAGATCACAGCACTTATCTTGTGGGTTAGCCTAAATCAGGAAAGACCATTATTTGTTTTATTTATTGACGGAAATAACTGTAAATAAATTGCGTGGATCAAGGGGTAATAAATAATAGAAAGAAAATTAAACAAACAGTAATTGTACCAAAACAACGAAACGATAACACGTGTGTGGTTCAGCTTTACAGCTAAGATAGGCTTTACTCGGTCATAGACGGTGAATTAGGAGGAAGCAGGTAGATATCTACTGCCTCCACACGGTTGGCACGTGTAGAGACGCCTCCTTAGAACGCTCACAAATTATTTTCCGTACTTCTTCTTACGTTACTGGTAGCGCGTCGCGCTACGCCACCGCTGAAAAAAGAAAACATGTTTAGCCGAAAACTTTTAATCTGAATTTTCACTTATTTTGAATTCCAAATTAAATTATGATACTCGTCGACTTATTAGCGACTTGTTAGGTAGTTTTTTTTTCTTTAATAATATTATTTTTTTAATATTAGAATAATGAGATATTAAATGGTACGGGATATATATGCTTATCTCATCAAATTCATAATTTGTATTATGAACTCCAATAAATTTACCCACTTTTTGAATTTTTTTATCTAATTTTATAATAATTAGAATATATATTTTTAAAAGATAATTTAAATTTCAAAAAAAATGTATTTTTTTTTTTACAAAATTACATTTTTTTTTGTTTATATATTTTCTTGTTTTAAGAAACATGTTTTTTTATTAGCAACATCAATTTTTGAATAAAAACTAAAGGAAATTCAAATAAATATTTGAAAAAACTTCCAAGAATTTAATTTAAGAAGACTTATCTCTTCAATCAAAAACCTATTTTTTTCATGTTTTTTTTACAATTTCTTTAATAATATTATTTTAACTATAGACCAAGACTTGTTTGGGTTTAATTAATACTTTGTTTTCATCTAAGATTCAAGGCTGTTTAGATCATGGTTTGAACTTACTGGTATAGGTTCTAGGTCAGTTTTGTAAATGGATCAACTCAGCCTACATGAGGTAGATCTATTATGGTTAATTTTTTAAGAGTACTAAAAATCTTGTAAACCTAAGTTTCAGCAACCTTTTGATCAATAATAATCCTAAATTTTTCAATTTAACATGTAAGATAGATTCCTGTATTTTTTGGTTCTTGAAGAAATTGAATCTGATTTATCGAAGATTAACTGACTTTGTGGTGTCATTCGATTTTATTTCAATAGTGTTAGTGCCTTGTTACATGTTTTCATTGTGTCACACTCCTATCAGACCTCTTTCGATTCTTCAGAATCAAATTTAAATCTTGATTGTGGTTTGTGTAGCTATGTGATCACAAGATTCACATCATTACTATTCATAAATAATTATTAATATCATTATCAAGATTTCCAATCTTGTTTGAAAACTATGGCATAACTATGAAAATTAAAAAACCTAACTAAACTTTCAATAAAACTACAAAGGACCAAATCTAGACAATATAAAGAATTAAGGGATCAAAATGAACTTTCACTAAAACTACAACGATCAAGCATGAAAAATCTAAGAATAAAGATGCTAGACCGGGCTTTCACTATTCAGCGAACAACTAAATATGTAATTACTACGAGAATATCAAAACTTAATAGCGAATTGAAGTTTTTATTTTTACCTTTAAAGTAATATAACCATTATTAGATGTATAGGTGAGGAATGAATATCTTAAGTTCAAGAAAATAAGGAAAATAAAATATTTACATACAAGATGGATTTAAGATCCAATAATACATAAACCCTTGTTCACACAAGCACAATACAAACACGAAGACCCATGCATGTTCCAGAACATATAGAACTCCCTGCAAATCACAAACATGGATTGGAAGTCAAAAAAAAAAATAAAAAAACGAGAGAAAAAATGAAAAAAAATTGATTTTTTTTTATATATAAAAAAAGAGGGATTTATCTTTAACTTTTGGTATCTATCCGATGACAATTTGTCTAGAGTTCAATGTCCACATCTGAAGTTCTAGAAAATTATTAGCACATTAATATAATTTACAGAAACCGAATCATCATACTTGTCTTTTTATATTTAAATTTTGATGGGAGGCATGATGAGCTTTGTTTTATATAATAAAGGTCACCTCTTGTCATCTTCTCCATCTCTCAATTCTCACCCCATCACTTCATAATTTCTTAATTCCAACTTGATATCTCCAGATGCCCACCTCCACGCAATTCACATCAGGGACCAATATAGCATTTTTTATTCTTTAGGTACTAAAATATAGTTTACCCGATGAATTCTCCTTTTTTCCTATGCGAAAACTCAAGAAAGAGAGGAGGGCTGTTTTTTTCTTTTGATGACTCTGCCATCTGGGTTCTTACAAAAGAAACGTGGCGGGTCCGAGTGGTCTCAGATCTAAAAGAGCAGCCCCAAAAGTCGCGGATGGTTACTCCTTTTTTCCTGTTTTTTTTTCTTGGTTGAATCAACGGCTCTTATTGCGTCCATCTCACTCAGTGCTGCACACGTCTACCGTACAATCATGGACTTTTCTACCGCATCGCCTCACTGTCCCTTGTATAGAAAATTAGAAATTGTTTAAATACCATGTCACGCCTGCCTTACATTTGTCCGTTACTTTTCACCCCTAAATTATTAACCTGACGATGCCGTTATACAATATAATTTAATATACATTATATTTTAATTATATAATTATTTTTTATTAGAAAACAAGTTAATAATATTTGAATGATGTTTTCGTAATGCCAATCATAATTTTTTAAACCTGACCGGTGGCCGATCCGGTCCAAGATCCGGGTTCCGGATTTTAACCGGGTTGTCCAGGTCAATCTATATTTTAAAAAAGTTTAAAATAGCATTGTTTTAGTAAAAAAAAATCAACGGGCTGCAACTGGGTTTTGCCGGGTCAACCGGGTCGTTGGGTCAACCCACCGGGTCACACCGAGTCATGAATATTTCTATTTTTTTATCAACCCAGCCAGATTTCAGTTCCAAATCAACCGGGTTTCGGATCGATTTACCAGACCGGATCAGATTTTAAAACTATGATGCCAATAATTCACTCAATCGATTTACGCTTGTACAGTCGGAGTTTGGAGTTTGTTTTTGAATAAAGAAACCGATACTTTTACAAGGACAAGAATATCGCACCGAATCTTATGCATTTATCATGCGCCAATGAAAGAATAATTCTAGTATACAGTACAACAAATTTAATATCGGATAAGGTTCATTGTTGTTTAAAAAACAAGTTGTTTGTTAATTAAGCGGAGGAAATTATAGTTATTAAATTTAATTTGATGAATAAATTATTAATTTAAATTTAATTTGGGTTGGATTTTTTTTTAATTCGAAATCAAAATATTAATCTTATTAAACCCAAATGATCTTGTGGGTTAATCCACGGATTTATTTAAATGGGTCAACACAAAGAAATATTTTTTGAAATTTTGTTTAAAATAAGAACATGAAAAATATCTTTTTATTAATTCTGAAAACAAGAAAGAAGTAGTAGGAACTGAAAAAAATAAAAATAAAATAAAAAAACGACACGAACACGAGAACAGTAAGCAATGGTACGACGAGGATGAGCCTATGTGGCACTCACCCTTCCTGTCAGAATCGATACCTTTCCCCCAGTTTTCACTACCGTTTTTAGATTGTTATCCAAAACGATTTTTTTGGGGCCCACTCATCGGCCTCGTGGAATCATTAGTGACGGGGCCCACATTATCTACAAAGACCGCTCAGATAGAAACGCCGCGGGATTTTTTTTTAAAAAAATCAAAACGTGGACGTGAGGGGCATCTTGCTTATGTGAGGTTTGGTATATCTACGGTATAGCCATAGGGATAGGGCCCACTCCAGGATTTGTTTTTAATGATCGAGGATATAATTAATCTGGTCCCAGGGAATAAACACAAGCTTTAAATCAAGCATGGATTGGCGTTAAGTCTGTGTTTTGGATGCGTTGGTTTTTAAAAATTTAAATTTTTTATTTAAAATTAATATTTTGTATTATTTTAGATTGTATTGATAGAAAAATAATTTTAAAAAAAGTAAATTTTTTTAATATATTTTCCAATAAAAATACTTGTTTAATCATCAATTTTTTAATCAAATCTGTCATTACCTATACGCTTACTTCTACTAATCTCCTGAGATTTTGAAATTAGTAACCATCTAAATATCCAGTAGTCCTGAAGTTTCTACCACTTGAATTGGTGATCTCTGAAGACCAAATCCAAAACCTGACAAGTTAAGTTACACCCTCCGAGTTAACATTTCACAATTCTTATTACTAAATTTATATCTTTAAATTAATCACAATGAACAGGGTTTGATTAAATATTACTTAACTACTTTAAAAACCACTTTTATTCCGCGACATAACATCAAAGAACACAATCCAGCACAATAGCCAAGATATAACACGGTATAATAGTCAGAACACAGCACAATAACTCTATACAAACTTAAAATAAAAAGAATTATTTATCCATCTACTAGCTTGATAAATAACTTTTAATAACTATCTCCAAGTTCTAACTCAAACGAAAACAATGTGGCTTTCTATTTGATTAGAAAAGTTCTTGATAGAATCAAAGAAGATGTCATTGGTTGGATAATCGCAATTAATGGCTCCTAATTAACCATTTTGATTCAGTTTAGATTAGAATATATATATATATATATATATATGAGTTAATCCCAATCGTATTTCTTATCCTCTTGCTCCCTCCCCTCTCCCTTCCCGTCTTTATCACTATGGTTACCTAATAACACAATCCATTTTTGTCCTTTTGTCTTTCGTGCGTCCCATAGTGCTTCTTCTCCTCTTCTTTTATACAAGGTAGCTGACAAACAGTTGTGTCTGGCTTTGTTTAAACTCTGGTGGTGGGGACATATGGTGCGAATATTATGGAGACCTTGTTTCTTAGTCCATGTCGAGAGGTAACATGCTTCCATGCTTATCTAAGAAAATTGTGTCTAAAGAGTATAATCATCTATTGCCTGCGGGAAAAACTTAAGCATGTAAATTACGGATTCAAATCATATTGTAAATAAAACAATATCCATGATCTACTGTGGGAACCACTAAAAATTGAGTTTGAAACGCAGTTGTTATAAAGCAGTTTTTACATGTTTTTTTAACTGAATTTATTAAAACACTATTTATTTTTGCGTTTCAAAAGCGTTTTTGAAGAAATTTAATGATTTTTTATTTTTTTCTTTACTTCAAATTAATATTGTTTTTGGTGTTTTAGATTATTTTGATGCGCTGATATCAAAAATAATTTTTTAAAAATAAAAATACATTATTTTAATGCATTTCCAAGTAAAAAACACTTTGAAAAACAATCACAACCACACAATTACCAAATATTTTCTAAACACGTATTTAAATCCAACTAACAACATCTAACCACACTTCTTTTAAACTCATTATTTTTCAAATTATAACCGTAAAAACCATCTAAAAAACAAACACATTATTAATCTTCCGCAGCATTGTCGATAAGCATTAGAGTATATAAGAAGACTAATTTGGAGAGTGTGTGATCATATATATATATTTTGATAATCTTCTTCACATACATTTATCAAACTACGACAGCGGTTCTTAGAGAAAAGGATCTGAACAAAAGTCTTGCTTCTAATCTTTGTTCCCTCCTCCCTGATGGTTCTATCCAAGAATATTATTAGTTTAACTCCTTTTGGTCTTTGGTGTTTGTTCATTTTGTGTCACTAGTTGTTGTAAATCCAACTTCATTAGATATAATTAAGACAGCCGACAAGGCATATCGTTTTTTTTTTCTAAAAAAAAAAAAACAAATGACGGCTTTATTGAGGGGTCATCTGTAAGGAGAATATTTTATATGATATAGACCTATACTAACCATGCTTATGAAATTCGGATTGAACTATATTTTAATTAGATCATCAATAGAGTGGGTCGTCAATTCGAGTTAATTTTTATAGTTTTTTAAAAAGATAATTTTTGTTTTTTTTTTTGATAAAATCAAGAATATATATATATATATATATAGAAAAAATCTTATTAGTGTGGACAGAGCTTTAACTATATAGATTCTAGTCTAGACATTTACAAGAAAGTTTTGTTCCTTAATTGCAAGATTGGATACATCGACTTTTCTCCTTCTTTAAGACTTTAAATGCATGGTCATTAAGATGAAGAAAAACGATTGCATTAAATTAGGTTTGTTTCCGTCGTAATTATGTGTACAAGTAAGGATTATATATGTAAATTTACAAGCATCTAATATATAGTTTTTTTTAATGAATTATATTCAAAACTTTGTAACTATAATTTATTTGATTATTATGCCCTAAATAGAACCACCCGATCCCAAAAACCCAATAGATTAATTGATGAACAAAATATAAAAAATAAATATAGATGAATCTTTACTAATACAAGGTTGTTTTTTTGTTTTTTTAAGAGTTATGTCATCACCCTCAATATCCAATAAAGAAAAATAAAATTTTAGAAAAATCCAACTAAATTAAATTCAAGGGAGTACGATCCAAAACTGTGAATTGAAATTGGAAACCACAATAAGTGATCTAAGAAGAAAAACTGAGATGTTTGACATTAGTGAGAGCAAATCCTAGCTAGGCCAAATAGGAAGAGCAATTCTCCAAGTTTACACCACACTTTTGAGGATGTGATGTTTTTCTTATTAGACTCCATTACGATATGGCATTTAACTTTGGACCGACATCGTTATGGATCACAAACTTCAAAGAGACACCTATAGGATGACCATAATTCGTAACTGCTGTCAGCAACCTCAATTATCCAGCAGACATACAATGATTTGGACTCGGATGACTTCTTCTCATAGTAATTTTAAAAAAATTAATTTAATTTAATTTATTTTAAATTTTTATTTTTATTTTTATATTATTTTAACGTGTTGATATCAAAAATAAATTTTTTTATATCGAAACACTTTAAAAAGCAACTGTTATCACAATAACAAATGAGCTCTTAATATCCAACAGGTACGTACCTGATTTAATTATATTTTTTTTTATGTTTAAAAAGATTAGAAATCATGTATATAGTATTGATTTTCTTATTTATTATTTGCTCATCACTTACAATATACACTTTATAAGGAATACATCAGCTGCCCAACTTAAACTGAAAGAACCTAGTTCTTAAAGACACTAATCATATATAATTA
>Ga0307510_10004152_pt1 | contig 17011 bp, 14 predicted proteins | sample 12_EM_MG_FD_207224 | JGI IMG/M metagenome (GOLD analysis project Ga0307510, IMG submission 207224) | Populus trichocarpa ectomycorrhiza microbial communities from riparian zone in the Pacific Northwest, United States - 12_EM | ecosystem: Host-associated > Plants > Roots > Unclassified | place...
GTCAACGTAAAATTCCTGCTCGGACAGCTCTGTTCACAATATCCGCACTCCACACATTTATCAACCTCCTCTTCTACCACAGGCAAAGATTTCAGATGCTTCAAATGACACGCAGCATCGGCATTCAGGATCACACCCGGATTGACAATATTATCCGGATCAACCAACCCCTTCAATTCTTTCATGATCTGATAGGCAGCCCCACCCCACTCAGCCTCCACATAAGGTGCAACCTGCCGGCCCGTACCATGCTCCGCCTTCAATGCACCCCCAAACCGGTTAATAACCAGGTCCGCCAACGCATCATTAAAGGCCCCAAAAAAGGCCACCTCCTCCGCCGTCCCCACCGCCTGCGAAACGACAAAATGAAGATTCCCATCCCCCGCATGCCCAAACACTATAGCATTATCATACCCAAATCGTACAAATAATTCCTGCAACGCCTCTATCGCCTCCCCAAGCCGCTCCAACGGCACAGCGACATCCTCCAGCATCACCGAAGTCCCCTTTGCACGCACCGCCGCCACCGAAGGATACATTCCCTTCCGCAGCTTCCAGTACACCGCCCTATCATGCTCATCGGAAGTAAAATCCGTTTTATAGATCAGCGGCAACACTCCAATACAAACAGCAGCAGCCGACAACAACGCTTCCAGCTCCGAAGAAGCAGAAGCCTGATACTCACACAACACACACGACGCTCCCGCTGGCAACTGCCGAACAAAAGACGGCGTTATAGCCAGATGCTCGATACTCCGCAACGCCGCCCTATCCATAAATTCCAACGCCGCGGCACCACTCCCCTTCAAAGCCGGTATCGCATCACAGGCACTACGCGGCGAATCAAAAAACAACAAAGCCGCACTCTTCAGCGGCTTGTCCGGTATCGTACGCATCACCGCCTCAGATATAAAACCCAACGTACCCTCCGCCCCGATCATCAAATGCGCCAGGATATCCAACGGATGCTCATAGTCCAGAAATGCATTCAACCCATATCCCACCGTATTTTTTATCTGGTACTTCTCCCTTATCCGGCCTACCAGTTCAGAAGACGCAAGCACACGTCGCCTCAGCCCCGCGAGACCATCAAAAAGGGCCGAAGATTCAAACCGGCGATAATCCGCCGGATTCTCCGTGTCAAAAGCTGACCCGTCGGCCAGCACAAATTTTATATGAGAAAGCGTATGGTAAGAATTATCCGACACCCCACAACACATCCCGCTCGAATTATTCGACAGGATCCCCCCCATCATAGCCGATTGTATAGAAGCCGGATCAGGACCGATCTTTCGGCTATAGCTCCTCAAAACATGATTGACAGTAGCCCCGGTCACCCCCGGCTGCACCCGCACAAGAGTCCCCGAAGCCTCAGGACGAACCATCGGCCAGTCCCGTGATATATCCGCCAGTATCCCATCCGTTACAGCCTGCCCCGAAAGACTCGTCCCCGCCGTCCGGAAGGTAACCGATGTCCCCATCTTTTTCGCCACCTTAAACAGTATCCGCACCTCCTCCACAGACACCGGAAAGACCACCGCGCGCGGAACCAGTGTATAAAAGCTGGCATCAGAAGAATAAGCATGCAGGTCTATCAGCCTTGCCTTGAGACGCTCATCCGGAAAATAAAGCCGCAGCTCCTCTACTAATGGATCTGTCTTTTTCATCGCACAAATCTAACTCCTATCCAACCATTTTATTACACGATTTTCCCAATCCCTCGATCTCGACCTCTACCACATCCCCGGGTCTGAGCCAGTTCTTTTCCGCCAGCCCCATGATCACCCCCTGCGGCGTCCCCGTAAGGATAAGATCCCCCACCTCCAGCGTCATATGTTTCGAAAGATCTTCGATGATCTCCGCCACACTAAAGACCATATCCGAAGTATTGGAGTCCTGCCGGACCTCCCCGTTCAGACTACATCGCAGCTGCAGCCGTTGCGGATCCGGCACGGCATCTGCCGTCACCAGGTATTTACCCAATGGTAAAAAATGATCCAGGCTTTTCCCCATCAGCCACTGACTGGTCCTGAACTGCAGATCCCGGCAGGATAGATCGTTGGCCACGCAATATCCCATCACATAGTCCAGCGCCACAGCCGCCTTCACCTCCTTACACCGCCGGCCGATCACCACCCCCAGCTCCACCTCATAGTCGAACTGATATCCCACATTTCCCAACGAGACAGCACCCCCATAGTCGACCAGCGTATTATTGTATTTTGTAAAGACCACCGGTATCGCCGGCACAGGCATCCCACTCTCCAACGCATGCTGCCGGTAATTCAACCCGATACAGATGATCTTCGAAGGCGCCCCAACACAAGGACCGATAACCAGATCCTTTTCCGGCAGCAAAAACGCCCCCTGCAATTCCATTTCCTTCAACAATGCCATGTCATCAAGACAAAACCCACGCCCCAAAGCCGCTTCCACATCCACGACTCCCCTGTCCGTAAGAATTCCGGGGCATAGCCTTCCCTCCCTTTTAAAGTATAATAATTTCATATATTCTTTTTAGTAGGTAGCCCTTCCACCAGACAGGTCGAAAGTAAAGCCTGTAGAAAAGCTATTGTCCGGGGATACAATGTACGCTGCAATATTGGCGGCTTCTTCGAGTGTCCCGCAACGTTTCATAGGGATCTTGTCCGTCATATACTTCACCTGTGTTTCAGGCATATTGTCAACCAACGGGGTCCGGATGACGGCAGGCGCCAGCGCATTGACCGTAATACCCCGCTCCGCATATTCCTTACCCTGCACCTTTGCCATACAGATCACCGCAGCCTTAGAAGCAGAATAAGCCAGCATCCCCACATTACCTTCCTTCCCCGATATAGAGGCGATATGCAGTATACGCCCATATCCCTTCGAGATCATATGCGGCAACACCGCCCTCGAAGTATAAAAGCTGCTCATAAAATTGATCTCAAACACCTTGTGAAGATCATCGCTGTCTACCTCATGACTTTGCATATTCGTCAGACCCGTGATCCCCGCACAGTTGACAAGGATGTCTATCTTCACATACCGCGCCGCAATATCCCCCACGGTCTTTTCTACCAATGCCTGGTCCGTAACGTCAATGGATATGGGCAGAGCGCTGTCCCCATATCGCCCAAACTCCTCCTGCATCCCCTTACTGTTCAGGTCCAGCAAGACCACCCGTGCACCCCTCGACAGCAGCATCTTCGCTATGGCCAATCCTATCCCCGAAGCAGCCCCCGTGACAATAGCGACCTGCCCGTTAAAGTCCTCCATACTGAAATTATTTATTTTGAATAATTTTTGTCATTCACCAGGTCAACCACACGCTTGTTCAGCTCCCTGATATATTTCACACTCGACGGGTCCGGTATATAGGCTGCCTTCCGGGCGATACTGTTTTTCAATACCCCCCTGGCGATCAGCAGCTCCTTTTCCGCATAGTGGAACAGCTCCATATTCTGCAACGAGAAGAAGATCTGCGGCATCACCTTTTCAAAAAGATCAAAAGCTTCCGCATCCCGTCCTTCCCGTCGAAGCACAAACACCCTCTGCAATATATCCGCAACAGCCAGACCCGGCATCACACCCGCAATACCCAGTGGCGTCAGCTCCAGCATATAGAGCCCACCCCATCCTTCGAAAAGACCGACCTTGCCCCCCGTAGCTTTGATGATCTCCTCAAATTTCGGCGCACACAAGGGTTCTTCCAGCTTCAGGTACTTAAAGTTCGGATGCGTATCCATCAGCTCCTTGATAAATCCCACACTGATCGACGAACCACCCGGATTAAAATCCTGTACCAGCACCGGAGTGTTAGGAATGGATTTCAAAAATCCCGACAGATATTCCCGGATCGAGCCTTCCGGCAAGCCAAAGATCCTCGGCACCGCCAGCGAGATCACACTGGCACCCGCCTTCACATTGGCCTGGGCCAGGCGAATGGCTATCTTCAAAGAAGGACTGTTCGATTGCGCGACGATCTTGATCCGCCCTGCGGCATGCTCTACCGCAACCTTTACAACCCGCAGTTTCTCCTCATCCGACAATTTATAGAATTCACTGGCATAGGCAGGCAGACAGACCGCCTTTATCCCACCCGCTATCGCAAAATCAATAAGCCGGCGCAACGCATCTTCGTCTATTTCCTCATCTTCCGTGAATGGTGTCGGCACTATCGGCACTACGCCGAATAATTCATTTTCAGTCATACAGTTTATGTGTTTAGTTTTAACATGTTATTTTTATACGAACGATGATCCACAATAGTCAGGATCAGCGTAGCTATCAGCACCAGCACCCCACCGATCACCGACTGCATGCTCAGCTTCTCACCCAGGAATATCGCGGCAATAGGCAACCCTAAAAAGGAGACCATATAGTTCGATAAGGCCACCTGCGTGGCATCCAGGAATTTCAGCACCTTGAAGAACAACAGCATCGATAGGAAATTGTGGAACAGCGTCAGCGAGCCCATCCCCAGCCAGGTCTTCACCGTAAAATGAGGCACCACCGCAAACATCCCCGGCTCATAATACAATACCATCGGCGTCAGCATGATCACCAGCACGAGATAGGTATAAAAGACCATCTCCATTTCCGTAAACCGGTCCGCAACCTTCTTACACCCGACATTGTAGTACGCATTGCCGATAATAGCCAGAAAGATGAGGAGATTCCCAACCGCATATTTTGAGCTGAGATCGGCCTGCCTTATATCACTCGTGCTGCAAAGTATAACCCCAAGAATGGCTATCCCAAAACTGGCCCAACGCAACCGGTTCATTTTTTCTTTCAGGATCAAAAAAGCAAACACCGCCGTTATCACCGGCAAAGCCAGTACCAGTATAGCCGCATTGCTGGCCAGCGAATACTGCGTGCCATAGGTCATAAAGACCTGCGACGGAAAAGCCCCCAGCGCCCCCAGCTGCACAAAGACAAGTACATCCTTTATCCTTTTCTTACCCTTTTTAAAGTCCTTCACCACAAAAGGCGCCAGGAATATCGTCGCCAGCAGCATCGGCGCCCAAACCGTAAAGTAAGGCCCCACCTGGTCCTGCGTCAGCTTGATGCTGGTAAAATGAAACGACCATATCAGGTTGCAAAACACTAACGTGACCCACGCAATGATTCCTTTCTTCATAATTTGTATTATACGGTGACCTCCAGATATCGCCCCGTTGAATAGTTGTCCAATCCCTTCCGATCCAGTTCCACCCCCAGCCCGGCTCCCTGTGGTACCACCGCCGCGCCTCTTTCAAACCGGATCGGCGATACGATCAGGTCATCGACCCGCACCAGCTCTCCAAAAATGTCGGAAGGTATCGTACAGTTGACACTGGCAGCAGCAATATGCAGACCCATAGTCTCCGATATACCCAGGTCAACCTCCGAACCCCGCCAGCAGGGTTTTCCTTCCAGGTGCGCAATCCCCCCTAGCAACAGACTGTTATAGGCCGAACCATTGAAATTATACCCGTCCACGGCATTCGCTCTTACAAACCGTATCATATCCGTGATGTCCTGCGTATATGGCAGGGAGATATGACGGTATAAAGGAATACCAAGATTTTCTTTCAGATAACGGAAGCCCTCAATATCCGCATGCCGGATAGGGTCCTCCAACCCCAGCATGATGTCCTTTTCTACTCCATCCATCAGCCGCATCGTCGTCTCCACATCATTCCACCGCTGATTGGGATCAAGAATGATCTTTATGCCATCCCCGCAACGTTTCTTTATCGCCTCTGTCCACCCCCTTACCGGGTCTTCATCCGAACATTTGAACTTAAAGACTTTATGCCCTTTTTCCATCGCCTCATACGCCTTCTGCGCTGCATCCTCCGGTGTCCTTCGCCCCGTCCAGCCATTACAGTCGACGGTCGTCCGAAAAGCCCCGCCCAATAATTGATGAATAGGCGCTTTTAATAGTTTCCCGGCCAGATCAAGGACGGCAGTCTCAAAAGCCTCATAGATCCGCTGATCATCCACCGGCAATACCCGCCAGTTCAATCCCAATAGATCCTTGCCCACCAGCTCATTCATAGCAGCATGGATCAGCTCTTTCGACGCACTGCGATACGTCTCCCCGATCCCGACAAACCCGTTCTCCAGCAAGATCTCCAGTATCCACTTGGGCTGATTGGCAAACTCCGTCCAGCTCCCGCCCGTCAAATGCCTTTTCGCAAACGCTTCATCTTTATCCAATATAGTTGAAGAATTAAGACTCCCGGGTTTTGCAGGCACTATCACCTCCGTAGCCTTTATAGCCCGTATAAGCGTATCCTTTCTCATATCTTCTTCGAATATTTTTCAGCCAGCTTCCGTATATCATAGCTGAATTCAATAAAATTTTTCTCCCAGCTCTCCGCACTCTCCGGCGTATAGGGATAGAACCCCTGCGCATTCTTTACCCCAAGCCCGCCGGCCTTCACCACCCGCTCTATCAGCTCCGGCGTTTCGGTAGAATTATCCAGGTCGGGGAGCAGGTCCTTCATCACCGTCAGATAGGCAGGGATTCCCGTAAGATCCATGAAACGGAAAGGGCCGGCAAACGTTGTCCAGTATCCCAGATCGTTACGCATGCTCCTGTCCACATCTTCCACCGTGGCATATCCCTTGTCCACCAGACTGAACGCTTCGCGCAGCATAGCATACATGATCCTGTTGGTTATAAAGCCCCGGATATCCTTCTTCACCAGGGAAGGTTCCTTGCCCCAGGATTCTGCCAGAGTAACAATAGTCTGGGCAAAAGACAGTTCGGATTGATTCCCACAGATCACCTCCATAAACCGGGTGATATGCGCAGGCTCCGCCCAATGAATGCCCAATAGACGTTCAGGGCGTTTTAATCCTTCCTGCAGGATGCTCACGGGAATAGCCGAGGTATTACTGCCGATTATAGCCGTTGCCGACAAGACCGTCTCAAGCCGATGATATACCGCCTTCTTTTCTTCCACACTCTCGGTGATCGATTCGATCACCACTTCAATTCCTTTCAACAGACTCACGTCATCCGTGATGATCAGCCGCCCCAGCACCAAAGCAGGCTCCTCCGTTAGCATACCTTCTGTCCTCAATTCTTCCAGAAATCCCGCTATTCGATGCCGGGCTTCCTCCGCCTGGTCCATCGTTTTCACCAGCGAAGTAACAGCATGCCCCGCAGCCAGGATACAGGTAGCAATACTGCTCCCCATTAATCCAAGCCCAACCGTTCCGATAGGTATTTTTATATTCATATCAATTTCTTTAAAAAGGGCCAGCCGGAAAAAGACTCCAGGAACTCCACCAGCGCACCCACCGCATGTTTATACAAATGTTCTCCCTTCGCCGCCGTCGCCAGCTGCGGCTGCCCACTGCTTCCATTTCCCGATATAAAAGCCGTCTGTTTAAATATGCTCACCCCCCTGTACGGTTCGTCATCTTCCCAGCCCGTATATCCATTGCTCTCCGGCCTCGCAGCACGCACAGCATTTTCCATATGTACTTTTTCGGGGAAGAGATAGAGCATCAGACTCGTCTCATATTCACAGGCATGACTCAGGGCCGGAGTCTGCATCGGAGCAGCACCCGCAAATATATCCCCCGCCAGCTCCCAGTATGTAGCAAGGACGATATTCGGCCGAAGCTCGGCATCATAGGTATTCCCCAATATCGCCAACGCCTGCTTCACCGGCGTGATATTACCGCCATGCCCATTCAGCAGCACGATCCTTCGAAATCCATTCTGTAAGAGCGAGCTCACCAGGTCGACGATGACCTGCGTATACAGACCCGGTGACAGACTCATCGTTCCCCCAAAAGATAGATGATGATGACTCGATCCAAATGACAAGGTCGGACAGAGAAGAACTTTATCCCCCATCTTTTCCTCCGCCGCCATAGCCACCAGCGTGACAATATCCGTATCCGTCGAGACAGCCAGATGAGGGCCGTGCTGCTCGATAGCTCCCAGCGGCAGAATGACAATTTTTTCCTCCGCACCCCTGCCGATCTTAGCGTAGTCTTGTGAAGAATATATCATGTCCTTAGAAATTGTCATTTTATAAAATTAGCCGTAATGGCCGGACGATAAATATATTTATCGCTCACTTATGTATACTTTTATAACTTCCCCTCGCCATCTCCAGCGCTTTCATCGTCGTGTAATATTTTGCCAGCATATTGGCAACTTCCCAATTCGGCATCACCCCCGACTGTACAAACCCTAAATACTTTTTCGTCACCTTTGCAAAGGTCGCCTCATGATCCGGACTAAATATATCCGGCACCACCACTTCCCATCCCTTTGCCGTCTTCACCACCGTCAGACCCGGATACCGATCCTGCAAACTCCCTATCGCCTTCGCGACCACCTCCTCATAAGCAGCCGAATGTTGAACCGGCTCCACCGACAGCACAGGCTTGTAGTGATGCCCCGAGTCCTGCCGGATAATAAGATTCGCCAACGTCCCCCGCAACACCGAATAATGCGTGTCGCCCGCCCCTTCCGGCGCCTGAAAATCCCATCTTACCGATACCCTTGCATGCACCCCCTTCAACGTATAATTCATCTCCCCATTGGCATAGACACTCAAAAGCGAGTCTTTTACATCCCCCGCCAAAAAATCAGGATAGCTGCCTAACCCCGTCACCCGCTGAAATTCCGAAGGCCTCAAAACAGTAGGCCACCTCCGCGCCGACAACATCGTGATGTCTTTCTTATAATCCAATATGCTATCCGGAAAACACTCCCATTGAATAAGATCGACCAGGTGTGTCGTCACATCCACAATCCCCTCCCCCTCCTGTCGCACATCAAAATACCACGAAGGTCTTATCAGGGGCTTGCCCGAAACAGATTTGAAAAAATGATGCACACTTTCCTTCGTCACCGCCGGATCTTCAACCGTACCCTTTTGCAGCTGGCCGAAGACCTCCGGCATCTGAGCCAACAACCGCTGCAATATGGTCGTGATCTGATACCGCTCCGTCATGATATCATAAAGGGCCACCTTGTTCTTTTTCGCAACGGCAAACGCCTCTTCCAACTTTGAAAAATCCCCCGGCTCGATGATCATCGGCTTGTCCGCAAACACATTGAAACCCGAATCCACCGAGGCCTTGATATAGTCGATCTTTCTTTTATTATTTCCCGCAAGCACCACCACATTCCCGGCCCTTTCGGTAAACATCCGCTCCAGAAAATCCGACCCCGTATACACTACTTCTTTCCACTTATTATAACTTTTAACCAACCCCAAATGTGCCTGCACCTCCTGCCCAACGGGCGCATAGACATGTACCACCGTATCCATCTCCGGATAATCCGACTTCTGCACCAGCGCCGCATGAAAATGCCCCGGGTCCAGCGTGATCAGCCGGATCGGAAATTCCTTCCGCTCCACTGCCCGTTCGCCACAACCCGCCAAAAACAAAACCATTCCAAATAAATATTTCATCACACTATTTTTTCCGCACTGTCGACATCCAAAAATAATTCTGCATGGGGATGCCGGCGCAACACAGATGCCGGACACTTTTCACCAATCTCCTGATACAACGTATTATATACCGCCTCCGCCTTCAAGGGACCCGGGACTATACAATAGATAAACCGACCCGCCATCAAAGCAGGCACTGTCAGCGTCAGCGCATGCGTAGGCACCAGGTCCAGTCTCAAAAAACATCCATCATTCACCTGCTGCTGCCGGCAGGGAAGATCCAGCTCCACAACCTTCATCACATACCGATCATTAAAATCCGCCACCGGTGGATCATTAAAAGCAATATGCCCATTCTCTCCAATACCCATACACACGATATCCGGAGGATATTTCAAAAGCAAACCCGCATATCGCTCACATTCCTTTTTCAGATCAGTCGCTCCACCATCGATATAATGCACAGCCAAAAAACCAGCCTTCTCAAACAACCGCTCCCGCAAAAAATTCCCAAACCCCTGCGGAGCCTCAGGCGCAAGCCCAATATATTCATCCATATGAAAAGCCCGTACCCGCCCCCAGTCAATAGAAGCTTCCAAAAGCTCTTTCAAAAATTCATTTTGAGAAGGCGCCGCCGCAAATATGATATTCACGCTCTCCTGCTGTCCCAACAGCTCATTAACGGTCACACCGACCCGGGCAACAGCCGCCGCACCCATCTCCGCCCGCGTTTTATAGACCTCGACTTTCATATACAATCTCCCCTTTTATGATAGTAGAATGGATTCGTATGTCTTCATCAAAAATTACAATGTCCGCATCATAACCTTCCGCAATCTTCCCCTTACTCTCCGAAAGACCAAGTATATTAGCCGGTGTGGCCGTGATCATCCTCACTGCCTCCGCCAACGATACACCCGCCTGACCGATCATCGTCCGCACCAGCCGGTCCGCAGTAGCCACACTGCCCGCAAAAGCACTGCGATCAGGTAGTTTTGCCACCCCGTCCTCCACGATCACCTTCATCCCATGATGGATATTCCCCAATATAGTTTCTCCATCAGGCATACCCGCGGCCCGTATCGCATCCGTGATAAGAGCCGTTCTCGCAGAACCCTTGATCTTATACACCAGCTTTAGCAGCGCCGCCGGTAAATGAACGCCATCCGCAATGATCTCCACATCCATATCGTCGATCAGATAAGCCGCTTCCACTGCCCCCGCATACCGGAAAGCATTCCGCCGCGTCACACCCAACATACACGAATAAAAATGAGTCGCCAGCGTATATCCATTGTTAAACCCCTCCACCACTTCTTCATAGATGGCATCTGTATGCGCCAGAGCTACCAATACCCCCTTCTCCCGCGCATAACGCGCAAATTCCAATGCCCCGGGCAGTTCCGGCGCGGCGCTCCATCGTCTGATCAAATGCGCCTTCTCCAATACCTTCCTGTACTCCACAGGGTCGGGATTACGGATATAACGTGGGTCTTGCGCCCCCTTCTGATTCATCGCAAAATAAGGCCCCTCGATATGCAAACCCAGGAACTGCGCCCCCGACCGGTTCTTCGGAAGCACCCGCTCATAGGTAGCTAAGAGATCCAACAGTTCCTCGCCAGATCCCGTCAGCGTCGTAGGCAACATGCTTGTCGTTCCATAACGGGCATGTGTCTCCGCAACACCCAAAAAGGCCGATTCCTCCCCATCCATAAAATCAAAACCGCCACCCCCATGCACATGGATGTCGATAAAACCCGGCGCCACATACCTCCCCTCCGCATCGATAACCCTCGCCGCAACAACCCCAGCCGCCGCAGCCCCCACCCCCACAATAACCCCATCCTTCAACACCACATCCCCCCCGACGATCCCGCCAGGCGTAATAACCCTTCCATTTATTATCTTGATCATTAAATATGCTTTTGCTTAAATATAGTCCACTTCCTTATACGATGACCATACAAAGCATAGAAAAACAAGTAACAATAACAAGGCAGCAACACCCAATAAGCCTCCCTCAACCCAACCCTGTCCGCCAGCCCCCCATAGACCAATGGCAAAATGGCGTTCCCGCACAACCCCATCACCAGCAACGAAGCCCCGGCCTTCGTAAATCGCCCAAGCCCGTCAAGAGCCAGCGGCCAGATCCCCGCCCAGATAAGCGAGTTCGCACAACCCAGCAACACCAGGAACCACAGCGATACATCCGCCGTATGCCCCCCAAATACTACCCTCCCTCTGCACAACACGATCAGCAACGAGAGCGAGATACCCAGCAGCGTACAGATTAGAAAGGCCCTCGCCTGGCTGATCCAACGCGGGATACAGATGATACCCGTCACATATCCCACTATCGTCGCCAGTAAAGTATAGGAAGGAAAGACCTTGGCCTCAGCAAGCGCGATCTTCATCGACCCGGCATACCCGATTATCGTGTCGATTGCCAACACCTGCGTACCGACATGCAGAAATATCGCCAAGGCCCCCAGCATCAGATGAGGGAAATGAAAGACACTCGTCTTATCCGAAGAGATCTCCTCTTTTTCCGTATCGATCTCCGGCAACGACGAATATCGCACCAGCCACCCCAGCACCAGCAACACCACACCCACAACCGCATACGGCACTATCACCCTTCGAATCAGTCCGTCCAGCGCCATATTCCTCTCCGCCACACCCATCGATGGCAAACTCCTGAACAAAGCACTATCCGTAGGCCTCAGTACCACCGCCGCAAACAACAGAGGAGCCAGGATACCCGCCGTTTTATTAGCAACCCCCATGATGCTGATCCGCTGCGCCGCCCGATCCCTCGGACCCAGGACGGTTATATACGGATTGGCCGCGGTTTGCAGAATAGCCAGCCCCGCACCGATCGCAAACAGCCCCAGCAGGAACCCCGCATAGGCCCGGTACAGCGCCGCAACAATAAAAAGAAATGCCCCCAGCGCCATGATCCAAAACCCCGTCATCATCCCCTTCTTAAACCCTATCCTCTTCAACAGATACGCCGCAGGCATCGATATCACGAGATAAGAGATGTAGAAGGCAAACGCCACCAGATAAGATTCGAAATTATTAAGCTCACAGGCTATCTTGAAATAAGGGATCAGAATAGCATTCACCCAGGTGACAAACCCAAACACAAAGAACAGTACTCCTATTATGGTTATATTCTTCGTCACCGTTTTACTTTTTTCATCACCTCCCGAATAGCAGTAAATACCCTTTCCTCTACCCCATCGGCAAAAGGACCCGGAAACCCATAGTAGATCATACTCTCATCCGGCTCATACCCACCCTCCTTCAAGACCCGCAAAGAAGGGATATAACACATCACCTCACTTGAATAACCCGCCACATACAGATTCTCCCCCGCAAATTCCTTCTTCGCCCGCAACGAATAATCCACTACCACCTCCCCGCCAAGCGCCAGGAATGTCAGGTCATGACCAAACCGCACCACCTGCACCGGGTAAACCAGGTGATCCGGTGTCCAACCCCTGTTGTACGCTTCCAACATGATCTTTGCCCTTCGTTGAAGATATTTATTATCACTCACGATCTCCCGACGATATACCGCCACATCAAAAGGCCTGTACGGTAGATCCACCGTTGTATAAGCAGTCCTGACAGGCGCCCGAACCTCAGACATCCCGACCCCCAATACCTTCCCCACAGCCTCGGCCAGTTCCTTCCCATGCCCCTTCGCCAACTCCTCCGTCCCCCTTGGAGCAGGATTTTGATCCCCCCCACAACCCATCAGGAACATCGCCTGCACACCCGGGTTCGCATCCTCCAGCGCCGCCTGCGCAAAACCCGCATAGTCTCCATTGATTTTAAAATTTGTTTCCACCAACGTCGTATTGTGACAGGCATACCCAAAAAGGATACAACTTGTCTTCCCATCCACACCCACTACCTTCAATACCGGTACATCATGATCGACCGGACCAATACTATTCCTCCTGTTAATAGCAAAATCCGCCACTCCCCGCCCACTATACAACAGAGCAGGCGCCCGGTTCCCCATCGCCAGACCTATCGCCTTCACGATGTTAGCCGTCAGTTGCTGCCCATACAAAGACACTATCCGCTGCTCATCCAGCGTAAAATCATAGATCACATCCAGACAAGGCCATACCATCGGTCCCGAATGCGTATGAGAAGAATTTAATATCAGCTGATCACGCTTGATCCCATAAAGACTATCCACCTGCCTCGCCACCTCCACCGAGATCTCATGCGAGATCCCCAGCAGATCCGTCGTCACAATAACAACCCGATCTTTCCCATCTTCCACCACCAGCGCCTTCGCCCATATATCCTGCAACACCTCCGTCGCCGGCTGATCCCTTCCCGCATATCCACTCAACCACATCGGCAGCGCCGGCGTGATCTTCACCCGACCCACACCGGCACGCAGCCCCCCATCAGCCGCATCAGCGCCCAAACCCACAAACAGGATCAAAACAATCAACCATCTCATATTTTACAATTTAACCGGCGCCACACTCACCAGGTCCGTCCTCGTCTTCCCATTCTCCGTGATCCTCGCCAGCGTATACACCGTCCCATCCTGCCCAATGGCAATCGAATTGACATACAACGGTCGCTGCCCATCCCCATAAAAGATAGCCCCGTGATCCATATACTTCCCCGAAGCAATATCATACGTCACAAGATGCAGATCCTCCAGTCCCTTCGCCTCACCCATGGCCGTGCTGCTCTTCCCCTTCACTCGTCGCCCATCCACATATACAGGTCCACCCGTCAGATAATACAGCGTATGCTTATCCGGCCCCAGATCAAATCCCAGGTATCCATAGCTGAATTCGTCAAACATCCCGCTTCGCTTCGAAGCCTCCGACGTGATCCTGTCAATAACAGATACCCTGTCAGCCTTTGGATCATACTGGAAAAGATACCCGGAATTGCCATGAACGCCATAAACAGAATTATTACCCCCATACCACACCGTCTGCCGCCAGTTATAGCCCATATGCCCGGCCGAGGTCGGATCATAGATCCCGAAATAATCTTTCTTCATATCCTCTTCCATCGGCTCCAATTTATCCCCACCCAGCTTCAGCCTAAAAATACTCCCCTCCGATGTCGTAGCATACACCGCCCCATCCCCCGGATCGATAGCCAGCGACCGGCACAATGTCCGGAAATTCTTACCCGCCCCATTCTCCCCCTCACCCGATAACAATCCTATCTCCTTCATTTCTTTTTTCGAAAGATCGTATCGGAAAACATAACCCGTCGGCCAGCTGATACAATAGATCAATCCTCTTTTTGTATCCATATTCATCGTCAGAATACCCTCCTTGTGAGGAATGATAGCCAGATCATCATACTTCCCCGTCTTCAGATCATAAGCCAGAATATGCCCGCCGGGATATTCGGTATACCCCGCCGGCGGTATCCCCATCTTCTCCATCCCATCCACCATGCTATAATACCCTACATGCGTGGCGAAATACAATTTCCCCGCCGACTCGACGAAACGTACATGGCTCTTCCCCTGTACGATCGTCTTTAACCCCTTTTCGCCACAAACTTCCGTCAGATCCCCGCAATGCAACGTCTTTCCGGTCTTTGGATCGAACGAATACATCTGCCCGCCAGTGTCTATGGATTGAGAGCTAAGCACATAATAAACCTTGCCATCACTGGCAACCGATATCGCATTGTACGTATCATGCGCAATATCAAATCCTGAATTATAGGTCTTTGCCACCAGCTTTCGGACCGGCCCCTGCGCAGCCGCAGTCACCGCCAACGTCGATAATAATATAGTCAATAGTTTCATGATTTCAGTTTTTCCGCATTCGCATGTATCTTCTCAATAGCATTCACAATATCATCCATGTCCGCCCTGCTGCCCAGCAACATCGACTGATAGAACCAAACCGCCTCCTCATTACAAAGCTTGTCATTCAAAGGACAATCATTCCTTTCATTAAAAGCCCCCATGTCCAGCTCCGCCGCCGTATACATCTTTTTATAATTCTTCGATTCGAACGCACTGCTCAGATAAGGCATCTTATTCAACGGAGCATATCCCTCCGAACAGGGTATCCCCTCCGCATTCATCGCCTTCAAAAAAGCAGCCCTCGATAATCCCTTAAAGCCCTCCTTCTCATACCGGAAAGGAAAGAGATGAAAAGCCGCCTTCGTCACATTCTCCGTCAGCGTATAAGGTATCACACCCGGTATCCTACTGATCCTCTCCCGCAGATACGCCGCATTCGCATTCCGCGTCTCCGTCTCCGCCGGCAACCGCTTCAGCTGCCCCAACCCTATCGCCGCCTGGTATTCCGTCAGCCGCAATTTATTACCCGCGATCAACGTCCCCGCATTCACCTGCCCCACCACCGATCCATAAGGATTGCCATAGTTGTGATAGGAATAACACTTGTCCATAAATGCTTCATCATTGCTCGTGATCGCTCCCCCCTCACCAATAGCCAGGTTCTTCGAGTTCTGAAAGCTGAAACAGCCCGCATGCCCAAAGCTTCCTACCCGCTGATGACCGATCTCCGCCCCATGCGCCTGACAGGCATCCTCTATGACTACAAGATCATGTTTTTTTGCGATAGTCATTATTCGTACCATATCCGCCGGCAACCCCAGAATATGCACCGGTAAAATAGCCCTGGTCTTCGAAGTGATCTTCGCTTCTATCTTCCCCGCATCGATCTGCCAGTTAGCCACATCCGTATCCACAAAGACCGGCATCGCCCCCGTCGCCAGCACCGCCGCGACCGTAGCGATAAAAGTATAAGGAGGTACGATCACCTCATCTCCACCACCAATCCCCATCTGGATCAACGCCGTTATCAGCGCATTCGTCCCGTTCACCACCGTAAGACATCTCTTCGTTCCCACAAAAGCTCCCCACTCCTTCTCAAACTGCGTCACCAGCGATGCCCTCGACCATATCCCACTCCTCAGATCATCCACGACCAGCTTCTCATCCGTCTCCTTGTTCCAGATAGGCCACTCCGGCCAGGCCTTTGTCCTCACCGGGCTCCCACCCAATACTGCAGGCGTCCTCATCACCCCCCCCAACACCGGAGCCCCCATCACCATCGGTGCCAACAAAGTCCCAGCCGCCGCAAGCCCCGTCGACTTAATAAAAGCCCTGCGGCCAAAATTTTTATTCTTCATACTCATAATTTTAATTTCTCCGCTTCAACCTTCGCCCTCTCCAACACCTCCTCCAACTTCACACTTACTCCGCCCCTACGCCTACTCTCATCCGCCGCCTCCATAAACGCATAAACCTCCAACGTCTCCTCCTCACTCACAGGCGCCACTCCCGTTTTAAAAAACCCCGCTATCTCCCTCAACAACGCCTCATACCCCGAATAAGGCCCCACACGCACCACCCCCTTCTCCCCAAACACCGTTCCCCCATACTCATGCTGCCCCGTCCTCGTTCCCCGAAAAGTCCCAAGCCGGGCATCCCCCCAAACCCCCGTCACAATATCCGTCCCCTCCGTATATACCCTGCTCACCGATACACATCCCCTCCCCATCACCGTTATCAATGTTTCTATCCCATGTATGCCATACCAGAAAAAATCCGG
>Ga0307510_10004154_pt1 | contig 17004 bp, 22 predicted proteins | sample 12_EM_MG_FD_207224 | JGI IMG/M metagenome (GOLD analysis project Ga0307510, IMG submission 207224) | Populus trichocarpa ectomycorrhiza microbial communities from riparian zone in the Pacific Northwest, United States - 12_EM | ecosystem: Host-associated > Plants > Roots > Unclassified | place...
TGGGTGGGGAGACATTAAGCTCAATCTAGTATCTTGGCAGTATTGTATAGCCCTAACAGATGAATCTCCTACGATTATTGAAAGATCCTTATACCATCAGATGATCTGTGCGGACAAAGCTTGCACACGATCAGATTAACTGCACAACACCATATAGATCTCGTGGCAATCGGCTTGAAACTCGGACACAATCCCCGGGCGAGGTTATGGCTATGGCAGATAAGAGATAACTTGATGCTTGCATCGCCTTTCTATTATTCACTTACCAGTATGTCGGTGCGTGTCACACTCAGTGCCGAGCCGACACCTGAAATACCTGACCCGCTCAAGATCCCCCAGCATATCTGAAAAGCCAGACATTTCCCATTGTTGGATTTGCTTTTTTTTTTCAACCATCCCTCTAACCGTGAGGGCTTTGGAGTCAACAAGCAATGACCGGTGTTTATAAACTCGTCTCTTGATATATTTGCTCCCGACCCTCACCCTAGCGTACACTCCACTCGCACGAGAGCGGCGGCCCCTGTCATATACCCACCGCCGTCCATGCATTTAACAACCCTCCGCCGTCTATCTTAGCATCACGCAAAAATTCTTTGAGCTCCCCCCCCCCGAGTGGCTTCGGAGACACATTTTCCTCTGCCGCACTGATATCCCTATTTCCCAATGCTGTTGTTGGCATAGTGCTTTCTTTCCTCGAGGTTGTGCTTCTCCCGAGCGCCCGCCATCGGACCGCCACCGATATCCGAATGCTATTGAAGCTGGCCATAAGCCAGATAGTAAAACAACATAAATTCAGCGCTGGTATCCATGCGCCTCAGCCTGCCCCCTGGAGCACAGCTATGCAAACCAGCGGACGCAAGTCCCCTTGTGCGCCGCCGCCGAGTTGAGAATCTCTCGAGTGCGATGTCCCCTATGCCAACCCCGGGTGCAGCTGTTTTCCTATGTTCATCTCCCAATAAGACTTACAAACTTGTGCTCAATGGTCTGTGCTATCTCTTGTGCATCGTGTATTGTGCTCTTGATGTTCTTGGTGGTACCTCCCAGCCCAGCTATATTTCCCCCTCCGGCAAGAAAATATGGGGAGGCCACTATTGCTGTAGTAGTGTTACGACGTAGTGTGTGATGGTGTGACAGCTGGTAATACTATAAATTTTCTCGCTTACCGTTAGAATAGCCCTAGGAAACCCGTGGGGTTAGATCGATTATCTGGATACTACATCGTAGCGATTCGGCCATTGACTATCTACAATAGCGGCGAAAAGACTCAGTTTGATTTATGGTGGCCTCGGCTCATAAACTAGTGATGGATATAAGATATATAACTTAAACCTCATTCAGCCTTAAGAACCCTTCCTCAGTCGGTTGCAGCCAATTCTTTTCATCGTACCTCCTTTCCCCCTCAATTACCTGCATCGCAACCATTAGCAAACCAACCCACCCCGGCCAAAGAAAATAAAAGCAAATATAAAACATAAAAATACTCACATGGAAAGTGTAAATCCACCTCGAGACCCCGCTAGTGTTCTTCTCACTCTTGTGCAACACATTCCCATCAATGAGCACCAGGTCTCCGCTCTTCACTTCGCCCATCACAAACTCCTCGTCCCTCTTCTCCCTAACCTCCGCTGCCTCACCGCCAAACCTCTCCTTAACGCCATCCCCCTGTCCTTCACTCAACTCCTCAAACCCCGTCCCGCCCGCATCACACCTAACAAGCCTCTTCCTAATAGGCGCCCACTTATGGCTCCCAGGGACAAAACTCAAGCACCCATTTTGAGCGTTGGCATCTTCAAGAGCGTACCAGAAGCCAACGGCGCTAGGTGGATCAGTATACAGGAACGTAGAGTCCTGGTGGGGGCGCACAGCTGCGCCGATTTCTGGTTGCTTGCAGATTATCATGCTCTGTAGCACTCGGGGATCGCGAAAACCCAGGTCCGCGGCGACGACTTTGTTACGTTGGGAGAGAGTCATGGAGCGGAAGGGGGCGGACAACGAATGGAGGGCGTGGCCGATTTTGTTGATTGCCAGGGATTTGGGCCTTATTAGGGTGCCGGCGGAATCGAAGGCGTCTGTGAGAGGCTGTGTTAGTAGTGAAAAATGGAGGGGATTGGGAGGGGAGGATAGGAGTTCCTTCTTCAAAAAAGAATCGTATCTTGTCATTTGAACCCAGAAAGTAATCATCTCCAACATGTTTCTTCTCGCCTTCCCCGTTCTCTCCGCCAGTGGAGAAGCGGGTCATTGGATGCCCTTCGAGCGAGAACCCTGCTCCGCAAACGACCATATCAGCCACCCTCGCCACCCTACAATATCACCACAGTAATTGCAAAGGGTGAGAAAAAGAAGCACTAACCATCAAGAAGACTCGCAGTCTCCTTCTTCAATTCTTCAACGACCTCAGGCGACAACTCCCCAGGAATAACCAAATACCCGTTATCTTTAAAGAACGCCAACTCCTCGCTTGTAAGTCCGGCCATTAGGTGCCTATATTGCAAGATGTTGCGGGTTTTCCTCAAAAGTGTCCGTTTTTATGAAAGGGCCTTGCTAAAGCGGGGGGTACGGAGGGTGGTGGGGTGCTGCTGGGGATGGCCTCTGTGATAAGAGATGCGACATCTAAGGCTTAAACGGATATCACCGGCTGCTAGCGCCGATCGGAGCCTCTTGGCGGCATTCAAATTATGAGCTTAGTTTAGATACAGTAGATAGACAAAATTTAGCTGGAAACCATCAATGCCACTATGGCCGAGTGGTTTAAGGCGGCACATTTAAGTTTCCTGCAAACAATACTGTGCTATCGAAAGATGCGTGCGTTCGAACCGCACTGGTGGCAATTCCTTTTTGACCCAATGGGCCATATCTCCCTTTTTTTGCGCCGGCGACGATGACGTAGCGTGCGAACGATTGCCAGCTATACCGGCAGTAGATTGTGCAAATATGGGCAGGGTGCCTACCAGGGCCGAACAGCTTCGGAGCCACCAACCATTTCACAAATGACAACGTTTAAACGCTCACAATCCACGGTGCATTAATTTCTCTTAAAAAAACCCCCATAGTAAAATGCGCCTGGTATCCGAACAGAAAAAGAATGAAGCCCAGCAATCCTCTGCAAAAAATAAATCCAACCACTAAGCAGAACGCAAAAGTGAAGACCAACCGCAGCGACAACCATACAAAAGAGAGCCTCCTGAAGCCAGTTAGATATACCAGACTCCTACCCGTTTTACCTTTCCACCTCTTTTCCCTTCCACTTGAGTTTCGAATCATCCACCCCAAGGGGCAACCCACCAGCCTGTTCTTCAGCAACCCTCATGCTACCCTCACTTCCTGCGGCGACCTCCTTAACATCACTCCAATATTCAAGGCGGCGGACCTCTTGGTCTGCGGATTCAATTGCTTTCTTAAGATTTTCGTGTTTTCTTTGCCTAGCGGCTTTCTGGTCTGCTTTCTGAGTCCCTGGTTGCGGTTCTGGCCCCTGCAGTGGCGTTGGTGAGCCATCCGTTGGGAGAAGGTCTGAGGACTCAACATGTGGGGTTGACGCAGTAGATGGGGGTTGTGACGGGATGAGCTCATCGGCCGCGGCAATGAGGAGCTTCAGGAGCTGCCGACGGGACGCTTGGAATATCATCAACGACATGATGTGAGGTATCTGGTATTGAATCAGTACAAGAAACAGCGTTCCGCATGGGATTATACCCTTTCGGGGAGATATGCAACCTCCTCGCCACCATCTTTTAGGAATTTCTCTACAACTTCAATCTTCTCACGATCCAACCGGGCGATTCTCAGGACCCTCAAAAGTTTTGGGATATCAGTTATAAGTCCTTCCTCTTCAAGATCATCATCCATCTCTGCATTTTGTCCTGTCCATTCGCTTCCTTCCAGTACACTCCGTCGTTGCTTCTTTTTTCCTGCCCCCGTCCTGGTTGACCCACCGTCTACCAAGCGCCGAGAGTGTATAGTAAAATAGTCTCGGTTGAGTCCATGGGGCCGTTCCTGGCTGCCTTCACGTGAAGAAAAGTCCGGATTGTGGGATATTTTAATACGCTTTCGTAACCACCGGCGTCGACGAACGAAAGAGTGGAACCACACATGGTTTCCATGCCACGAGAATACAGGACTAAAAGAGAGGCTATACGCCCACCCTTCTTCATCCACATCTTGCGTCATGTCCACATACCAGGTTTTCCAGGCCTATGTTGAGTCAGCCACAACTAGCCACAAAACATATTGCGGGAAGCAGAGGAGGCGAAATTACCCAAGCCCACGACGGATCCGGGAGCTGTGCGTTGACAATGCTCATGGCTGAATCACGAAATAATGCATTTTGCCAGGGCGCGGGGTCGAAGTTCAACAATCCCCTCGAAGAGAACAAGGGAATACCGCAAACAAACGCCCTATCGCCCACACATACACCCATCAGTCTAATAAAGCCCAACGCAAGCTGGATGGGACCTACCCTCTCTGGTTCTCGTAAAGGACATCGATCTCCGCAATCTCCTTTTTCTGCTTCGGCGATTTTCTCCTCTCAAGCACGTGTTCCGTATCACTTCTTCTTACATTCCCACCCGTGTTCGACCTGTCTCTCCCACGCTCCCGCGGCGACCGATCTTCTCCGCCGCTTCCGGATGGCACAACAATCTCTATGTCCTCCTCCGCCGGATCCTCCACAACCCCCCCAGCCCTCGGATCAGATGCGCAGTCACCATTAGCTATTTCCAAATCATCGTCGATAGAGGGGGCCGGATCGATAACCCATCCCCGATACTTTCTCTGGGTGATTGCTTTCCAGAGCGTTTCTCGGCGTCCGGGAGCAGCTGAAGAAGTAGCAGAAGCGTTTGACGGTTGGGCTAGGGCATCGCCGGCTTCGGAGGCCGGTGCAGTAGGAGGTTGCGATACAGTGTTATCTTGTAGATTTATACGGAGGTTGAGTTCGCCGGAGGAAGAGTTAAATGAACGCGAAGCTCTAAAAGATGATAGTGAGGCCATCGATTGGTTGATAGGCACCCTCGCGGCTAATTACTACTAATGACAATCAGGGGAATAGAATAATGATAATGAGAAAAAATTTAGTGACATAGGAGAAAGGAATGACGGGAGGAAAGAAGAGAAGAAGTAGAAGAAGGAAAATTAGCTGAGTGAGCCGATAAAGAGTTTCGTCACCAGAGAGATAGTCTATGGATCAGCGCAGGGGAACAAACGTTTCGCCGGGTTGCACAGTACGCCTGTGCGGAAAGTGAGTATGCCCAGTTATACTACGAAGCGTGCCGTATCCTACAGTAGCAAAGATACCTTAAGCTATGCTCTTCCCCCACCATTCCCATGAACCCTCTCGGTCAGCGGCGTTCAAGCCCCTACTCGTATCCCCAATTCCCTTCACCAAGAAAAGAAACTCTGGTGAGCCCGACTTCTCCTTGTTTTCCCCATCTATTTTCCCACTACAAACCCCCTCCAGCGCTCCTGTCAACCCCCCCAAAAAAGCCTAGTCCCCGATATTTCGCAGCAATGACGTATTTCCATGCTCACCATCATCCTTCCTTTCAACTCCAAATAAATTCACAACTAAATAACTAAATCTCCCTCTTCTATCTCTTCATAAAACAAAACAAATCACGACCCTCTCACCACATCACAATTGCAATCACACTCTCACTCTGACCTGAATCTTTGTCTCCTGCCTCTCACCCTTTACCCCATACCTATAATATCCAATAATAAACATGCCCCCTCCACTACCAGACTCAGGAACCCTTCCCAGAGCCACTGGCCCTCCAAAGAACCGTCTGCCAGTATATATCGGTGCGGGAGTAGCTGCCATAGCGGCATACTATTTCTACAATGCCGGAGGAGACCCAACTATTGCTAAGAAGGAGATGAAACGTTAGTTTATTCGCTATGTCAGAACGCGAAGCAAAATAGCTAATAAACGAGTAGACGACGCATCTCGTGCGTCATCAGTCATCAGGAACGAGCTCCCTAATCGTAATAAAGAGGACAAGGCCAGCGCTGAGGAGGCCATGGCAAGAACCGGCAGCACTATTGACTCCACAGTTCGTGATGGTTCGTCCTCAACTCTACCGAAAAACCCCAGAGCCTGCACTAACAACTGCGCCAGGTAAATCACGTATCGCTGAAGGCCAACACAAATTCGGGGATACAAAAGACAAGGCTGGGAAGGCTATCATGTCAAAAATTGACGAGGTAGATCTTAAAATCGAGAACGAGGCTTCGAAAGCCAAGGGCGGAATTAGTTCCTGGTTTGGTGGTAAATAAGTTCAGAGCAAAGTCCGGTTGATGAGATAAACCTTTTTTTCTTCTTTTCTGCCCAATCCCCCAATTGCGCTAAGGTGGGATGGGGAGGTGGAGATGTAAGTTACTACAATTAATTCCAGAAGTATGCTGCGGAACTCTGTTCTGCTATGCAGGATGACGTCTCAAAACCTCAACCTCCGTTCACCCATTCCCGTATTGCGCCTCTGTAGTACTAGTACAGTACACCAAACGGGTAAGTTTGCCAATCACTCACGGACCATCACTCGAGATGCTAGTACCCATAACACCTAAATCATCCTAGCGCTCCTACGCCAATAACATCCGAATGCATACTTCTACCCATGCCCATCTCCACTTACATTAAGGCATAGTATGAGATACTAGTTCCACAAAGCCAATCACCTGGACCCCGAGACAAGACAACACAATCATTCAACCTCGGGTACAACGCTCAGCACCCAGCAAAGCCACCACTCCACAACAACGATCTTATCCCTTTCCAACCACCCCGACGACTGAAACATTCTAAATCCCCTTACTTGTCAAAAAGACAAGAAGCTCCCTTAAAAATACTATCTCCATTATTCATCCTGATTAGCATTGTAGCCATCTCGCTGTGCAGAACACTCCATTACTCCCTCGCCATGCGCATTCCGTAACCCGAGTCTTTGTCTTGGCTGATCCATCGCAAAGCTTCTTTCATGACGGTGAGGGTTCCGTATTTTTGTGCAAGCTACGATTCCTATGCCCTGAGCGAAGCAAAGGGTATGGTATGTGTAGCTTCTGAGCACCGGCAGCAAAGGTTTCCAAAACCACGAGGAAGAAACACAAGCTCAAAGAAGGCGAGGGTATCATATCATATGCATATTAGCTTGCTAACCCGCGCTGCCATTGTGCTCAAAAAAGTAAGCGCGGGCAAAAATAAAATAAAAAAAGAGCTCCAGCCCACCCAAAACGGTTTCTCCTAGAGTCGGGATTCGAGAGATTTGTGTCACTGAGCTAATTTATAGGCGTCAGGAAATTCTGCCAGATACCCCGGGGGCTGATAGATATAAGGCAGTCACTACTACATTCCTGGGCGGGCAAGTGAGGGAAGGAGGCCCTACAGTGTTTGCAAATAATAACTATTCACATCTGATCCTTCCTTTTTTATATATTTTTTATGAGAACCTGGTTTGCCCGGCGACCGATGGTGAAAGTGCGGTTTAATGGTGGGTGGCCTAGCTGCCGCCTTCTCAGAAGGTGTGCCTATGATATAATTCGGAGCCCGCGGTTTCTGTTATAAGCCAGAGGAAGAAAAACAATTCTTCTCCTTTCTCTGCTACTCCGCCATCACGAACCCCACCCCTAAGTGTATGGCCAAGAGCCGGACTCGGCTCTGCCACCCGGCAGCAGGATTGGACCCCTACGCCCCCATTAAGAAATTCTATCTTCAATCTCCCAGTCCCCATATTGCAGGACCATCTGCTTTTTTCCTGCCCTTCATGATGGATCCTTCAACAACAGTCTCTTGTGAGGGGAGAATTGCACTCCCGGACCTCCCCCAATTCCACGGGAGTCGATTTGTCCCTTGATATCGTAACTGCGGCATCTAGGCATCCCACGTGTCTAAATGTGGGAACAAACATTGATCCCACTGGCAGGCAGATTCCGACCTTTTCACCCGGGGTCAAATGTTATGTGATAGTATCATTATTACGATTAAAAATCGGACGCACTATAGCATTTGATTCATCCTCGGGAGAAGAGTGACTACAAACGTTGATCACTGACAGTTAGCAACGAAATCCCTTCCCGGGAAAAGTCACATTCTCACATCCGGGATATCAGCCATGGGAAAGGGTTGGGTGCATGGCTATGGGCAAGACAGGGTTCGGAGGTGAAGGGCTGCTGGTTACAGATGTATGGCTAAAAGCTGTCAGACGCCCCTCAGATTGCTAAGTCTATTGCAAATTATAGCCTCGTTCAGGGCATTGCGTCCTACTTCAAGTGGTGCCTCACAAGTCATCTAGTATATTCCAACCTTGTGAGAACAGTTTGAAAAGCATATCAGGCCCGTTGCGCCGTGTAATACCTCCAGTTGCAAGGTTAGAGGGTTACCGGGAAAATAATTTCTGAAGACCCCCTATCCAATTCCTGTTCATGTTGAGGTTCTTTGTTTTTTATCCTTCGCAATATACTACTTTACAGTAAGATTCGCAGATCGAAAGAACAAACTTGTACCCATCTATATTAGATCTGAACCACACTGGAACTGATTCCCTCCTCTGCAAGTAGGAAAGGTTGTAATATTTGTTTAAAACTTACTAGTTCTGTAGTAGTTATCCGTTCGAGTGATACCCTCCTAGCGCAACTTCTCTGGTCTATCCCAGTTCACCAGTGCTTCTTCTAGTAGATGATCCTCATTCTAGTAGGACACCCCTGCGGCAGTGGGTATTGGCAACAGGAATATTGATACGACGAGTGAAGTGTAATGACAATATATCATTAATCCTGTATTTACTACCCGTTGGACCTTTAAATAAAAAAATGAACCAGACCAGAGAATAAAACTCTAGCCCTTCATAAACTATTTGCCTTATCCATAGCCATTCACCTCCCACAGGTTGAGAGGCATTTACACGATCGCAAGAGGTCTAGCTTATGCTCTAACCTCTCCGCATCACATCCCTCCAGAGCCAGTAGTGAACTCCTAAAAGTCACTAATCTAATAAACAATCTTAGTCCTTTAACCCCCTCCAATGCTTGAGACACTCCAAATCCCTCCTCCTAAAAACGCAATAGTCTCCCTCGGGAACACTGGCTCCACGGTTTCATCCCACAAGTCGGCCACCTCTTTCGCTTCATAGTAAGTTACTGTATATCTCACCCCCACATCGCTTCCACATTTTACTACCCGAATACTCGCAGCAAAATAGAGGCAGGCGCCCTCACGACCGTTGTGGAGGTTTTTTTTACTGTGGACCACTCGGGTTCGTCGTTATTGCTATGCACCTACACTTCCAGATATGATACCAGGAACTAGTACTACCTCGCTTTGCCAAGAAAAAAACTATGTATACAACAGCTGCCTTTTCAAGGTAAAAAAATAATTTTTAATTCTTCCATTCCTACTTTTATTATTTTATTATTTTATTTTTATTTTTTATCTTTTCATATTTCTTTCTTTGCTAACCCCCCCTCCCATTCGCTTCTGCTACCCGCCGATCGCCAACCTTTAAGGTCTAGAGTCGGATTCTACCTCCTCGTAGCAGGATTGATAAACCCCACAGCCCCATTGATGAAGGCTAAGTTCTCCAATCTCCCAGTCCCCATAGGGCAGGATTTTTTTAATTCTCCTGCCCTACATGACGGATCGTTCAATAATAACTGATTGTCAGCATGGATTGAACTCCTGAGCTCCCGCTAATTGCGACAGGAGTGTTAACCACTGCGCCAGCTAGGTATTTCATGAAAGGTAAACTTGGGAACTAATATTTATCCTACTGGAAGCCAGATTTTGGGATCTTAATGGGTGGGTAGTGTGTCTCTTCCCGAGTTGCTGGTAGGTTTCAACGGAGGTGTTTCTTACTCCTTACTCTTACTCCTTAGATGTAGAGTTCAGGAGGCCCCGTAACAAACGCTGCTTAGGTGTTTAATGAGAGATTCTCAGTGGTTTAAAACAGAATCAGTGCTTGTTACTCCGGTACAATAGAGCTAGAAAAGCCCCACTCGAGACCTCGAGCCTCCCTACTTGCTCCCATGTGTATTATCTCACTATAGTCTTCTAATCGTTCTAGTGTTTTCCGGAGGTTTTTTTCTTTTCCTTTCCTCTCTTCTCCCTTTCCTTTCTTTCTCTCTTACTTACATTCCGCCCGACTTTCTAAGGATGCCTCATTCCTACCGGGCGGGGGGTTCGCTCCCAGCAAGCAAGTAAGCATTGTGGTATATATTAGATCGTATTTTGGGATAGAACATTTAGATACGACGTACAGTACATATATAGACAGGACATTGTGTGGCAATTTGCAGACAACACCGAGTGAGACACCATGAACCACCAAGCACAAAAAGTACGATACAGTGCGCGGTCTACCTAACAAAATAAGATAGCAAACGCTACGTGCAGGTAGGAATAACGCCAATAGTCCACGTATCCCGCATGTAAGGGAGTGGCCAGCCAGCCCCAAGGAATCCACAGGACAATACCTCACCCAGAATGCAAGAATATTTTAACAAGTTGTCGGCCCATGCAATGCGCCTAGCATATTCCTACGTCCCGACAGAAGAAGGCAATTCCTTCCCTCCGCCTCGCCGAACCGCCAAACTCCCCAGGAAGCTCACTGCAGAAGAGAATTGGTAGAGTTAATTCAATGCCATCTCGGAACCAGTGTACAGCAAGCAACCAGTTAACCTCCTTATCAAGTCAAACCAAAGCGCAACCTTTACAGCAATCACATAAGACATATCCAACGTTGTTAATATATGATTGAGAGTAAAGGTTTTTCAAAAGTATCATATCATACCACCAAACCATCAGATAGATAATACCGCTCACCGCTACTGCTACCGTAATGCTACTACGCCTACGGTGCAACCGGCCCTACCCCCATTTCCATACTTCGTTTGTCCATTTTTCCATTTTCTACCACTTCCAGTCACCTGCCACTAGCGCTACTAGACAGGATAAAGGCAGTGATAAGGCCCAAAGAGCCAAGTTTACAGGGAAAACCGGATGACGAAAGAAACAGAAAGTAGAAGTGAAGAACGGCAAAAGAAAAAAGAAAAAACTCCCTCCCATGCGCAAACGACTGACCTTACAGACCGACAGATAGATAGACAGCCTAGAGATCGTCTTCCAAGTATTTGTAGGCGAACTTAAAGTCCGTTTTACGGCGATTCATCCTATAATAGACAAGCGACAAAGAAACAGGCGCCAACCAACTTTAGCCCAGCAATTTCATTATATAGATAGGCAGAAAAAAGAAAAAAGGGGGAGGAGAGGAAAGTACAAATCAAAAAAAAATCAAAGGGTTACCGACCACGTAGACTCATAATCGAAGAACCGGTACGTTCCCTGCTCGTATTCTTCAGTTATAGTTTTCGGCTCCTCATGACGTTGGAACCAAGTCTGGTACTGCTTGTGAAACCTCCAGCTCTGACGCTTGAGCTCTTTAGCGGCAAGGTATTGCTGGTAGGTGCCCTGGCGGTAGTAGAATACGTAGAAGAGCGTGTCTACGTCTATGCGCTTATACAAACTCGGGTCGTCGAAAACGGGGAGCGGCTCCTGGGGGTAGTGAGTAGGAGTGTTGTACTTTGTAGTTGGCTTGTAATGACGAGGCTTCTCGGCGTCAATTGTGTCTGGCGCGCTAACCATCGAGATCTCGAGTGAGCGATGGAGGCTTCCGGGTTGGGGGAGCAAGCGTTTCTTTGTACTCTCGAAGGATGACATTAGGTCCTGAAGGCCAGGTGGAAGATAGTACACAGATTCTTCAGCTGGCGGAGGACTGGGTTCTGGACCTGAGGGCGGAATTGAAGGCATGGAGCTACCGTTCGTTACACTGGTCTGTGGCTCCGGTAACGGTGATGGAGAATGATCTGGTATCGACCTAGAAGACTCTGGCTCACTCGTTGACGCATTCCTCGAATTTTTAGTACTGGCAGCCTCCTCATGCTTCGCCGGCTCTTGTTGATTCCTGGGAGATACAGGGGGAGCAGTTGAAACACTGGAAGGTTTAGGGGACGGCGCAGCCGCAACAGCCGCCTCTATGGGAGGTGTATGGGGAACAGAGGTCTGACACCTATCCGGCAGGGAGGGGGTTGTGAGCACCGGCGCAGGCAAGCTCCCAGAGCCACTGCCTTGTCGTTGTGAAGGCTGCTTTGGAACGTTCGGGGGTGGTAAGGGTGACATTCCTAGACTCGAACTGGCAGCTGACGCTTGGGCTGCCATACTAGCCGGAGGGGGAAGAGGAGCAATTCCAACATTTCGGTCTGCAGCCGCCGCAGCAGTCGCTACTGACGCGTACTTCAGAACTTCACCCGCCGGCCGCGTTGGTATCGGGGCCGGTTTCATGGAGCCATTCGAAGGGGGCAGGCCATTGTTGATATATGGAGAGGCCGCGGAGCTGGCTGGCTGATGTAATGTTGCCAAAGCTGGCATGGGGGACTTAAGCTGGGTACTCGGCCTGCGGCCTCCGGTAACAGAGTCCTTCGTTGAGCCCGGACGTTCAGATAAATCGTCCTGGATACTCTGGGTTTCCTGACTTGACATCCTATCTGCATCCGCCCCTATACCATATAGATCCTCCGCATTCTCCTCGTCAAGGTCAAGTTCATCATATATGTTTTCACTTTCGTATTCCGGGTAGTCAACATCCTGCCAAGAATCCATATAGAAGCTTATGTCATCCTTGACTCTCTCTACGGATTCAACCTCTAATTGCCCATTCTCTAAAAGCCGCATGATCAGCTCCAGCTTTGCTTGGTGCCATTTGTGCCTCTCCACTTGCTTCTCAACTTCAGCAACTCGATCCGCTTTTGACGAATCCTTCTTTCCTTTCTTCAAAGTAACACTCAGTGATTCGGCTTCAGCTTCGCAGGCTTCGATGTGACGATCTAGGTCAGATGTACAATCTGATAGGAAGGTCACCAAATCGTGTTTCTTTTGGGCCATAGGGTCTAGACGGGTGGATGCCATGAGGCCCTCTTTTGAATAAGCCTTGGTCTTCATTTCTTTCTCCACAGCTTTGAACTTTTCCATTTGCTAGAGCAATATGAACACATCCCCGAATGACAGGGAAAGAGACACATCAGCTTCGGACTATAAACTCCTGACATGCAAGAAAGACGTAAAAGAGGGGGATAGTATGCGTGGGAATTTTTCTTTCTTTTGGAGTAAACAAAAAGAAATTGGCCTCCATCTCCATCGCTACAAATATATCAATATATCGCAAGGTACAAGAGGACGCACATTGCCGCCGTAATCGCCACCAGAAAAGTAGAACCATTAAATGCAGCAGCAAACCGACCCTCCCCCCTCCTCCCACGACGCGAGATGCGCAATAAAGAGCATTGCTCTCCCTTTGCCAGACCATATTTTGTGCCCACCTGAAAGACCAAAGGTGTAGGAAAGTGGGGGAGAGGGATATGCAATGGAGGGGTGTGAAGGAGAGGATCCAAAAAGTCGGGAAACCCTTACCGTCTCTATTTTTTTCCTCTCATCCAACAAAGGTTTTTTATCCTTTATTTCCGAGTTTGCCGCCCATGTCTTGATCTGATCCCTATGTCGCTGGAGCTTTTTGATCTCGCGTTTTAGCGAGTCTTCCAGCTTCTCCTTCTGCGATGCATTGTTGCAGTGTTGGAGCTTTTCGTAGATCTGCTCGAACGACTGAATCCCTTCCGATACACGTTTGAAGACCTTTTCGACCTCCTGCTGGAGTTTGCGGGCGGACATTGTGTATATCTAAGGAGGGGGGGGGGGGGTTAGTTGTTTTCAATAACTGTTCGATGGTGCGTCTGTGGCAGTTATAGGGAGTAGTAGGAGGTAGGCGGGGTGGAGGTTGAGGGACCACAGGCAGTGGGATTTAAAGGGTAGCTTTGCGCTTTGCGGGTTGTTTGACGGTACCGTCGCTGCTGGGTGTTGTGGTTGTGGGGTGTAAAAATGTAGGCGGCTCTAGCTCGGGTGATGGTATTAGTGGTGATGACCAGATCTCCTGTCCTCGCTCCTTAGGGCGGTAAGTGGGTGAAGTGTCGTCGATTAAAGAGTTACCTACGGTAGGCACAGTAATGTTGGTTGAGAAAGACGGGTCAAGGCTTGGGTCTATCCCTCTCCCAGCATCAGCAGGGGGCTCGAGGCAGTCTCTCCTGCTAGGTAGGGTTGGACAAGATTTTACAGAAGCAGGAGCTGGCTGCAGTACTCCAGTCGAGGCAAGGCCGCAGGCGGATAACCTCGTGATTTCTGAGCAGCCAAGGTGCCCTATCGTTTCGAGGGCATCTCCCGCTATCAACACTTTATCCCCACCTAAAACAGTGTAAAACAATAATACTATTATCATAATATAACAAGTGTTTGTGAATTATCGCGCCCGTTTCTTCGTGTGATACTACACAAGTATATTCGTGAAAACCCACAAATACACATCAACCATGCCGTGAAACTCCTAAGGTCAACGGGGAGAATTGTTGATAATTATCGATCTAATCTCCCCTTCTCTCCTCTTGTCGCCTCCTCCTCCTCCTCCTCCTCCTCCTCCTCCTCTTCCCCTTCAGATGCCAACATGCCGATCATGCACTGGAGGTTGTTTGAAATCCGAATGTCTGGCACAAACTACACACCTGCGCGCCCTCGCCCCTTACTCATATCTCCTTCCGCCCACAGGAAATGAAGGAATTCTTCCGAATTTCGGCATCCATCCCTCGCTGCTTTCGGCGAGTCCCACACCTTCTCCTTCAATAACCTCTGCTTCTCTCTCAAAACCTGCGTGTTTGCAACAGAGCCTCATCGGCCCGTCTCAACTTCACTGAAACCGCCCTCTTCCCCGACCGCCCCGTCGTTCGAGCCCCACCATTTTCCTTCTCCCCTCCCCGCTTCACACACACTCGCTAGCATCATGAAAGGTCCCTAATTCACTACGCTCCTTCCGTAATATCATCTCTATCTAACACCGCTTTAGCCGTCGTACAGCGAGTTCTGTCGGCCTCTGTCACTGTCGATAAAGAAGTTGTCTCCTCAATCGGCCAAGGGCTTCTTGTGTTAGCTGCTGGTATGATGCCATCAACACTTCCTCCTCACCCTCCTCCTCATCTCACTTTTTCAATGCTAACACCATATCCCACCCCCGTACAGTCGCTCCATATGATACCCCGAAGGATGTTGAAGCAATCGCCAACAAAATTCTAAAGTTAAAGGTCTGGGATGATGAAGGTGGTGCACGATGGAAGAGATCTGTCCTAGATCTTGATCATCAGGTTTTACTGGTGTCACAGTTCACTTTGTTAGCTACAACAAAGAAAAATAAACCCGATTTCCACGGAGCCTGCCCTCCAGCTGTCGCAAGGGAAGTCTACGCGTCTTTGCTACAGAAGACCCGAGAACTATATGTTCAAGAGAAGAAGCTGTCACCTGAGGCTGGAATCGCTAAGGTCCAAGACGGAGTCTTCGGGGCGATGATGGAGGTCAGTTTGGTCAACGATGGACCGATAACTTTCGAGATTTCTTCGCCAATGAAGCAAGTTGAGACTCCTCCGGGAGAAGGCAAAACACAGGGGGAGGGAGGACCAAAGCTACTTCTTGATGACGGTGAGCTCGACAAGGGAAACCGAATATCGCATCCAGATACCTAATATCCTACCTCCTTTCGCTCGAACACACAACGAGTGGACAGAACCCAGAAGTCCTTAGACAAAACCCCGGTTCTTGATTAAATTCTTTGCCTCCAATAGCCGGAACCCAATCCGACTTCTTTTTTTCAACTTACCGTATGTGTTCGTTTACTTTCCATCTCTGGATCCCACGGGAGACGTGTGTGAGGCAAAGGTGAAATCCACATGACCATCCGCCCCCAACCCCGAGGAGAATTCACGATTGAACCTTTTCTCCTTTTCTCCTTCCTTCTCTGAACGCTTGTACGATACAATACCGTAACTCTACCCTCGAGTGCGGTGCGAGCGTATTCGCACGACACAATACAATACACCCCCATTAAAGCAATTACATCAGCTGAGTCTACATTGATCAAACAACCGCCCACTTCCTCACCGATGCCAACACATCCGTCAGAATATCATAGTGATACAAAACTAGACTATCACGAGTAAAGGTTATCGGAGCATCATGCCCATCGCGATAAACCTATACACAATTTAAATATAAAAAAAGACGATTTGAGCGCATTAATTATTCTAAGTCTACCTACATCTCTTTCCTTTCCTTTCTTTCACATGTATGCACTGTACTAGCACGGTGCATTGCGTTTTTTATGCCTGTTTGCCTATCTGTTCAACTACAAGACAAGACTCGACATACAACAATGAACTGTTACTTGTACCGTACTTTAAGATCGAGCCCGCCATTCTACCGAAAGCGCTCTACAAGGAAAGGAAAGCTTCAAGCCGAGGGACATGGTATATTGTAGTATGTAACTTCTAGTCCCAAAAGTCCAAGAAGCCCCAACATACTCTATCATACCTCCCCACCCTTGACGCTGACAATCACACGCAACTGCTTAGCATTGTACTGGAGTACCCGAGTACAGCCACGTCCGTAAAGTTTTCATCCCTATTAGCAACAGAACAGCAAGAGCCTTCTAAATAACCACTTTCGGATATACCTGCAGGAACATTGTAAACTCTCGTCACAATATGTTTTACTCAACAATAGAAAGAGGGGGGCCAGCGAAGCCTTTCCCAGAACCGTAGTATCATACTTGGAAGGGTACCGGACAGTAAGAGAAACTTTTTGCGGACGGGGCTGTGCCGTGTGAGACCTGCCAGCTGCGATACTGCGGGACCCGGAGCACAAAATAGGGTACCGCCAGTCAAGGAAAACAAAGAAGCACATCCTGTGGAAAACCGGAAACAATTGAATATCATGCCCCGCAACGGACGTTAGAGTTACCTCTCCGAGTAAAGGGTCTGATGTACTTGTGTAATTTTCATCTTATTTGCCTCAACTGAGGGGATGAAAGAACTACCTTTTCCGCTGTTCTACTTCTCCCGTAATTCAAGGGGGGGGGGTTCGGGACGTCCTGCGGTTGCAGT
>Ga0307510_10004155_pt1 | contig 17002 bp, 11 predicted proteins | sample 12_EM_MG_FD_207224 | JGI IMG/M metagenome (GOLD analysis project Ga0307510, IMG submission 207224) | Populus trichocarpa ectomycorrhiza microbial communities from riparian zone in the Pacific Northwest, United States - 12_EM | ecosystem: Host-associated > Plants > Roots > Unclassified | place...
CAATGTATCTTCTCCCATCATCCGGCTTCCGTCTGACGGGGAAAATGTTAGATCCGGTATTTGTGGTGGGCTTCTATGAAACAATCTTGAGCTTTAGGATCGGTGCAGTAGGGCTACTCGTCAGCGCAAGATTGGCCAACTGCACCACCTGTGGTTGCTATTATATCGTGGCCTGTGCACAAGTGCCCACCCCGGGTCTGCAAGTCGCTTGTAGTCTCACATGATAGACGAAATTTTGAAGGATTAGGGCTTCGGGAATGTGATCGAGTGCATTCCTGTGATCTTATAATTTCTCATAAACCGATGGTGGATCTTGATGCTCGCATAAAGAAGGAATAATGTATTGTAAAGAACTATTCACTGGCTTGGCTTTCTACAACTGTGCGTGAACAAGACCCTTAAGTACAAAAACTAAGACTACTCGCCCCAGGGTAGTTCCTATATTCTCACGACATTTCCACCACTTATCACATCATTCCTGTTACACCTCATTTCCCCGCTTCTCCTCACCTCATCTACTGCTCTTTCCTTCACCGCTTTTACCCCACCTCTCGCACCTTTCACCGAGTGCCAAACTCCTCGGTGAAACTTCCGGTATTCTTCTAGCATATTCTAACAGGGGATACAGGTCCCAATAGGGTGGGGCGGGGTATGGAGATTTGGGCGAAGGAAGTGCCCGTCATTAATAATAGGAATGATTGCCTCTGATTAACAACATGTGAGCCGTGCTGGCAATAACAAACCAAAGACGAGCTGAAACGGTCTTGATTAAAATGCAATGAAACTATGTATCATAGCAAATAAAGAGAACAAACCCGCAGAACTAGGACCCAAAACAGTATCCATCCCTGATGCTGCTTCCGTTTTCTGAGCTCTAGACCTTATCTGTCCAAGATATAATCGTAAATTCATTGAAGTTACAGGGTTTCCTTAGATGTCTCCTCCCGATCCTTGTGGTGCTTTATTATCGGGCAGTAGGGCATGGGGGGCTGCGCGAAAAAAAACTAACAAGAATTCCCGAGGTATTGAAACTAATGTATGGGCCTGTCTAAAAATTGGCATCTGGTTTAGTGAAACACCAAAGCGCAAGAGTGGTGAGGGGGATCCATGTGGACTGAAGCACCGCTGGACCAGCACTAAGGGCCTTTCACCCATGGCTCCCCGATACGCCACTCTTCCTGTCCTATAGGTTTTGGGCCCAAGGGTTTCCGAACCCCCGGGCCGGTTCAAACCTGGGATCATAGGGGGTCGGGGCTGTCGAGTGAGATCCTATGACTACACCAACTGACTCGATTGGGGTTTAAACAGTTCATGTAGCCATACATCGCTCAAGAAGTACCGGAGGAGTCAAGTTTTCATTATTGGTTATTCCAGAGTGCTCAAAGGCATATGCCAGTCAGGCCGGAATAAGATGAACAAAATATGCTTGAAGAAGGGGCTCTTGACCAGGCACAAGCTAAAACACACTAGAGGCCGAGCCCCCCAGCCACCATTACCCACCCAGCATGAGCGGAAACAGCATAGGAAAAATTGAAAAGGTCATCTGCTATAATAGTACAAATAGGGATTTTTTCCTTCCATTTTCCGTGAGTAAGGAGGAGTGGAATGTCGTCCAGCAAAGTGCAGTACCTTCCAGGGCCAGGGATTTTGTGTGGGCAAGATACACTGCAACACGCTTTACCTGGTTCATGTGTCCACATGTCTGGGCAAACTCGGGTAGGTCTGAAATAAATATATACTATGTGATACCTTAGACCTAAACGTTTTCAAAAATTTCCCAAAGCCGCGGCGTAGTAAGGGCACCGAGCGAAACGTTCTGTTCCGATACTAACCCATCATAGCCAGACATATTCTACCGCGGGTATTTAAGAGTTTCGGTGGGAGCCTACTTGTGGCAGGATAGTACCAGACAGCGACAAAAATCAGCGGGGGAATGGCATGTATCACCCAAACCAATCTTCTTCGCACTCTCCGTTTAATGCATTCTGAAGTTGGAAAAAAAAACCCCAAGATTCATGATGTGATCTGGGGTTCCTCCGGACATCTCCTTGAGTGCGCACAGATCATTAAAGGATTGCTGATTACTTTAGCGTGGAATATTATAGAGTTGGAGTTGGGGGCGGCGTCAAGCGTGGCTATTTCCTATACAAAATAGTCAGAAATTGCGCTAAGACTAATATACTATGCATTACTAACCCTAGCACTCTTGATAATTCCTCAACTAGTATAGATACAGAGTTTTAAAGAGCTGGAAAGTAAAATGTAGAGAATTTTTTCACATGCAAATAAAGATTTGGTTTGGATTGCTTTACTAGATTGATGATCGGAACCTCGTAAATATGGCTGTTTTCAGTGGAAAAAAATCAACTTCAAATACAGTCTCCCGAAGTGTCGCGAGAGTCGTCGCATAAAAACGGGCACATGCTTACACTTAAGTCAAGGCTTAGCCCAAAAGAGAAATCTTTCAATACCCAGAGCAAACAAGAAAGTATCAAAAATAATAATTTAAAAGCAGGATTGACCATGGGAAAATCCATGCCAAGTGGCCAAGAGCGCTGCCACTCTCGCAACTCGAGAATCTCGTGACCCTTCGGGAGACTACCGGTGATTTTTGTTGCACCTGTCGGGTGGCATGACCCGAATTACGTTCGGTATCATAAGAGGATCTGGACCTTCAAAGTTGGTGTAACGCCAACGGATCCTCGGCTTTGTTTAACTAGACCCCGCCTTTCTTCCGCTCCGAGGAATAACATCAACGATTAGACTCAGAAAACTCCCCTCTTCAACAAAGCAAACAATAGCTAGCGGAAGATGTCTCAGTATACGATCAAGGGTAATACAAACTCCCTCAATACTACCAATTCTCTCAATGTGCAGAACTACTTCACGATTGCCGATGAACGGTCTCAACTCCTAGCCTGGTTGTCACCCCTGGAGCCCAGCCTACGGCATCGGGACATTCGGGAGCGCCGTGTCAACGATATCGGAGAATGGCTCATACAAACCGAGGAATTCAAGAGATGGCGCGGGCCGAGTGAGGAAGGTAAAGGTGATAGCGCGGTTTTGTTTTGCTACGGAGATCCGGGTGTCGGTAAGACATTTATCAGGTAACAGGGATTATTCACCGGACCGGGAAGAGAAGAAAGTGGGCCCGTTCTAACAAGCCACAATGACAGTTCCCTTGTAATAGACAGGCTATGCGACCAGGCCAGAGAACAAAACACGGCGGTTACATGTTTTTACTTTGACTTTGCGGCACGAAGAGAGCAGTCTGCAACGGCTATGCTGGGCTCCTTGGTGAAACAGATTGTTAGCGGAATGGAGAGGATTCCAGAGGAAATATCGAGGGCCTTCCAAGAGCAGACAAAGGTCATTGGTGGATGCGGTCCGCAACTGGCTGATCTCGTGAAGATGCTACAGACCGCTACAGCCTCACAGCCCACGTTTATGTGCATCGATGCGCTCGATGAATGTGTGGGAGTGCAACGAGTAAGGGTCCTTGATTCGTTGAGACAAATCCTTGAGAAGTCCCCGGGCACTCGGATATTCGTGACAGGCAGGCCCCATATTCGGGCTGAGATGGGAAAGCGGCTTCCTGGACGAATGGTAACTATATCTATCTGTCCCACCAAAGGCGATACCATCGGATACCTCCGTGTCAGACTAGGCGAGGACGAAACACCGGATGCCATGAATGCGAATCTGGAGACAGAAATTTTGGAGAAGATTCTCGAGAATATATCAGAAACGTGTGTAGGGGCAATGATGCTCGGAATCACATGCTACTTTATCCGCTAATAAATGTCTCTAGGTTTCTACTCGTTTCCTTAAATATCGACTCAATCTTGCAAGAGTCGACCATATACCAGAGACGAGAACGGCTCAGGAAAATGGAAGATGGACTAGGGTTGGGAGATGCCTACGGTGCGACAATTGAACGGATTAAGGCTCAGGATGAGGGCAAATCACGGCTCGGAATGAAAGTTTTGATGTGGATCAGCCATGCGGAACGGCCGTTGGGGGCCGACGAGCTGTGCCAAGCCCTCGCAGTTGAGCCAGGCTCCACGGATTTCCATGATGACAATATCCCTTCAATCTCGACATTAGTCGGCTGCTGCCAAGGGCTTATTACTGTAGATAAGGGGGCATCAACCGTTCGACTGATCCATTTTACTCTCAAAGAGTATCTTTCTGCTCGTCTCGATATTTTCAGTAGACCTCACTCGGCAATGGCAGAGATCTGCCTGACCTATCTAAATTCTAAACAGGCCAAGGCCCTTTCCGCCGCCCCCTCTCCCCACATCCTTGATAAATCCTTCCTAGGATATTGTTCCCTACACTGGGGAGCCCATGCGAAAAAGGAACTCTCGGATCACGCAAGATCACTCGCGCTGCGCCTACTTCAGGATTATGAGGATCACGTATCTGCCGAATTTCTTCTAGCACAAGTGGTGCATATAAGCCGTGAGGATCGGGATAATGGGTTCCGGTTTAGTGGGCTACATTGCGCGTCGTTCTTGGGAATTGTGGAGATAGTAGCTGCTTTGGTAGAGATGGGGAGTTGTGATATAAATAAAGGAGATCGTTGGGGGTACACTCCACTTGCATGGGCTGCTAAGGGCGGACATGAGGGAGCGGTGAAAATACTACTCCGGCGGGCAGGGGTCAGCCCCAATAAGCGAAACAGCTACGGCGAAACACCGCTTACGCATGCTTCTCGGGGTGGATATGAGGAGGTGGTGAAAATTCTAGTTGGGCGCGAAGAGGTTGATCCCGACAGCCCATGCAACAACGGAAGAGCACCCCTATCCTATGCAGTTGAGGGTGGTCACCACGGAGTGGTAAAAATACTACTCGGGCGAGAGGGAGTCAACCCGGATAGGGCAAGTAAGTGGGGAGATACACCGTTCTCATATGCCGCTCGAAATGGACATGAGGAGATAGTGAAAACACTACTTAGGCAAGGAGAGGTCAACCCCGACAAGCCAGACAATCACGGCATTACACCACTCTCGCATGCTGCTTGGAGGGGCCATGTAGATGTGGTGAGAATACTGCTCGGGAGGGAAGATGTCAATCCCGAGAAGCCAGACAATGATGGAGACACGCCACTCTCAGGTTCTGCCTGCGATGGACATGAGGGAGTGGTAAAAATGCTACTAGAGCGGGAAGGGGTTAACCCCGACAAGCCAAATCATGCTAGCCGAACGCCGCTCTCGCGTGCCGCTGGGAATGGACATGCGGGGGTAGTGAAAATACTACTCGGTCGAGAAGAGGTCAACCCTGACAAGCCAGATAATGATGGCCGAACACCGCTCTGGTATGCCGCTTGGGGGGGACATGAAGAAGTGGTAGAAATGCTGCTTGGGTGGGAGGGGGTCAACCCCGACAGTCAGGATAATGGTGGTCAAACACCGCTATCGTCTGCCACTTGGGACGGACACGAGGGAGTGGTGAAAATACTGCTTGCGCGTGAAGAGGTCAACCCCGAGAAGCCAAACCACGGCGGCCGAACACCGCTCTGGTATGCGGCTGGGGGTGGACATAACGAAGTGCTAAAAATATTGCTTGGGCAAGAAGAAGTCAATCCCGACAAGCTAGACGATCACGGCAATGCACCGCTCTCGATCGCCGCTCAGGAAGGACATCAAGACGTGGTGAAAATACTCCTCCGGAAAAAAGATATCAATCCCGATAAGCCAGATAATCACGGCCGAACACCGCTCTGGTATGCCTCTTGGAGGGGACATGAAGAAATAGTTAAAATCCTCCTCGGGCGGGAAGAGGTCAACCCCGACAAGCCAGACGATCACGGCAATACACCGCTCTCGATTACTGCACAGGAAGGACGTGAGGATGTGGTGAAAATGCTACTCGGGAGAGAAGAGGTCAATCCCGAGAAGCCAGATATGGTTGGCGACACACCCCTCTTATGCGCTGCTTACGGCGGGTGTGAGAAGGTGGTAAAAATACTACTCGAGCAGGAAGGAGTTAACCCCGACAAATCAAATCATGCCGGCCAAACACCGCTCAGTGTTCCCAACCGGCCAGTCCGTCCGGCTTTGGGTACGGCCGGACTGACCCAGGCTTTTTCAGCGACGGCCGGGCCGGACTATGGGAAACGGGCTTTCCAAAAAAAAAGCCGGGCCCGGCCTGGGTGACCTGCAGGCCTCAGGTTTTTAACCCTAACCTTAATCTGCAGAAAGCCATTTCTACAGATTAAGGTTAGGGTTGATACACGTGACTTCCGGTGTTTCAACATTTGAAATATGTGATCACTCGGCTAGAAACTTTACTTCCAGAGGCAAAACATTTCGGAGGGCTATCGTGGGGTGTCCGAATAAATGCGCAACGGTCAAAGACGCGAACACAAGAACTAGATATTGGATAAGCTGGCGACATTGATTGACTTTAAGATGATCTAAAAGCACACACACCATTTATTGTTCTAATCGGGGTGGGAGCAGCCAGCAGCCTGACGGCTTTCGCAAATATCTATGAATGGCCGGGTATCTGTCGGTTAATTTATGTAGTTCAATTTAAATGTCATAAGCGAACAGCTCAGCCAATCGGTGTTGAGTTTTACACGAGCAACACTCGTTGTCAAGGTATCTGGCGGCTTTACCCGGGATCTGCAGGCTTTGCCTGGGCATCTGGCGGCTTTACCTGGGCATCTGGCGGCTTTACCTGGGCATCTGGCGGCTTTACCTGGGCATCTGGTGGCTTTGCCTGGGCATCTGGCGGTCGCCTATCCTCTCGACCCGGCGGTTGCCTGGGCGCCTGCAGGCTTTGGCGGCCGTTGATAATTTAAGCCGGACTGACCCAGGCTTCTCAAAACCATGGCCGGACTGACCGGACTGCCGACCCATGGTCCGGACTATGGTCCGGACTGGCCGCTTGGGAACACTGACACCGCTGTCGTATGCCGCTTGGAGGGGACATGAGGGAGTGGCAGAAATACTACTTGGGCAAGGTGAGGTTAATCCTAACAAGGCGGATAATGACGGCCAAACACCGCTCATGCACGCAGCTAAGCATGGCCGTCAGGGAGTGGTTGAGCTGCTACAGCGTCATGAAGCGATAACCACGGCACACTCTCAGGCCTAAGGGATACTATCTCGTAGAAATCATCGGAATTCCTCACCTTTCGGAGCATGTTGCTCGTGGAAGCCCCCCTTAGAGCCACCCTTTACCACGGAAGGAAATCCCGTACGACGAGAAGACATATTCACATAGATAACACTCACTACACCAGTCCGAAACCCGATGTCTAACCTAGTCGTGTGAGGATACGAGATTCGGTTTACGGAGTACAACGGGGTTTGGTCGGTGGAGTGATATTACTTTTATTATTGTCAGAAGGTTCAGTTCATGGCTTGTAGTTTCACCTTATCCTATTCAATTTTCCTCTACTTCCAAATTCCCGCCTACGCCTCTTTTATCTCCTCCTATCCTTTTGGCCCCTTCCCTTCTCCCCCCCACCCTTTTTCCCTATAATGCAATACCCCGAGTGATAGATAGACTGTATATAGTGTTTTGCTTTTTGGATGGAGGAGGGGCTGTGTACAATAGCGCAAACATCCTTAAGGAAATTTTGGGCTATATCCGGACCCTACCCACAATAGGTGACTAGTTAGCATAAACGATATGATTTAATCGATGGGGGGATAGTACGTTTAGTGGATACCTAATAGCTACCCCGCTATAGACATGAGTGTGGAGGGTGGAGGAAGCCTAGCACAGAGGCTTCTCATGTCACTCATCGATCTCACCCCCGCTACGATCAACCTGATCGCATGAAAAATATGCTAGTATTAGAGCCAGCCAGAAAATACACTCCAGTGGGTACTGAGAAACGACTGTTCTATCGCAGTAAAATCCAAGCTAAGGCCGAATGCCCAGCACCACAATGATGTCTTGTGAGATCGACGGGAGAGACTATCTCCGGACCACCTGCCGAAAGGCCACCGACAACGATAGCGCTCTTTTCCAGTCACTATAAGGAAGTGTCAAGGAAACGCAATACTGGCTCATCCAACCCCCACACTAAGGATGCCCCTACCGGGGTCGAAAATGGGGAGGCCAAAGAGGGCACAGCACGGTAGTGTTCGACCTACTAGTAGATTCGGGGGGAGAATAAAAGTGAGGTGAATGGTAACGTTCTTTCGCAGTGCCGTGTCGGTTAGGCTGGACTCAGTCCGGTGTGGTGTGGCTGGCTGTTAGAACAGAGTCAGATTTTGGTTAGGGGACTAATAGTTACGCTACTATCTAGCCAGGGTAGGTCCAGCGCCGGTAGGCATATCGCGAATTCACATGCAGAGTAGATGTTAGGGCTCGTTAAGGGGGCTCGGTCCACCCAAAGAAGAAGTATTCCGTAATCGATTAGGGGTTCCAGGTCTACCGTACTCGTCTATCAGCAAACACTACTCTCCACACAGGTCCTAGTATTGGCGCACTTACCTTGCCAATGGGTGGCCGATACCTCCCTACTACTTCCTTACCGTACTCGCACAGTATCCGGCAATGGCCGGAAAGCCGGATCCCAGGGGTGCCTTCATAAATAATCGCATCAGTATGAGAAATTGTTTAGATATGCTAGGTAAACATCCCGACCGTGCTCCAAGCTAGCCGCCAGGCTAGTCTCACGGTTTGTAGCGTGCTCGAAAGGATTCATCGGCGGACTAAGCTGTTGGGCCTGCCAAAGATTTGGTAGGAGTATGATTATCCTGGGAGAAGACCCAGAAAGAATACCGGTACGGGATACGTGCTCTAGGGTGGAATACTGGGTAGGCATTGGGGAATCCCTTGCGTGCTCCTGGTGAAGACTTCCGGATTCCGTTTGCTAGATAAATCGCCAGTGCTCGCTTGTTCGCTTGATCTACCGGTACTAGTAAGGCGGTTGCACCCCCCCCAGGAGGCTTGGCACCACAGGTGTGAGGCTGTGGCTCACACACGGCCGCAGTGGCTTGTATTCTCGAGTAGAGTGGCAGAGCTTTTCCATATCGTGCAGGGAAGCTTAGCATACCCTAATTTGAGCCCCACCACCCCACCTCTGCCAACGAGGCTTTTGGTTTCTATGATACCAAAAAAAAGGGTTGTAGTATCGGCCACCCTAGCCACAGTGTTTGACGGTATTTAGGCTTATTCTACCCTAGGAGTCTTCGTCGGTAGCTACCAGTAGGTTCTCACTGTTCGTCATAATTAACCGAGCCTACCATAGAGTGAGCTCTGCAACATATTGCTTCTATACGGGCCCGCACAACGGGCCCTACTAGAAAGCTCATTACCACTATGATAGCTGTTGGGCGGTAGAAAGATACAGCGGATGGCCAGCAATCTAGGCTCCAAGGATCACTAAGATCCCCTTGGGATACCGTACGACGGTACAGTTATGCTGCCCCATACAAGTGACCGTTTCCCTTCCGGTCCAAAAATCCCAAAACCGTTTCCACTAGTAAAATAGGTACGCAACGAAATGGTTGTTTTTCCTTATATCTTTAGCAAATAGGCCCTAAGCTCTTTGGGGTGGTGCAAGCAATGTTCAAGTTTTCCCAACCCTAATTTCTATTAAGGAACCAAACCCATTGTGAGCTCAAAGGTTTTTCGGAGGTAAAGTTAACCATTATGCAATCGAATGAGCGCTATGAGATATGGGTGGATACAGCAATAAAAAGGCCGATACTCTCAGTGCCAGACTACCCTTCAGCCTGGCAGCAGAGGAGTTCCCTGACACATTCATAGCATGCTAGGCGGGATAGCGGGAGCTACCCCCTTTATGCCGTGGGAGAATCGGTATGAGTCTGTAAGCCCGGCCCTTGGGTTTGGTGATACAATAAATAAATTTGAAATATTTTGTTTAACTCCCTTCGGATCCGCGTAATTTTGAGCTCGGGCGCTGTGCTTGGTTGGTTGGGTCGTGAATGCGAAAGGGCAAGCTAGCAACCCATTTCAGCCGCAGATATCCCAAATCCCTGAGGCACCGTATCTTCTGATGAAATTCGCTAACCCCGTCCCAGGATGTGTTATTTCCAGCCCAGTAAGATATCGTATTTCTCCAGATTTGGGCCTAAACAATGGATTGTAGTTGGCTGCTTCAAGTTGGTCTGAAGTGGCCAATGAGAAATGCCATCTGAAGCCTAATTCCGCCGTCTCTTACTGGGCCGGAAATAACACATCCTGGGACGGGGTTAGCGAATTTCATCAGAAGATACGGTACTGTAACGTGGAAAAGAGGCTCACCGGGATATGCCGTCGGTGTGAAGCGATTGGGTGAAATGCCGACTAATAACATCTCACAGCCTCACCCCACCGCTTAATTCTCCCTCAATCACACGACGGTCAACAGCCCAGATACCCGGTTCAATCATCTTCCCATCCCTCCAAACCGGCCAGAGCTTAGAGAGTATGAGCTATAAAGGGAATACAAAGTCATTCAACATCAACAGTTTCAACAAAGTGGTCAACACAACCATAGCGGATGATAAGGCGCAGGTCCTACAATGGCTGTCATCACTCGAGCCTCAAAAAAGACATCAACATTTAAGGGAGAGCCGACTCGAGGGTGTGGGGGAATGGATTTTCAGAACGAGCGGGTTTCATAGATGGAATGCGGGAGATGGATCGGCCCATTCCGTGCTATTTTGCCACGGTGATCCGGGGGTGGGGAAGACTCATCTTAGGTAAACCAAAATGTCTCAGGAGAAACCCCCGATCACTAACCACTTGCGGTTTTAGCTCTCTTGTAATCGATCACTTTTATGGAAGTGGGCAGGATATAACGGTCGCTGGGCTGTATTGTGATTACCTCGATAGGAAGGAGCAGACTATATCGAACATGCTAGGAGCCATGCTTAAGCAGTTGGTGGGAAGAGGGAACATCCCGGAGGACATTCGGAAGGCTTTTGAAGATGCGAAGGATCATTTCGGCGGGGTACGGCCACAGGTCTCAGAACTTGTCAATATGCTGAAGATGGCGATTGGGAAACGGAAACGGGTGGTTATATGTATTGACGGGTTGGATGAATCTCTTGCGACCCATCGGGATGGGCTTCTCCGTTCTCTGCAAGATATTATCCGGGAATTGCCAAATGTTCGGTTATTCATGACTGGAAGGCCTTTCATCACCGGTGAGGTTGAGAAGTACTTTCCCAATGTGGATACTGCCTCAATCAGTCCAACAGAGGAAGACACCAAGACATTTTTGAGGATGAAGTTAGATGGGGACCCAGAACCCGAGGCCATGGATGAGAATCTCAGAGCCGATATAATGGAAATCATTCCGAAAACAATATCCGAGATGTATATCTAGATTCCTAGTTTCCCCATGTTCTGTTAAAGTGACTTTGCTTACGCGCGATTTTTGCATAGATTTCTTCTTGTCTCGCTGAGCATCGAGGCAATTCTCGCCGAGCTAACCATTCACGGAAGGAAGGAAAGGCTTAAACAGATGTTAAAAGGTCAGGGTGTCGGAGACATATACAGTGCCACTTTCGAAAGGATCAAGGGGCAGGAGAATGCAAGATCGCGACTAGGAATGGAGGCCATCATGTGGGTAGCATATTCAGAGCGGCCGCTGCAACCAGACGAGCTCTGCCAAGCCTTAGGGGTAGAGGTGGGGTCGGAAGATCTCAACAATGACAATGCACCCAACATACGGACCATAATTCGGTGCAGGCTAGGACTAGTCACAGTCGATTCATCATCTTCAACTGTGCGGCTTGTGCATTTTACACTACAAGAACACATCCTAGCCAATCCCATGCTTTTCCCGAGTCCCCATTCGATAATTGCGGAGGCTTGCTTAACTTACCTCAACTTTGCCTACATCATGGGACTTTCGCCTACTCTTTCTTCACCCCCTCCAGCTGCCCCGTTTCTTGAATATGCTTCCTGCTACTGGGGAGCCCATGCTCGAAGAGGGATTAGTGAAAAGGCAATACCACTTGTACTGAAGCTACTCGATAGATTCGATCGGCACATATCCTGCAAGCTCCTCCTATTGAAAGAGTATAGATGGGATCAGCCCTTCGATACTGATGGCAGCCCAATTGGATTCACCGGGCTCCATGGCGGAGCCCTGCTCGGGCTTTTGGAACCCATTGTATCTTTATTGGATATCAAGAAGTGGGATCTCAACGCGACTGACTTGCATGGTAGCACGGCGTTGACATGGGCTGCGAGAAAAGGACATGATGGTGATGTGAAGGTCTTGCTGGAACAAGTAGGACTCCACCCCGACATAGCAAACAACGAGGGCAGTACACCATTGTCATGGGCTTCACAGAGTGGGCACTGTGAAATTGTCACGATGCTATTGGAGCAGAACAATGTCAACCCCGATACAGCCGATCACCGGGGCCAGACACCATTATCATTTGCCGCTAAGTGTGGGTATAAGGATGTTGTGGAGGTGCTTTTGCAGAGGAGAGATGTCAATCCCAACTCGGTAGATAAGCATGGCTATACACCGTTATCATGGACTATGTATGAGGAGCGAGCCGAAATTATGGAGATCTTATTGCAGCGAAACGATATCAACCCCGACGTCCCAGATAATAATGGCCGAACACCACTTTCCCTAGCCGCTGAGAGCGGGGATCAGGTGATGGCAGAGATGCTATTAGAGAAGAACAATGTCAATCCCGACACCCCAGATAAGAGTGGCCGAACACCACTTTCATGGGCTGCCCAGACCTGGCAGGTTGAAATTGTGAGGATTCTATTGGAGAGGAACGATGTCAATCCTAACACTGCAGATGAGAGGGGGAGAACACCATTTTCACGGGCTGCAGGGGGCTGGACCGATGACTACGATGGCGATTCTGACCTGGAAGGCCAGAGTGGCCGGGTGCACTATACATGGGACACCACGAATCGGTGTGGCAGAACCGCGGAGATTCTACTGGAGCGGAACGATGTCAATTCCGACATAGCAGATAAGAATGGCCGCACACCGTTATCATGGGCTGCCAGTTACGGACGGGCAAAAGTGGTGAAGATGCTATTGGAGCGGAACGATGTCAACTCCGATCCGCCAGATAGGAGGGGCCGGGCCCCATTTTCCTGGGCCGTCATATATGGCCATACGGAAGTTGTCGAGATTCTACTGGAGCAGAACAAGATCAACCCCGACATGGCGGATGAGAGTGGCCGTACGCCATTATCATGGGCTGTCACTGGTGAGCAGGAGGGAATTGTGGAGATGCTGTTAGAGCAGAGTGATGTCAATCCTGACAGAGCAGATCACCATGGCCGAACACCATTATCATTTGCTGCTGAGTATGGGAACATAAAAATTGTGGGGATTTTATTGAAGAAAAATGATGTAAATCCTCGCAGGGCAGATGAGAGGGGGCGGGCACCCCTTTCATGGGCTTCCAGCGAAGGGCACGAGGAAATCGTTGAGATTCTATCGGAGCGGAATAACATCAATCCCGCCACATCGGGTGGTTCGAGTCAAGCATCATCACCAATGGCCGCCGGGAGTGGGTATGAGGGGGTTGCGGAGACGTCACTGCCGTGGAGCGATGTCAATCTAGGCCCAGCAGATGAGAGTGGCAGCACATTATCACGGCCTATCGCGAATGGGTATGAGGGGATTGTAGGGATGGTATCACAGCGGAGCGAGGTCAATTCCCACATGGGGAATATGGGCGCCCGAACCCAATTATCAAGTGATACTATGTTTGGGTATGAGGAAATCACGGACACGCTGTCGGAATGGAACGATTTTAACCCCAACCTGATACTAGCAACTAGCAGAGGGTATGAGGGAAGTACGAACATATTTTCGGAGTGGAACGATATAACCCGCAATACCGCAGACCAGATTGGTGGAGTGCCATTTCCATGGGCTCCCGGAGTTGTGCGTGAGGCAATTCCGGAGACACTATTCGAGCAGAACAATGTCAGCCCCTACCTGGCATATCCGTTTAGCCAAACGCCATTCCCATGGGCTACAGAGAATGAGTATGCGAGAGTAGCACAGCCGGTAGAAGGCGAGTACGACCCCTTCGCCCAATTGCCGTTCGAGGGGGAATTCTCCGAACCCTTCACAGCCGAGCCGTCTGAGATACCCGAACCGCCCCTCAAAAGGATCCGGAGACTTTGATATCCCCTCTGCCACTCTCCCCCCTTCACTGATACACTTGGCCCACTCTCCGCGGTCGATTGGTGGTTCCCCACCTAACTCCTCCGCATTACATCAACTACCTACTTTCTCTCCATCTCTGCCACTCCTCGCCTGCGAACGAATTCATAATTGCCGCCTAAGACTCAACCGTTTGGGGGTGGGCAGGCTGTTCGTAGCACTCCCGTGAAGGGGGAATAAGCGACAGAACGAGCGAGAGATCCGCCCCTAATCATTTCCAAACCATGCTCTGTAACACTCTATTTTCTGCTCACTCTTACGCTCTGCTCCAATATATCTATCTTTTGTGCCTACGGTAGAGGTGTTATTTTTATTTCCTTTTTCCTTTTACAAAAAGACCCTACCCGTTCGACATGTTTACCACCAATACAACACTAATACCGCCATATTATATTCCCCACTTTCCCCGGTTTACCAGATTGTTACACAAAACGAAGAAGGGATCCAAGCCGAGAACCGTTGAAGTTGGGAGATGGTTCTTGCCTATCCATCGTGATTGCGGAAGTTTCTTATTCTTCCGGAGCGTGGTGGGCCATTTGATCTGTTCCGAGGTTATGGTGATTTATGAGGAGGATTCTCTAGATAGATTATTTCTCTTTTGTCACGATATAAGTGCGCAAGGGAACGGAGGTAGAAAATTTATATGTGGCTACCTGCCGAAGGATACATATTTATTCTTGTTATATATATATATTTGTCTTTCGCTGGCGCTCTAGTACGGAAGAAGGCGTCAAAAGCCTATAACTATACCTTTCCTACCCAATGTTCAGGTCCCCAGTGAATTGGCCCCTCTGCAAACATGCCATTTATGCGATATGCCAACAAGAGCGGGCTGCCGAGAAATCCCTTCAGGTCCGGAACATTCGTCTGAAAAGCTGAAAGCCCCGCGGTTCCTATGGATCCCTCCCCCCCTCAGCAGAAATACCCGCTGGCTGACACATATTCAGAGTGCACTAGAAATTGCGGGATGGAAGTGCGCCTCCTCCATCACAAGTCATCTACCCGATAAGAGAATTGAGTCACCAGCTATCGAAAAAGAGGCATCAGGTAATATTAACTGTGAGCCCGGGATCAGGGTATCAAACTGTATAATAGGGAATGACTCTTCAGCGTAACATCGGCCAACTCCCTCTCCCATACTATTGATTCGGGGCCTCTGCTTAATTCGGCATTGCCAGCTTACAGTTCGCCTGTATGATAGTTTCATCTGATAGACGGAATTCTTTCAGGATACGGGTGCCGGGAGTGTGACCAAACATAGACACAATGAATAAGGCCTGCCAGTAATTGAGCAATCGCGAATCGAAACAGACTTCACGGTTCAAACCGCAACCTAAGCTAGCAAACCGGCAGAAACAGCATTCTAAGCAGCACTCATCCCAGATTCTGCCCCCTTTTTTCCGAACTTTGTTCACGGCAATACGCAAATAGACAGATAGTCAAATATCCGACTCGCGTAATGGTTGATCACTGGCCTCTCTTGCCTATCACATCATACTAGTGCCCTCTAATGGGTCAGTAGGGCATGGGGGTGTTGGATTGCCTCTAGGGCATGCGGTTAGTCGGTTGGGCGGGTATGATATGCATGAATGCAGATATACTGCTAGGAGATATGCGGTTGTAGGGCATGTGGCTTTGTGGTTTTCGGTAGTTAGGCACTCTGCGGTTGGTTATCGTTATATCTTATGTTGCTAGACATAGTGTATTGGTTTTATGGCTTTGTTGGTGTCCTGCCATAGTGTATGAAGTATCGGGTATTTGGTCTCATTGTTCCTTGCATTATGAAGTTGCATACCCTCGGTCGTGGGAAAAAGTGGAGTTCATACTAAATTTATTACTATAGACCTTAGGCAACTATAGTCACCGACCAACTTTTGCTTACTAAGAGAGAATAACTACACCTATATCAATGAAACTTAGTACAATACATGTTTATATACTCTCCGGAGTCATTAGCTCTTGTCTTCTGGCATTATCGGCGCAAGGTATTTTGTCGCTGAGCCCTCGGCTGGGAAAGCGGGGGTGTTACTGTACTTCACTGTGTGCCAAGCCATCAGCATGAGCTCCACTTTTTTCTCCTATGGCTGCCCCTTATCATTAGGCGGGAGTTGGCATACTGGCAGGACATAGCCTTTAGAGACAACGGAGGATCATGCGGCATCAGGATGGTTCTAGATTGCTTGAGTTCGTTAGGGATCGGATTTTGTTAGCCACGTGTGTTTCTTTGGGGTTTGTTGAGTTTGGGGAGTGTTTTGTTGTTGTTAGCTAGATGGGGAGGTATATCTCCTGGCCTGTCCTTAGCTAGAGAGATAGCAGCCACCTAGTTTACCGTTCCTCCATCTTTCACCGCTCCGCTTAGAACCTATTGTGATTTTTGTTCTTTTCTTTTTTAGTGTTTTCCTTAGGCTCCATCAGGGGGTACCAGGTGTAAAAAAGCAAAACTAATAGCGACTCTCAAGGCATGGAAATGGACGTTGGAATTCTTTGATGCTGCACGGCATTCTTGCCATCGCATAACGTATATGGTGTTCCGCGATGGTTTCATGTTTGAAGGAAAACTTCGGAACCGCGCTTTCGATCGATCCTGGGGTGGAGGAAATACCGCAGAACGTTGGAAGTCTTTGGTGAGGGCCGACATGTTCAGACAACCCCATGCGCACACATCCAATCTCTTTACCGTCTAGACAAAGCCTTCGGATAGGTGCTTGGGATCGATGGAGTGTCAGAAGCAACACGGCATGAAAGAGTCGGATGCGCGGAGGCCATACGCGGTCGGAGTTCTTTGTGATCTTTGTCATTCGTTTGTTAGTATGGGAGTTTGCGGAAAAAAGAGGGGGATGTATGTAGAGGGGC
>Ga0307510_10004156_pt1 | contig 16999 bp, 11 predicted proteins | sample 12_EM_MG_FD_207224 | JGI IMG/M metagenome (GOLD analysis project Ga0307510, IMG submission 207224) | Populus trichocarpa ectomycorrhiza microbial communities from riparian zone in the Pacific Northwest, United States - 12_EM | ecosystem: Host-associated > Plants > Roots > Unclassified | place...
TCCAGGCCCGGGAACTGATCGGCGACCAGCCGTTCCTCGTCGTCAACAGCGACAATCTCTGGCTCGATGGACCAAGCGACGCGATCCGCATGCTCGCCGCGCGATGGGACGATGCGACAATGGACGCGCTGCTGCTGATGGTGCCGTTGGCGCGCGCGCATAACCATGGCGGGCAGGGTGATTTCAGCCTGTCGCCGGACGGGCGCATCACCGGGCGGCGCAAGCAGGGCCGGATCGCGCCGTTCGTCTATACCGGGGTGCAGATCCTCTCGCCGCGGGTGATCGCCGACTGGCCCGAAGGTCCCTTCTCGACGATGCTGTTCTGGGAACGCGCGATCGCCGCCGGCCGGGCTTATGGGCTGGTCCATCAGGGTCTTTGGTTCGATGTCGGTACGCCACCGGCGATCGTCGCGACCGAGGCGCTGATTGCCGATGGATGAGCGCGAACCTGGCCGGTCCCGGCCCGCGCTCTACACCATCCCGGTTCATCGGGCCTTTGCCGATGCCCTCGCCGCCGGTCTGATCAAGCGCTTCGGCGGCGACCCGCTCGGTCTGGCGCGGGGGCTGGTGCTGCTGCCGAACAATCGTGCCAAGCGCGCGGTGACCGATGCCTTTGTCCGGGCGAGCGGCGGCGGATTGCTGTTGCCGCGCCTCGTCGCGATCGGCGACCCGACCTTTGACGAAGCGGCCGGCGCGATGCTCGACCCGGCCGACGATACCGAGCCGGTACCACCGGCGATCGATCCGCTGCGCCGCCGGCTTATTCTCGCGCGGTTGGTCAGCGAGGAGCGGAAACGCACCGGCCAGCCGGTTGATGCGGCGGAAGCGGTACGGCTGGCGGGAGAACTGGCGCGGACGCTCGATCAGTTGCTGGTCGAGGATGTCAGACATTCGCGCCTCAAAGCGATCGAACTGACCGAAGCTTTGTCGACTCATTGGGAGCGTTCGCTCGCGCTGTTCAGCGCGGTCCTCGATCGTTGGCCCGCGGAGCTTCGCAAACTCGATATGATCGATGGCGCGGAACGGCGCGGACTGCTGCTCGATCGCGCGGCGAAGCGCTGGCGGTTGCGCTCGCCGGCGGGCTTCGTCTGTGCGGCCGGCATCACCGATTCCGCGCCGGCCGTGGCGCGGCTGATGCGCTGTGTGTCCGAACTGCCCGACGGGATGGTCGTGCTTGCGGGCCTCGCCACTGAGATGGAGGAGAGCGAATGGCGGGCACTCGGGCCACATGCGCCCGATCCGGCAACCGGCCGGCGCCGTCCGTCGATCGAGACGCATCCGCAATTCCATCTGAAACTGCTGCTCGACCGGATGGGCGTCAATCGCGGAGAATTCCAGATCTGGCGCGAGGGCGGCGGCCATGACGCGACGATTGCGCGCGGCCGGGCAATCGCCAATGCGTTCGCGCCCGCGGAATTCACCGGCAAATGGACCACACTCGACGCCGATCGGCGCCGCCTGAGCGGCATCACCGCCGCCGAACTTGCGACGCCGGCCGAGGAAGCCCAGGCAATCGCGCTGGCGCTGCGCGAGACGCTGGAAACCGAAGGGCGCACCGCCGCTCTGGTCACGCCCGATCGTGCGCTGGCGCGACGCGTCGCGGTGCATTGCGCGCGCTGGGGGATCGAGATCGACGATTCCGCCGGCCGGCCGCTGTCGTTGCTCCCTTCCGGCACTCTGCTGACCGCGCTGGCCGAGGCGGCGACGCAGCGTTTCGCGCCGCTCGCGCTGCTGACGTTGCTCAAACATCCGCTGGTCCGTTTCGGGGCCGCGCGACTGCCCTGGCTGGATGGTGTACGCGCGCTCGACCGGGCGCTGCGTGGGCCGCGACCGGCCGCGGGGCTGGCGGGGATCGATGCGCATCTCGCCAACCCGCCCGTGCGCGAGCGCGACGTGCGCGCGCGTGCTGCGTCGTGGTGGGGCGAGGCGCGCGATCTGCTGGCGCCGATCGAGGTCGTCTTCGCTGCCGGCGAACAAGGCCTGGGCGCGCTGATCGCGGCGCTGCGGGAGACCGCGCAGGCATTGTGCGGCGATCAGCTTTGGGGTGGGCCGGCCGGGCGTGCCGCCGCGACGTTGCTGTCGGGGCTGGAGGCGGATGCAGCCAGCGGCCCGGCGACGATCGACCCGGCCAGCCTGGCAGGCCTGTTGCGCACGCTGATGGACGAGCAGGCGGTGCGTCCGCCGCAGGGTGGCCATCCGCGCCTGGCGATCTATGGCCTGATCGAGGCGCGGTTGCAGACCGCGGACCTGATGATCCTTGGTGGCCTTAACGAAGGCGTGTGGCCGGGCCAGCCCGCACCCGACCCGTGGTTGGCGCCGCGCATCCGCAGCGAACTGGGCCTGCCCGGGCTGGATCGGCGCGTCGGTATCTCGGCGCACGACCTGGCCGGGGCGCTCGGCGCGCCGCGCGCGCTGATCACCCGCGCCCGCCGCGATGCGACCCAGCCGGCGATCGCCTCGCGTTTCTGGCTGCGGCTTCAGGCGCTGGCCGGCGAACGCTTCGAGCGGGCCTCGACGCTGGAGCATTGGACTCGGGTGCTCGACGACCCCGGTCCGCCCGAACCAGTGAACCGGCCCGCACCCTTGCCGCCCGCCGAGCTTCGCCCGAAACGCATCGCCGTTACCGATGTCGATCGGCTCAAGGCCGATCCTTACGCCTTCTACGCCCGACGTATCCTTCGGCTGATGCCGCTCGATCCGGTCGATGCCGATGCCAGCGCGGCGTGGCGTGGAACGGCGGTGCATGCGATCCTCGAGGAATGGGCCAAGGTAGATGACTGTGTGCCCGAATCCCTTCACGCCCGTGCGCTCGCCATGCTGGAAGAGGAAGGAACGCACCCGATGATGCGCGCGCTGTGGCGGCCGCGCCTGATCGAGGCGATCGACTGGATCGCAACGCGCATCGCCGAACAGGCGGCAATGGGGCGCACGGTGCTGGCAGTCGAGCGCGAGGGGCAGATCGAGATTGCCGGCATCAAGCTGACCGGCAAGTTCGACCGCATCGACCGCATGCCCGACGGCACGCTGGCGGTGATCGATTACAAGACCGGCATGCCGCCGAGCCCCGCCGCGGTGCGCGCCGGCTTCAGCCTGCAACTCGGCCTGCTCGGCCTGATCGCCGAGCGCGGCGGTTATGAGGGTATCACCGGCACCGCCCGCGCGTTCGAATATTGGTCGCTGGGCAAGCGCGCCGACAGCTTCGGCTACATCACTTCGCCGGTCGATCCGGCGGGAAAGGGCGGCAAGGACCTGCCCGAAGAATTCATCACCACGGCCGCCCGGCATCTGAAGGACGCGATCGAACGCTGGCTGACCGGTACCGAGGCCTTCACTGCCAAGCTCCACCCCGATTTCGCGCCCTATGCCGAATATGACCAGCTGATGCGACGCGACGAATGGTATGGCCGTGAGCGGAAATAGCGGCGCCCTCCCCCGGCTCACCGGGCAGCAGGGCCTGGCCAGTGCACCGCATGGCCATGTATGGCTGTCGGCCTCGGCCGGCACCGGCAAGACGCAGGTGCTGGCGGCGCGGGTGTTCCGGCTGTTGCTGGGCAATGTCGATCCGGCGGCAATCCTGTGCCTGACCTTCACCAAGGCCGGTGCGGCGGAGATGTCGGCGCGGATCAGCCAGCGCCTCGCGGCCTGGGTACGCATGCCCGAGACCGAGCTGGGGGCCGATCTCATTGCGCTGGGCGAACTTCCCGGCGAGGAGCTGATTGCCCGTGCGCGCACCCTGTTCGCCAAGGTGCTTGACGCGCCGGGCGGAGGCATCCGCATCCAGACCATCCACGGCTTCTGCCAGAGCCTGCTTTCGGCCTTTCCGGTCGAGGCGGGGCTGGTCCCCGGCTTCCGCCCGATCGAGGCGCGCGAGGAAGCTGTAATGGCGCGTGAGGCGCTCGCCGACCTGCTGATCGACGCCGATCGCGAGGGCCGTACGCGGCCGGTCGAGGCGATCGGCGCGCTGAGCGTGCGGCTGGGCGAACAGGGCGCGGAGAATTTCCTGCTCGCCTGCGCCCGCGCACCCGAGGCGATGGCGGCGCTACCAATGGGGGAAGGCGTGCAGCCGTTCGTTCGGCGTTCGCTCGACCTGCCGGGTGGCGATGTCGAGGAGGCGATCGTCACGGCTTGTGGCGATGCTGCGTTCGACCATGAGGCGCTCGACGCGATCGGCGGGATGAATGCCAGCTGGGGCACCAAGAGCGGCATCGAGCGCTCGGGGATGATTTCGGCCTGGCTCGATCGCGACCCGGCGGCGCGCGCCGCCTCGCTGCACGAACTGCACAAGGTGTGGGCCAAGGCCGATCTCGACATGCGTTCGTTCGGCAAGGGTCAGGCGCCGCAGGACGAGGATTATGCCGGGCTCGCCACCGGCCTGTACGACTATTGCGCCGACCTGCTCGCGCTGCGTACGCGCGCGGCGTATGCTGATCTGCTCGCCGCCGCGCTCGATGTCGGGCGCGATTATGCCGCCAGCTATGAGCGCGCCAAGCGCCGCCTCGGCGCGGTCGATTTCGACGACCTGATCCGGGCGACAATCGAGTTGCTCAACCAGCCCGGCATGGGCGAATGGATTCGCTACAAGCTCGACCAGAGCACCGAACATGTCCTGATCGACGAGGCACAGGACACCAACCCCAGGCAGTGGCGCATCGTGGCCGCATTGGCCGACGAATTCTTCGCTGGCCTCGGCGGGGGCGGTGAGCGCAAGCGCACGCTGTTCACCGTCGGCGACTTCAAGCAGGCGATCTACGGCTTCCAGGGCACGGATCCGCTTTACTTCCTCGCCGCTGAGCAGCGCTTCACCAAGCTTGCGCTGGATGCCCGGGGAGATGATCGCGATTTCCGCTCGGATGATATGCGCGGGCTGCCCTTCAGCCGCTTGTCGCTGACGCATTCCTTCCGCTCCACGCTGCCAGTGCTCGAGTTCGTAGACGCCGCGCTCGATCTGGTTCCACCGCCCGGGCTTGGCGCGGTCGCGGCGCTCGAGCAGCATGCCAGCGAGGTGAAGGGGCCGGGCAACGTCACGCTCTGGCCGCTGGTCGTCGAAGGCGGCAGCGAAGAGGATGCGGAAAGCTGGGTACCCGATGCCACCCGCGCGCTGGCGACGAAGATCGCGCGCTCGATCAAAGGCTGGCTGGACCAGGGGCTGATGCTCGAAAGCAAGGGGCGTCCGTTGCGCCCCGAGGACATCATGATCCTGGTCAAGCGGCGCGGCGAGCTCGCCTCGCTGATCGTCGCGCGCCTCTATGCCGAGGGCGTGCCGGTGGCGGGTGTCGACCGGCTGCGGCTCAACGCGCCGCTCAGCGTGCAGGATTTGCTCGCCGCGATCCGCTTCGTGCTGCAGCCCGATGATGATCTGTCGCTGGCCTCGCTGCTGGTCTCGCCCTTGCTCGGCTGGAGCCAGGAGCGGTTGATGGGGGCGGCGCCACGCGGCTCGGGCAGTCTGTGGCAGCATCTCCAGCGCACCCAGCGCGACGAAGCGCTCGCGCCGCTCCGCGCGATGCTCGGCCGCGCTGATATCGCCACGCCTTATCAGTTCCTCGAAGAATTATTGTCGGGTGACCTCGATGGGCGACGCAAGTTGCTCCACCGCCTCGGCCAGGAGGCGCGCGATCCGATCGAGGAACTGCTCGGCGCGGCGTTGCAGTTCGAATCGCTCGGCACCCCGTCGCTGCAGCGCTTCCTCGACTGGTTCGATCGCGGCGATGTCGAGATCAAGCGCGACCCGTCTGCGCCGCTCGACGCCGTGCGGGTGATGACCGCGCATGGCGCCAAGGGGCTGCAGGCGCCGCTGGTGATCCTCGCCGACGCGGCGATCGACCCGACCCGCTCGCCGCGCTCGACGCTGGGCTGGCGCCCGGCCGATTTCGATCACGACATCCCCATCTTCGCGCCGCGCGCGGCCGAACGTGGAGCGGAACTCGAAGAGCTGGCCGCGCGTAAGGCGGCAAGCGAACTCGAGGAGCATTGGCGGCTCTTCTATGTCGCGGCGACGCGCGCCGAGGAGCGGCTGGTGATCGCCGGATCGCTCGGTGCGATGGCACAGGGCGAAGCACCCCCGGATAGCTGGTATGCGATCGCCGACCGCGCGATCACCGGGCTGGGCGGCGAACCCGACGACGCGGGCGAGAAGCGTTTTCATGGCCACAGGCCGGCGGCGCCGGTCGTGCTGCGCGCGCGCGACGCCAGGGTGCCCGAGCCGCTGGCGCCGCCACCGGCCTGGTCGCGCGAGCCTGCGCCGATCGAGGCGCGTCCGCCACGGCCGCTGGCGCCGTCCTCGCTGGGCGACGATGCGGTCGCCGATCCGCCGCCGACGCCGGGCATGCGCGTCGCGGCGGAGCGCGGGCGCCTGATCCACGCGCTGTTCGAGCGCTTGCCCGACATCGCGCCCGCCGGCCGGCGCGACGCGGCGGAACGCTGGCTGACACAGGTTGGCGGCATCGCCGATCATGGCCAGCGCAGCGAGATCGTCGCCACCGTGCTCGGCGTGCTCGACGATCCGCGCTTTGCCGCGCTGTTCGGCCCCGCCGCGCTGCCCGAGGCGCCGATAGCGGCGGTGGTGGCGGGCGGTGTCGTCGTTTCGGGCACGGTCGACCGTTTGCTGGTCGGCCCGGACCATGTCGTGCTGATCGATTTCAAGACCGGCCGGGCGGTGCCGTCGTCGCTCGACGAGGTGCCGGCCTATCATGTGCGTCAGATGGCGGCCTATCGCGCGGCGCTGGGCACGATCTTCCCGGATCGCACGATCGAGGCGATGCTGCTCTACACCGCGGGCCCCAACTTGTTCACGCTCCCGCCCGCACTGCTCGACTCGCACAAGCCCGGCTTCGTGCCCGAACAGCAAAGCTTCGATACATCCGCTTGAGTGGAACGCACGCGGTCCCTAGATTGCATGCCACACAGGAGATTCCCCCATGGCCACCAAACAGGTTACCGACGACAGCTTCTACGCCGATGTGATCAGCGCCGACCGGCCGGTGCTGGTTGATTTCTGGGCGGAGTGGTGCGGGCCGTGCAAGATGATTGGCCCGAGCCTCGAAGAAATCTCCGAAGAGCTCGGCGAGCAGGTTTCGATCGTCAAGGTCAACATCGACGACAATCCCGAAGCGCCGGGCAAATATGGCGTGAAGGGCATCCCGACGATGATCCTGTTCAAGAACGGCGCGCCCGCCGCGACCAAGATCGGCGCGGAGCCCAAGAGCCGGATCAAGGCGTGGCTCGAGGGAGCCCTTGGCGAGGCTTCAGGCGCGGCTCAGGCCTGAGCCTGCCGCCTGAAAAAGGGCTCGCGGTGTAGGTACCGCGAGCCCTTTTTTGCGTCAGCGATAATAGTCACGGCGTTCGGCGCCGTCGAAACCTGCCCGAGTCAAGGCAGCACGCCTTGAAACCGGCGGCCCGACCCGCACGGGCACGGGTCGTTGCGGCCGAGCTTTTCGATAAGTTCGATATCGCCGTGCACGAAGCGCAAGCCGCGCTTCACCTGTGTCTCGGACGGATAACCCTTACGCCGCTTTGAACTAACCTCGAAAGCAGGGCAGGTCGGCGAATTGGTCGATGTTGCGCATGCTCGCCTCCTTCGTTCGCCGATCGGTCTATCGACGGCGAGCCGCATGATCCGCGCCTTGCGAAAAGTAAAGCACGCTCAGGTCAGCGGGATCGTCACCTGCGCGGCGTAACCCGGCCTCGCTTTCAGGCGATCATACCAGTCGGCGACATGCGTCAGGGCCGGCCGTTCGATCGCCAGCGAGAACCATGTATGGGCATAGACGCCCATCGGAATATCGCCGATCCCGAACGCCGCGCCCGATAGCCAGGGGCGTTTCGACAGTTCATCGTCGACCCGTGCCATCATCTCGCCCGAGCGCTGGGCCGATCGCCGGATGGCGGCGGCGTCACGCTCTGCCGGCGCGCGGCGTACCAGGTTGAGGAACGCCGGCCCTTGCGCCGCGGCATAGTCGAACTGCCAGTCCATCCATTTGTCGGCGTGCGCCCGCACCGTCGGGTCGCCGGGCCAGAAGCGCTCCGGCGCGTGACGCGCGGCAAGATAGCGCAGGATCGCGTTCGATTCCCACAGCACCATGCCATCATCCTCGATCGTCGGGATCAGCGCATTGGGGTTGAGCGCGAGATAGGCGGCATCCATGCCGAACGCGCCGCCGACGTCATGCCGAACATAAGGCAGGCCGATTTCCTCGGCGAACCACGCGACCTTCTTCACATTATGCGAGTTGAGCCGGCCCCAGATCGTCAGCATCGCGCGGGCCTAGCTGCGGTAATCGGCGTTGATCGAGATATAGCCGTGCGTCAGGTCGCAGGTCCACACTGTCGCCCGACCGTCACCGAGCCCGAGATCGACGCCGACCTCGATTTCACGCCCCTTGAGATGCGCCGCAACCGGTGCCTCGTCATACCCCTCGACCGCCAGGCCATGTTCGGCCACCTGCGTATCGCCGAAGCGGATCGAGAGTTTGTCGCGCTCGGCCGGCTCACTGGCCTTGCCGACCGCCATCACCACGCGACCCCAATTGGCGTCCTCACCGGCAATCGCCGTCTTCACCAGCGGCGAGTTGGCCACCGACATGGCGATGCGGTGCGCGCTGGCATCGCTCTCGGCGCCGCTGATCTGGATTTCGATCAGCTTCTGCGCGCCCTCGCCGTCGCGCACGACGAGCATGGCGAGCTGGTGGCACAGATCGGCCAGTGCGGCGCGGAAGGCGTCGGCGCCTGCACTGCCGTCATCGTTCAATGGGGTGTTGCCCGCCTTGCCGGTGGCGAAGGCCAGCACCGTGTCACTGGTCGAGGTGTCGCTGTCGACGGTGATGCAGGAGAAGGACTTTACATTGGCGGCCGACAGTGCGGCCTGCAGGAAAGCGGGCGTCGCGGCGGCATCGGTGAAGATGAAGCCCAGCATGGTCGCCATGTCGGGCATGATCATGCCCGATCCCTTGATGATACCGACCAGGGTGACGGTCCGGCCGTCGACCACCGCCGTCGTCACAGCGCCCTTGGCATAGGTGTCGGTGGTACCGATCGTCGTCGCGGCATCCTGCCAGTCGCAGGGCGCGGCGGTGAAGGCTGCGTCGAGCCCGGCCTCGGCCTTGTCGATCGGCAGCGGCACGCCGATCACGCCGGTCGAGGCGACGAACACGTCCGATGGCTGACAGCCGAGATGGTTCGCCGCACGCGCCGCGATCGCCTCCACCGCGGCACGTCCCCGATTGCCCGTAAAGGCATTCGAATTGCCGGCATTGACCACCAGCGCCCGTGCCTGGCCGAGCACCAGCGCATCGCGGCACCATTCCACCTCGGGCGAGGGGCATTTGCTCTGCGTCAGCACGCCGGCCACCGCCGTACCCGGATCGAGCGTGACGAAGGTCAGGTCGCAGCGATCCCATGTCTTGTACCGCGCCCGCGCCACGCGCGGCGTGACACCGGCGACCGGCGGCGCGTCGGGAAAGGGCAGGGCAAGCGGCGAAGTGGCGGATGACATGGGTAAATTTCCTGACTAGCATCGCCGACCATGAGCATTGTCGATCGGAGGCCTCGCGCCAAATATGCACTGTTCACAGTGCTGGCAATCACCCTGCCCGCCGGGGCGGTCAAGGCGCAGAATTCAGGTTTGCCCACGCCTGTTGTCTCCAATGTTCCGATCAATCGCCCGACGATGATCGGCCAGGCAGGTGTTTGGTTTGGACCCGATGCCTATCCTGCCGCGGCGATTCACGCGGGTGAACAAGGGCGTGTGGAGACAAGGCTTTCGATCGATGCCAAGGGGAAAACGGTGGACTGCGCGATCGCCACAAGCAGCGGCTCCGCTGCACTCGATACCGCGACTTGTGCAATCGCCATCGAGCATCTGACGTTCACACCGGCGTGGAACACCCGTGGCGATTCGGTACCGTCGGAATATCCGCTGAATGTGAATTGGGTTCTTCCCCAATCGCAACCCGTGGCGCGGGTTTCGTTTTCCGCGCTGTCGCACGCGGAAATTACCCGCTCAGGAGTCGTGCTGAGTTGCATCAGGAAGGTCGAGGGCAGTGACCCGGGCGATATTGCCGGCGATGATTGTGGTGATTTACGTGACGATCCAGAGGCAGGCGAGATGCTCAAGGCGCCTTTGACGGGGCGGCACGCCGTGCTGTGGATTCAAACGGCATTGACCATTGATGGCGACAAGCCATTTCCGGACGACTATAAGTCCGAAGGACGCTTCGCGGTGAGTTATACCCGCGTGCACTTCGAAATCGCCTCAGACGGTTCGGTCCTTGGCTGCGAAAAAATGGCCGAGGCCGGGCGGCTCGCGATAGTGGATTTGTGCGATGATTACATCAGGCGCTTCGTGCCGCAGCGCGGGAATGCTCGACGAGGCGCAACCCTGTCATACGCAGTTAGCGCTGCGTCGATCGACGCTGCACAATCCGCCCGGCATGACGCACGGGCGGCTACATCACAGGCGCGGTGATGCGGTGGGCGACTATTTCAGGGAAGATCGCAATGGTGTTTCGTGGCCAGTTTGGATTGGCGCTGATGCTGGCAATCACGCCGACGATCGCGCGCGCTCAGGACCATTCGGTTGATCAGTCGACCGGTTATTCGCCTGATCATTCAGTCGGCGTCTCGATCATCGGCAGCCCCGGGATATGGTTCGGCCCCAGCGCCTATCCAGTCGAAGCTATACTGAAGAAGGAGCAAGGCCGGACGGTCGCGCGGATCGAGGTCGATGCGGCGGGCGCGCCGTTGAAATGCAGCGTGAGCATGAGCAGCGGATCGACATCGCTCGACGCGCGCACGTGCGAAATCGCCATTGCCTCGCTGCGTTTTAATCCGGCGCGAGATCGCGGGGGCACGCCGATCAGCGCGTCCTACACGTTGCCCGTGCGCTGGGTACTGCCTGCACTGGCGGAGGTCGATCTGACCAACGGTCGTCACCTGCTGGTCGATGCGACCGTGCAATATGACATCGACGCACATGGCGTTGTCACTGCCTGCCGCACGATAAGCTTCGCGCCCGACACCAAGGATCCGTGTGAGGGTTTTCGCCCCGGGCGCCCGTCACCGCAACAGCCAATGGCGCGCGGTCAGCCCGTGGCGGGCCAGGTCACCACCATCATCCGGACCTATATGGACACACAGTAATACTGGACGATGCCAGTCCAACTGCCTACATCGCGCGCAACAATGGAATTCCTGCTCCTCCTGTCCGCGTTTCTCAGCGCACTGACCGGCGCCATCACCGGCGTGCGCAGTGCCGATCTGCGCCCCGGCCAGGCCGTGGTGGCGAGCAGCACGGTGCGTGCCGTGCAGCCGGTGGCCGTCGCGGTCGTCGTCGAGCGTCCGGCGGCAGCGGATCTCTCCTTGTCGAAGCAACGCGATGCCGGCACGTCCGCCGCCTTCGCGATCGTCGCCACCGTGCCGCTCTATGTGAGCCGCCTGCGCGTCTAGCTGACGTCGCGGCTCCGGCCGCTCGAACTTTCGCAATCTTCAAGGTGCCGGCCCGTACGCGGGGGCGCCGATCCCATATGACATAGGAATTCCCCATGCTCGGCGGCCTTGCCAAGACCATTTTCGGTTCGTCCAACGATCGCTACGTCAAGTCGCTCGGCGGACTGGTCAACAAGATCAATGCGTTCGAGCCGGTCGTCTCCGCGATGAGCGATGCGGAGCTCTCGAACCAAACCGTGCTGTTCCGTCAGCGTCTGGCCAATGACGAGACGCTCGACGACCTGTTGCCCGAGGCCTTTGCCACGGTGCGTGAGGCGGCCAAGCGCACGCTCGGCCAGCGCCATTACGACGTGCAGTTGATCGGCGGCATCGTGCTCCATCGCGGCGAGATCGCCGAGATGCGCACCGGTGAGGGCAAGACGCTGGTCGCGACGCTCGCCACCTATCTCAACGCGCTGCCCGGCACCGGCGTGCATGTCGTCACGGTCAACGACTATCTCGCCGCGCGCGATGCCGGCTGGATGGGCCAGGTCTACAAGTTCCTCGGCCTGACCGTCGGCGTGATCATTCCCAACCTGTCCGACCGGGAGCGCCACGACGCCTATCATTCGGACATCACCTACGGCACGAACAACGAGTTCGGCTTCGATTATCTGCGCGACAATATGAAATACGACCGCGCCTCGATGGTGCAGCGGCCGTTCAATTTCGGAATCGTCGACGAGGTCGATTCGATCCTGGTCGATGAGGCGCGCACGCCGCTGATCATCTCCGGCCCGACCGACGACAAGTCGGACCTGTATCGCAGCGTCGACATCGTCGTGAAGCAGCTCGTCCCTGAGGATTACGACAAGGACGAGAAGCAGAAGTCGATCGTGCTGACCGAGGACGGCACCGAGAAGGTCGAGCGCATGCTCGAGGCTGCCGGCCTGCTGCAGGGCGACAATCTCTATGATTTCGAGAATACCCAGGTGGTCCACCACCTCAACCAGGCACTGCGCGCCAATGTCATGTTCAAGCTCGACACCGATTACATCGTCAAGGATGGCAAGGTCATCATCATCGACGAGTTCACCGGGCGCATGATGGACGGCCGGCGCTGGTCGGACGGCCTGCACCAGGCGGTCGAGGCCAAGGAGGGCGTGACGATCGAGCCCGAAAACCAGACCATGGCCTCGATCACCTTCCAAAATTATTTCCGCATGTACCCCAAGCTGTCGGGCATGACCGGTACCGCCGCGACCGAAGCGGCGGAATTCTACGACATCTACAAGATGAACGTCGTCACCATCCCGACCAACGTGCCGGTGCAGCGCGTCGATGAGGAGGACGAATTCTACAAATCGACCCAGGACAAGTTCCAGGCAATCGCCAAGAAGATCAAGATCCATGCCGAACAGGGCCAGCCGGTGCTGGTCGGTACGGTGTCGATCGAGAAATCGGAATTGCTGTCCGAATTCCTCAAGCAGGAGGGCGTCCCGCACGAGGTGCTCAATGCCCGCCAGCATGAACGCGAAGCGCACATCGTCGCCCAGGCCGGCCGCAAGAGCGTGGTGACGATCGCCACCAACATGGCGGGCCGCGGTACCGACATCCAGCTCGGCGGTAACGTCGAGTTCCGCGTCAATGACGAGCTCGCCGAAATGCCTGACGGGCCGGACCGCGACGCGGCGGTCGCGAAGATCAAGGCCGAGGTCGAGGCCGAGCGCCAGGAAGTGCTCGCCGCCGGCGGCCTGTTCGTGCTCGGCACCGAGCGCCATGAGAGCCGCCGCATCGACAACCAGCTGCGCGGTCGTTCGGGCCGTCAGGGCGATCCCGGGCTGAGCCGCTTCTATCTCTGCCTCGACGACGATCTGCTGCGCATCTTCGGGCCGGACACGATGTTCGCCAAGATGATGCGTTCGAACATCGGCGATGGCGAGGCGATCGGCTCGAAGTGGCTGTCCAAGGCAATCGAGACCGCCCAGAAGAAGGTCGAGGCGCGCAACTACGACATCCGCAAGCAGGTCGTCGAATATGACGACGTGATGAACGATCAGCGCAAGGTCATCTACGAGCAGCGCGCCGACATCATGGATGCCGACACGGTCGGCGAAGTGGTCGAGGACATGCGTGCCGAGACGGTCAATGCCATCGTCGGTGATGCCTGCCCGCCCAACTCCTATCCCGAGCAGTGGAATATCGAGGGCATGAAGGCGGCGTTGCTCGAAACGCTCAACATCGAGGCGCCGATCGAGGATTGGCTCAAGGAAGAGGCGATCGACCCCGAACTGGTCGAGACCCGCGTGCGCGAGATCGCCGATGCGGCGATCGCCCAAAAGGCCGCGGAGCTCGAGCCGGAGACCTGGATCCAGGTCGAGAAGTCGATCCTGCTGCAGAATCTCGACCATCACTGGAAGGAGCATCTCGCCACGCTCGATGCGCTGCGCCAGGTCGTCCACCTGCGCGCCTATGCGCAGAAGACGCCGATCAACGAGTATAAGCAGGAGGCGTTCGCGCTGTTCCAGCGCATGCTCGAGGCGATCCGCGTCGATGTCACGCGGACCATCGCCTATGCCCGCTTCCAGCTCGAGCCGCCGCCGCCGCTGCCCGACCTGCCGTCGTTCATCACGCAGCATTTCGATCCGTTCACTGGCGACGATGATTCGGCCGATATCGACGGCGGTTCGCTGGGTCTCGTGACCACGCGCCTGCCGCCGCTGTCGATCCCGCAGCCCGACGGCACCAACTTCGGATCAAACCCGGCGGAATGGGAAGGCAATGTCAGCCGCAATGCGCCATGCCCGTGCGGGTCAGGGCAGAAGTACAAGCACTGCCACGGGGCGGTGTGATTAAAACTCCCTCTCCCTGCGGGAGCATCGGGTAAACAGCGCCCCGCGCTGTTTAAGCCATTCCGGGGGAATGGCTGACCCGATGCTGGAAGGGGCCCATCGCATAGCGATGGGAAGGGTGAGGGCAGGGCGCTAACGGCGCACCCGGCCCGCCCTCTCTCGTCTGTTCGCCAAACAAAAATGGGCGAGGACGGTCGCTGTCGACCTGTCCTCACCCCGCGCTGCTACGCAGCTTGCCCCTCTCCCACAGGGAGAGGGGATAGAAGTCTTACTTCGGCATCACCACCGACGGCCCGATATGGGCGATCACTTCCTTGGCGTCGAACGCACGGACATTGTCGCGTGGCTTGGGCCCGCGGCCGATGATGATCTCGGCGCTCGCTTCATATTTGTCGACCGTCTGGATATCGACATTGCGGTCCCAGAAGGGGTCGCCGAAGAACGGGTCCCAGCTGCGCCAGCCATAGCCGCGCCCGAAATAACGCCAGCTCGGGCCCCAATAGCCGCCCCAGCCACCATAGCCATAACCGGGCCCGCCAATGCCCGGTGTGGTGTAACTGCGTGAGCTGTGGTCGGTGTTGCGATCGGCCATGATGAAATAGTCGCCGCCCTGCTGCACGGTCAGTTCGGCCGCGCGGTAGAGCAGATACTTCTCGACCGTGTCGCGCGAGGTGTAGCTGTTGCCGCTGAACGTCACCTGGAAGCGGTTCGCCTCGACCTGGTGGTCGCTATAACCGACCCGCGCGAAGCCCGTGCCCGTCGCCGGGCGATAGGCCGTTTCCGTGGCGCAGCCCGCTAGGAGCAGCGTGCCCGACGCGATCGCGCCAAGCACCATTAAGCGATTCGATTTCCTGGACATTGTTTTCAAGCCTCCGTGCGACCCATGCGGCGAACCGCCTCATTATCGCTATGGTTAGTGGAACGCGCGATGAACGAAAATGCTCCCGGAAGGGTTATCTGCACGCATGCGTGCAGCCTGTCGACCTGGACAAGTCGCAGATCGGTTGCACCTGCGCACCTCATCCTGTGCCGGACGCTTCAAGGCGTTACACCGCGAGGATCCGCCGTTCATCGATGAAACCCTTGCCGCCGGGCCGCAGGTTGTGCGCGATAGCAGCATGCCCGCATATCCGAGATGTCATTGCGGCTGCTTTCATGCGTTTCAAGGCACAGCGCCTGCGTGCCGCACCGTTTTCGTGCCAGATCGACAACCCGTCAATCTGAGGGAGAATATCGTGACATCCAATCCCAAGATCGATTCCTACCTCGCAAATGCAGAGGAATTCGCGCGACCTATCCTGACCCACCTGCGCGCGTTGATCCACGCAACCTGCCCCGATGTCGTCGAGGAGATCAAATGGGGCATCCCGCATTTCGATTATCACGGCGAGATGATGTGCATCTTCGCCGCCTATAAACAGCATTGCTCCTTCACCTTCTGGAAGGACGCTTTGATGGACGATGCGCGTCTCAGGGCGAATGGCGATCTACCGGCGGCCAAACGCTTCATGGGCAAGCTGACCTGCCTCGCCGATCTGCCCCCGGACAACCAGCTCACCGGCTGGATCAGGGAGGCGATGTCGCTCAATGAGCGCGGTATAAAGCTCCCGCCGCGAAAGTCGGAAGGCCCCAGGCCAGCGGTTGGGATACCCGAAGCCTTTGCGCAGCAGCTCTCGGCCAATCCCACCATCAAGGCGATCTTCGACGGCAAGCCGGCGTCGTTCCAGAAGGAGTATAATGTCTGGATCGGCGATGCGAAGACCGATGCGACGCGCGACAAGCGGATCGAGGAAGCGCTCGCCTGGATCGCGGAAGGCAAGGGGCGCTTCTGGAAATATGCCAAGCCCGGCTGACTCGGGATCGGGCATTCACATCAGGAAAAATGCGGCGCTGCCGAGGCTTGACCCCGCCCTCGGCGGCGTCTTCTTTTGTGTGAAGCTGGCTCCCTGAGTAGGATTCGAACCTACGGCCGCTCGATTAACAGTCGAGAGCTCTACCGCTGAGCTATCAGGGAATGCGCTTGGCAGAGGGGCTCTATAGCTTCGAGATTTTGAGATGCAACCCTCGGCTTCACGCGATGAATTGCTCCATCGTGATGCGGTCGTCGAGCGCGTGGTCTGGGTCGAACAACAGGGTCAGCTCCCGCGCGCGGTCGATCATGATGTCGACGCGGGCGACATCACGTACTTCGCGCTGATCGGCGACGGCGGAGACCGGGCGCTTGGCCGCCTCCAGCACGCGCAGGCCGATGCGCGTCTTGTCGGGCAGGATCGCACCCCTCCAGCGACGCGGGCGGAACGGGCTGATCGGCGTCAGCGCGAGCAATGCCGAGCCGAGCGGCAGGATCGGGCCCTGGGCCGAGAAATTATACGCCGTCGAACCGGCCGGCGTGGCGACCAGGATGCCGTCGCACACCAGTTCGGGCAGCACGACACGATCGTTGATCGTCACCTCGAACTTGGCGGTCTGGCGGGTTTCGCGCAGCAGCGAAACCTCGTTGATCGCGGGCAAGGCGAAGGTCTCGCCGTCGATCGTCTCTGCCACCATGCCAAGCGGGGTGACCTTGAACGGCTTGGTCAGCGCGAGGCGCTCGGCCAGGCCGTGGCGCTGCCACTCATTCATCAGGAAGCCGACGGTGCCGAGGTTCATGCCGAACACCGGAACGATCGGCTGGCGCCGTTCGAGCATGGCGTGGAGCGTCTGCAGCATGAAGCCGTCACCGCCCAGCG
>Ga0307510_10004157_pt1 | contig 16998 bp, 17 predicted proteins | sample 12_EM_MG_FD_207224 | JGI IMG/M metagenome (GOLD analysis project Ga0307510, IMG submission 207224) | Populus trichocarpa ectomycorrhiza microbial communities from riparian zone in the Pacific Northwest, United States - 12_EM | ecosystem: Host-associated > Plants > Roots > Unclassified | place...
GTTTTGCTTCATTCGGCGACTTCCTCGCCATGGGCCATCATGGCCTGTATGTCTGGTCGGCCTACGGCATCTGTCTGGCGGTGTTGGCTCTTAACGTGGCGGCACCGATCCTGGCCCGCAAGCGCTATCTGCAACAAGAGGCGCGTCGTTTGCGCCGGGAGAACAGCAAGTGAATCCGCTGCGCAAGAAACGTCTGATCATCATTCTGGCCATTCTGGTCGGCGTCGGCGCTGCCGTCGGCCTGGCCCTCAGCGCCCTGCAGCAGAACATCAATCTGTTCTACACGCCGACCCAGATCGCCAACGGCGAAGCGCCGCAAGACACGCGCATTCGCGCCGGAGGCATGGTTGAGGCCGGTTCGTTGCAGCGCTCGAAAGATTCGCTGGACGTCAAATTCGTCGTCACCGACTTCAATAAATCCGTGACCATCGCCTATCGCGGCATCCTCCCGGATCTGTTCCGCGAAGGGCAGGGCATCGTCGCCCTCGGCAAGCTCAACGCCGACGGCGTGGTAGTGGCCGATGAAGTGCTGGCCAAGCACGACGAGAAGTACATGCCGCCGGAAGTGACCAAAGCCTTGAAAGACAGCGGTCAATCGGCACCAACGCCTGCGAAGGAGGGTTGATCGATGACATCGGCAATTTTTATTCCTGAACTCGGTCATCTGGCGATGATCCTGGCGCTGTGTTTTGCGCTGGTGCAGGCCGTGGTGCCATTGATTGGCGCCTGGCGCGGCGACCGTTTCTGGATGAGTCTGGCCCAGCCTGCCGCGTGGGGGCAGTTTGCGTTTTTGCTGTTCGCGTTCGGCATTCTGACCTACGCGTTCATGACCGATGACTTCTCCGTCGCCTATGTGGCGAACAACTCCAATACCGCGTTGCCGTGGTACTACAAATTCAGTGCAGTGTGGGGCGCCCACGAAGGGTCGTTGCTGCTCTGGGCCCTGATTCTCGGTGGCTGGACCTTTGCCGTGTCGGTGTTCTCGCGGCAGTTGCCGCAAGTCATGCTGGCGCGAGTGCTGGCGGTGATGGGCATGATCAGCACCGGTTTCCTGCTGTTCCTGATCCTCACGTCCAACCCGTTCAAACGCATCCTGCCGCAAATGCCCAGCAATGGCGCTGACCTCAATCCACTGTTGCAAGACATCGGCCTGATCGTGCACCCGCCGATGTTGTACATGGGTTACGTCGGTTTTTCGGTGGCGTTCGCCTTCGCTATCGCCGCGTTGATGGGCGGTCGCCTTGATGCCGCGTGGGCACGCTGGTCGCGTCCGTGGACCATCGTTGCCTGGGCCTTCCTCGGCATCGGTATTACCCTCGGTTCGTGGTGGGCGTATTACGAACTCGGCTGGGGTGGCTGGTGGTTCTGGGACCCGGTGGAAAACGCCTCGTTCATGCCATGGCTGGTCGGCACCGCGCTGATTCACTCGCTGGCGGTCACGGAAAAACGTGGCGTGTTCAAGAGCTGGACGGTGTTGCTGGCGATTGCTGCGTTTTCGCTGAGCCTGCTTGGTACGTTCCTCGTGCGTTCCGGCGTGCTGACTTCGGTGCATGCGTTTGCCTCCGATCCGGAGCGCGGCGTGTTCATCCTGATCTTTCTGTTGTTCGTGGTCGGCGGCTCGCTGACGCTGTTCGCCCTGCGCGCACCCGTGGTCAAGAGTCAGGTCGGTTTCAACCTGTGGTCGCGGGAAACCCTGCTGCTGGGCAACAACCTGGTGCTGGTCGTTGCTGCGTCGATGATTCTGCTCGGTACGCTGTATCCGCTGATTCTTGATGCCCTGAGCGGCGCGAAAATGTCGGTCGGCCCGCCGTACTTCAACGCGCTGTTCATTCCGTTGATGGCGCTGCTGATGATGGTCATGGCGGTCGGCGTGATCGTGCGCTGGAAAGACACGCCGGTGAAATGGCTGGCCGGCATGCTGACCCCGGTGCTGCTCGGCAGCGTCGCGCTGGCGGTGGTGGCCGGTGTCGCTTACGGCGATTTCAACTGGGCGGTGATCGCGACCTTCCTGCTCGCTGCGTGGGTATTGCTCGCCGGTGCGCGCGACATCGTCGACAAGACTCGCCACAAAGGTTTGATCAAAGGCCTGCCGACCCTGACCCGCAGTTATTGGGGCATGCAGATCGCGCACCTCGGCATCGCCGTGTGTGCGCTCGGCGTGGTGTTGTCGAGTCAGAACAGTGCCGAACGCGATCTGCGTCTGGCACCGGGCGAGTCGATGGATCTGGCCGGTTATCACTTTGTCTTCGAAGGCGCCAAACACTTCGAAGGGCCGAACTTTACCTCGGACAAAGGCACGATTCGGGTCATTCGTGACGGCAAGGAAGTCAGCGTGCTGCACCCGGAAAAACGTCTGTACACCGTGCAGAACTCGGTGATGACCGAAGCCGGTATCGACGCCGGTTTCACCCGTGACCTTTACGTCGCCCTCGGTGAACCGCTGGACAACGGCGCGTGGGCGGTGCGCGTGCACGTCAAACCGTTCGTGCGCTGGATCTGGTTCGGCGGCTTGCTCACTGGTTTTGGTGGATTGCTGGCGGCGCTGGATCGACGTTATCGGGTCAAGGTGAAAGCCAAGGTGCGTGAAGCACTGGGCATGACGGGAGCGGCTGCATGAGACGTTGGTTGATGCTGGTGCCACTGGCGATTTTTCTGCTGGTGGCGGTGTTTCTTTATCGCGGTCTGTATCTCGATCCGGCGGAGTTGCCGTCGGCGATGATCAACAAGCCGTTCCCGGAGTTTTCCCTGCCCAACGTGCAGGGCGACAAGAGCCTGACCAAAGCTGACATTCTCGGCAAACCGGCGCTGGTCAACGTTTGGGGCACCTGGTGCATTTCCTGCCGGGTCGAGCATCCGGTGCTGAACAAACTCGCCGAGCGCGGCGTGGTGATCTACGGCATCAACTACAAGGACACCAACGCTGATGCCTTGAAGTGGCTGGCCGAATTCCACAATCCGTATGCGCTGGACATCCGTGACGATGAAGGCTCGCTGGGCCTGAACCTCGGCGTCTACGGCGCGCCGGAAACCTTTTTCATCGACGCCAAGGGCATCATCCGCGACAAGTACGTCGGCGTGATTGATGAACAAGTCTGGCGCGAAAAACTCGCAGCCAAGTATCAGGCGCTGGTCGATGAGGCCAAGCCATGAAGCGCTTTATGGCTGCGCTGATATTGGGTTTGAGTCTGGTCGGTGTCGCCCATGCCGCCATCGACACCTACGAGTTCGCCAAAGAAGGCGATCGTGAGCGTTTTCGCGAGTTGACCAAGGAACTGCGCTGCCCCAAGTGCCAGAACCAGGACATCGCTGACTCCAACGCACCGATTGCCGCGGACCTGCGCAAAGAGATTTTCCGCATGCTCGGCGAGGGCAAGGACAACCAGCAGATCATCGACTTCATGGTCGATCGCTACGGTGATTTCGTTCGCTACAAACCGGCGCTCAACGCCAAGACTGCGCTGCTGTGGTTCGGCCCGGCCGGTCTGCTGCTCGGTGGTGTCGTGGTGATTGCGGTGATTGTCCGCCGTCGTCGCGGCCAGCGTGCCGAGACTCCGCAAGCGCTGTCCAGCGAAGAGCGTCAGCGCCTCGACCAACTGTTGGATAAAAACCAAGAATGATTGATTTCTGGCTTGCCGCAGGGCTGTTGCTTCTGGTCGCCCTGAGTTTTCTGCTGATCCCGGTTTTGCGCGAACGTCGCGCCCAGCGTGAAGAGGATCGTACTGCCCTGAACGTTGCGCTGTATCAGGAGCGCGTCGCCGAGTTGCAATCGCAACAGGCTGAAGGTGTGCTCGACGCCGCGCAAATGGACAGCGGTCGTGCCGAGGCCGCGCGTGAGTTGCTGGCGGATACCGAGGGTGTCGCCGCACCGCGAGTGTCGAAACTGGGCAAGCCGTTGCCGCTGCTGGCGGCAGTCTTGGTGCCAGTGCTGGGCCTCGGCCTGTATATGCACTTCGGTGCTGCCGACAAAGTCGAGCTGACCCGCGAATTTGCCCAGGCACCGCAGTCGATGGAAGAAATGACCCTGCGTCTGGAACGTGCTGTTGCGGCGCAACCGGATTCCGCTGAAGGCCTGTATTTCCTCGGTCGTACCTACATGGCGCAAGAGCGTCCGGCGGACGCGGCGAAGATGTTCGAACGCGCTGCCAATCTTGCCGGTCGCCAGCCGGAACTGCTCGGTCAGTGGGCGCAGGCGCAGTACTTTGCTGATGGCAAGAAGTGGTCGGACAAGATTCAGGCCCTGACTGACGAAGCGCTGAAGGCGGATCCGAAAGAAGTGACCAGCCTTGGTTTGCTCGGTATCGCTGCGTTTGAAGGCGAGCGTTATCAGGAAGCGATCGATTACTGGAACAGTCTGCTGGCGCAACTGCCGCCTGAGGATAGCTCCCGCGCCGCGCTGCAAGGCGGGATCAAACGCGCCGCCGAACGTCTGGAAGCCAGCGGTGGCAAAGTCGCTCAGGCACCGGTAGCCGCGAAAGCCGCACTGTTGAAAGTCAGCGTCGATCTGGCCAGCGAACTCAAAGGCAAGGTGCAACCGGGCGACAGCGTATTCATTTTCGCCCGCGCCACCTCCGGTCCACCGGCACCGCTGGCAGCCAAACGCCTGACCGTGGCCGATCTGCCGGTGACCGTCGAACTGGGCGATGCTGACGCAATGATGCCGCAGTTGAAACTGTCGAACTTCCCTGAAGTCCAACTGGTTGCGCGCATCTCCCGCGCCGGCCAACCGACTGCCGGCGAGTGGGTCGGTCGCAGCGGCCCTCTGGCCAGCAGCACCACTGCGCTACAAAAACTGACCATCGACAGCCCGGACAAATAGCCGGGCACAACAGGAAAGCACCGCCATGCACACCATCGCCCGAATCACAGTCCTCACACTGGCCCTGGGCTTGAGTGCATGTGCGGTGCAACGACCGGAACCGACGACGAATTTGCCGCCAATTCCGCCGTCGCAGCCAAGCCCGACCCCGTCGACTTCGCCGACGCCTGGCAAAAGCATCCCGGCGAAACCGGCCAAACCGGTGCCGCGCACCTCGGCCAGCTTCGCCCCGCCACCGGGCGGCAACAGCCACTGGGACCAGAAACTCGGCGTCTACGTCCTCGACGACCAGACCAATACCTTCTACCGCCAGCGCACCTACTACCGCTGGAACAACGGCTGGAGCCGCTCCGTCAGCCCGAACGGCCCGTGGGAAGACACCAACATCCACGGCGTGCCACCGGGGTTGGGCAAGCAATTCGGGCAGTAAATGAAAACGGCGATCTTCGGATCGCCTTTTTTTTGTCTGTCGATTGCGCTGGTGATTTCACAGGATCGCGCGGTAGCTGCCGAGCGCTTGAATCGACTTCTTCAACCCCTGACGTTGTAGCAAACTCAGAAACGATTCGACGTCCATCGTGGGTGTTTTCAATTGTTTGCGTTGGTGCTGCGCGGCTGCGACAACGGCTGCCGAATCCAGATGAAACAGGTTTTCGACGAACTCATCCGGGTGTTGCGCCTCAATACCGAAAGGGGCGAGGTATTTGTCGGGAAAATCTTTCAAATTAAACGTCACGATCACGCCAGCATTGCAACGAATCGCTGCTGCCAGAACATGGCGGTCATCCAGATCGGGCAATGACAATCCACTGACCAAATTTTCATAGTCGTAGACGCAGGCATCGGGAATCGCCTGATCCATCAGCTCCGAGGTGCGATCCAATTGCTCGATTGTCAGGTCAGTGCGGTTCTTCAACAGATTGCGTTTCCATTCGCCGTGAATCTCCTTGGTCCATCGTGCCCGGAATAGCCCTGAGAGGGCTAACCACATCAAAAAGTCTCTCAATGGGGCTGGGTACAAAACACATGCATCGTATACAGCAGTGAAAGAGGAATGCCTCACTCGTAACCTGTCCTTAACGCTTGTGCCTGCTCTGCGAGAAGCATCATTGCCTGCTCGCTGGCGCTGTCACGCCGGGTCTTATAATCCATCAGATCGGCAAAGCGCACACGTCGGTGCTTGCCGGTTTTGTGGTAGGAAATCTCGCCACTTTCCAGCAGTTTAATCATGTGCGGGCGTGAGACGTTGAGCAGGTCGGCGGCTTCTTGGGTGGTCAGTTCGGCGTGTACTGGCACGACTTTAACGGCGTTGCCCTCTGCCAGCGCTGTAAGAATGTCAGCAAGCAAGCGCAGGGCGGACGTTGGCAACTCGACACGATGAGCTTCGTTCTGCTCATCGAAGATATGTATGTGCTGGGTTTCGAATTGGGTAGCGAGGTAAGCGGCCAAGGCACGCTGGCCCTCGATGGCGGCTTTGATCTCGCGCTCTACGGGGAGGGTGACCGGCGGATGAATAACAATCGACATGATGGTTTTCCAGCTTTCTGAAAAGACAATGTCTGGACGTTATTCGAATTAAACGAAAATCGCAATAAACGAAACGTTACGCGTCAATGGTTGCTCACTAGAAGCCCGTGGACACACTCAACAATCGCCCTTGCCTTGGCACTCGCCATCTGCCCCGTCGGAAAAACCGCCCACACATCGTTATCCGGCAGCGTCCACTCCTACAGGGGAGTCGTATTGATTAAAACGAGGCTTTACCGACCTAGGAGCCGCCATCGACGAACAATGTCTGCCCGGTGATGAAGCCACTCTGTTCTGAAGGTAGAAACTGCCATTGCCATAACAATCCCTTCTGGTCTTCCATTGTTCAGGGCTTTGGATGTGAGCCGCTGAGTGTATTCGGGTCCGGTTGCGATGCAATCAATCACATTCTGTAAAACAACCGGGCGTCGCTTCCAGAATTTCTATGCTTGAGTAAATATAACTCTAGAGTTATTTTTGTGAGGCCAAGGCAAGGAGGCGGTTGGTGCAGAGCAGGCTATTGATCAAGGAGTTGGAGGATGCAGGCTGGACGCTGGATCGGGTCACTGGCAGTCATCACATCTTCAGGCACCGATACAACCCGTACACGATTCCCGTTCCTCACCCGAAAAAGGATTTGCCACTGGGGACGGTCAAAAGCATCAGGAGGCGTGCCGGGTTGTACAACCCGCCAGCCAGTTATGAAGGAGATCGGTAATGCAATATCCAATCTGCATCGAATGGGGTGATGAAAATACCGCCATCGGTATTCAGATCCCCGATATTCCCGGCGCAGTAACGGCAGGGGATAGCTTTGAAGATGCCTACAAGGCTGCGGTTGAAGTCGCCCACATCATGCTGCAGGAGATCGCGGCAGACGGGGAGTCGATTCCTATGCCGACTTCGGCATCTGCTCATCGCAGTAATCCGGACTTTGCCGATATGGGATGGGGCATGCTCGAGCTGGACATTTCGCCGTATCTGGGCAAGACCGAGAAGGTCAACGTAACGCTGCCCGGTTACGTGATTCAGCGCATCGATCGTTATGTGCGCGAACACAATGTCAAAAGCCGCTCCTCCTTTCTGGCGGATGCGGCAATGGAGAAACTGGTTCGTTATTAAGCTTCCTCGCTCCCCCAGGCTCAGTGAATAACCTGTGGGAGCGAGCCTGCTCGCGAAGCTTTTGACGCTTCACGCAGTCGCCAATGAACCACGCTGCGAAACACTCAAAAACCGCAACAATGCCAACAGCGGGAACGCACTGCCGACAATCACGATCCACAACCAGCCGCCATGCTCATACAACGCACTGGCGACCGACGAGCCGAAGGCGCCGCCGATGAAGATGCTGGTCATGTACAGCGCGTTCAAACGACCACGGCTCTTTGCGTCCAGCGAGTAGACCGCGCGCTGACCGAGGACCATGTTCATCTGCACGCAGAAGTCGAGCACCACGCCGGTCACGGCCAGGCCGATGACGCTGTAGGCCGGGTGGATGAAGGCGGGCAGGAAGCTCAGGCTGGCGAAGATCATGGCCAGCAGCGAGGCGATGCGGGTGTGACCGGCATCGGCCAGACGCCCGCTGATTGGCGCGGCGATGGCACCGATGGCGCCGACCAGGGCGAAGATCGCGATTTCGCTTTGCGACAGGCCATGGTTACGCGCCAGTTCCAGCGGCACTGCCGTCCAGAACAGGCTGAACGTGGCGAACATGCAGCCCTGATAAAACGCACGTTGACGCAGCACCGGTTGTTGGCGCAGCAGCGTCCACAACGAGCCAAGCAGTTGGCCATACGTGGCGCTGTGATCCGGTTGGCGCTTGGGCACGGTCAGCGCCAGTACCACGCTGATCGCTGCCATCAGTGCCGCAGCAATCATGAACATCGCCCGCCAGCCGAGGTGATCTGCAACCACGCTCGATACCGGTCGCGCCAACAGAATCCCCAGCAACAAACCGCCCATGATCCCGCCGACCACACGGCCACGGGATTCCTCCGGAGCAAGGTGCGCCGCCAGAGGAATCAGAATCTGCACCGACACCGAGCTGAAGCCGACCAACAACGAGATCAGCAGAAACACATTAGGCTGATCGGTAAACGCCGCCGCCAACAGGCTGGCAATCGCCACCACGGTGGTGATGATCATCAACCGACGGTTTTCCAGCAGGTCCGCCAGCGGCACCAAAAAAAACAGGCCCAGCGCATAGCCGATCTGCGTCAGCGAAACGATGAAACTGGCCATGGTGTCGCTCAGGCCAATGTCCGGCGCGATCAGGCCGATGATTGGCTGCGCATAGTAGATGTTGGCAACGATGGCGCCGCAGCAGAAGGCGAACAGCAGCACCATGCCTCGGGTCATTGCGTGAGTCGTGGCGATCATAGGAGTTACTCGATCCAGCGAAAGGAATGCGGTGAGGCTAAGGGACAAACCGAACGGGCAGAAGCAGCCTTCGGTTGATATCAGTTATTACGTCGGGTAATGACGGCCGTGGCCATTCGGGGCGAACCTTGCGTCCGACCGTTGAGGGCTGATGATACATTCACTTACATCTTCTTCGATAGCGTGCTTATGTTTGCATCGGTTGTTCCACGTAGATCACCGGAGGAATGCAATGTTTCGTCAGACGCTTCGCCATACCGCAACGATTGTCCTGATCAGTCTGCTCGGCGCGACGAGCGTGCAGGCCGCTGATGCACCGGGGATGCGCCTCGGCGTACGCGGCGAGATCACCGGGGTCAGCGCAGACAGCTTGAAAGTCAAAGTCAACAGCGGCGAGAACGTGGTGATTCACTTGACCGGCGACACCAAAATTCGCGCCGTCACCCTGGCCAATATCGAAGACATCAAGCCCGGCAGCTACATCGGTTCGGCGGCGATGTCGCAGGAGGATGGCACGCTCAAGGCGCTGGAAGTGCATGTGTTTCCGCCGGAGCTGGCGGGTAGCGGCGACGGTCATCGACCGTTCGATCTGGCCAAGGGCAGCAGCATGACCAATGGCAGTGTCGGCGATCTGGTGGTGAGCAACGGGCGGGTGCTGACGGTGAACTACAAGGGCGGGCAGCAGAAGATCCTGGTGCCGGAGGATGTGCCGATCGTCAATCTGACGCCGGGGGATCGGAGTTTGCTGAAGGTTGGGGTGAAGATTGTGACGTTCGTGACGCAGAGTGCGGATGGCACGCTGACGGCGCAATCGATTTCTGCGGGGAAGGATGGGGTGACGCCGCCGATGTAGAAGCCCCTCACCCTAGCCCTCTCCCGGAGGGAGAGGGGACTGACCGAGGTGTCTGGCGCTATACATCGACCTGAAAGACTTGCAGCGATTATGGATTCACAGCAGCACTTTCAGGTCGGAAAATCTTTTGAGCATCCCACGGTTGGCCCCCTCTCCCTCTGGGCGGTCCGACGTTTCGGGAGGGCTGGGGTGAGGGTAAAGCGCCCACAAAAAAGGCGACCCTTGCGGATCGCCTTTTTCATGTCAGCTTAAACCTTACTGCCCGCTATAAATCTGATCGAAAACCCCACCATCATTGAAGTGAGTCTTCTGCACCGTACGCCAGTCACCAAAGGTCTTCTCCACCGAAAGGAAGTCAACTTTCGGGAAACGATCGGTGTACTTCGCCAACACCGCGGGATCACGTGGACGCAGGTAGTTCGCCGCCGCAATCTCCTGACCTTCAGGCGACCACAGGTACTTCAGGTATTCATCCGCCGCCGCACGCGAGCCTTTCTTGTCGACCACTTTGTCGACCACTGACACCGGTGGCTCGGCTTCAGCGGAAACACTCGGGTAGATCACTTCAAACTGATCACGACCAAACTCGCGAGCAATCATTTCCGCTTCGTTTTCGAAGGTCACCAGCACGTCGCCGATCTGGTTGGTCATGAAGGTCGTGGTGGCGGCGCGGCCACCGGTGTCCAGTACCGGCGCTTGCTTGAACAGTTTGCCGACGAAGTCTTTGGCCTTGTTCTCATCGCCACCGTTCTTCAGCACATAACCCCAGGCCGACAGATAGGTGTAGCGGCCGTTACCCGAGGTTTTCGGGTTTGGCACGATCACTTGCACGCCGTCCTTGAGCAGATCCGGCCAGTCTTTCAGGGCTTTCGGGTTGCCTTTGCGCACAATGAACACCGTGGCCGAGGTGAACGGCGCGCTGTTGTTCGGCAGACGCGTGACCCAGTTCTCCGGCACCAGTTTGCCGTTGTCGGCGAGGGCGTTGATGTCGGTGGCCATGTTCATGGTGATGACGTCAGCCGGCAGGCCATCGATCACCGAGCGCGCTTGCTTGCTCGAGCCGCCGAAGGACATCTGCACGGTGATGTTTTCGTTGTGCTCGGCCTGCCAGTGTTTCTGGAACGCAGTGTTGTAGTCCTTGTAGAAATCGCGCATCACGTCGTAGGAAACGTTGAGCAGCGTCGGGGCTGCCTGAGCGATGTTGGCCAAGGCCAGACCGGCGGCGAGAAGTGAGGCGCCAAAGAGTTTTTTCACTGCGCATTCCTTGTTTTATCTGTGTAGGAGCAGGGGGTGATGTTCAATTGCCACTGACTATAACGGCGCGCGCATAGTCGTTTAAAGATTAAAAAGCTCTTTGCTTATTCCAGTTTCTTGAACAGCGCATTGCCGCATCGCGAGCAAAACGCCGCGCCGTGCTCATGGCTGTTTTTCTTGCACACCGGGCAGTCGTGTTGCAGCTGTTCACCGCGCATGGCGTTGGCCAGTTCGGCGGTGAAAATCCCCGTCGGCACGGCGATGATCGAGTAACCGGTGATCATCACCAGCGACGAAATCACCTGGCCCAGCGGGGTCTTCGGCACGATGTCGCCAAAGCCCACGGTGGTCAACGTGACGATCGCCCAATAGATACCTTTGGGAATGCTGGTGAAGCCGTGTTCCGGGCCTTCGATCACGTACATCAAAGTGCCGAACACCGTCACCAAGGTGCAGACGCTGACTAGAAACACAACGATCTTCTGCTTGCTGCCACGCAGCGCCGACATCAAGTAATTGGCTTGCTTGAGGTACGGGCTGAGCTTGAGCACACGGAAAATCCGCAACATGCGGATGATCCGGATAATCAGCAGGTACTGCGCATCGCTGTAATACAGGGCGAGGATGCCGGGCACGATTGCCAGTAAATCCACCAGCCCGTAAAAGCTGAAGGCGTAGCGCAACGGTTTCGGTGAGCAGTACAGACGCAGGATGTACTCGCCGAGAAAGATGATCGTGAAGCCCCACTCGATGTAGGCCAGCACGTCGGCATAGTTCTGGTGAATGCTGTCGATGCTGTCGAGCATCACGATCACCAGACTGGCGAGGATGATCAACAGCAGGATGCCGTCGAAGCGACGCCCGGCGCGGGTGTCGCTCTGAAAAATCATCACGTAAAGCCGTTCGCGCCAACTGTTGCTGCTGTCCATGGATAACGCCTGAATCGAAGATCAGCGCAGCCTAGGTTGATTCTCCCCATGAGCGCAAGGCGCACGCTCGACGATGGCTTTGCCAAGCATCTGGATGCCGGCGCGGATCAGCCAGCCGGCGAGGATGAACGGCGCGGTCAGGGTCGCAAGGCCAACCGCCGCAAACAACGGCGTAACCAGCAACGCGAGGACGATGCCGAGCAGCGGCAGCCACGGTTGTTGGCGTTGCGCGGAGAAGGCGAGGGCGGCGAGCACGGCGTTGTAGCTGCCGAGTCCTGACAGCGCAGCGCTGGTTTCGTGGTGCAGCAGGCTCGAACCGAGGCCGATCGCCGAGGCGAGCATTGCCCAGCAAAACGCCCGGCGATCAGCGATCAACAGACCTATGGCGATCAACGCGCCGGCCAGTGGATGACCGAGGAACATCACCTGACCCAGGCCACGCAGTTCAGCGGCGAGCAGGTTCAGTGTGTTCATTTCGACGTGCGCCATCGGCGCCGATGGTTCGGCAAACAGCAGCAGAACCCAGCTCATCGCCACGAACGGCGAGGTATAGGCCGGGATCGATCGGCTGCTGTACACGTATTTAAGCCACTGCTGCGTGATCATCGCGCTCAGGCCGCCAGCGGCGAGAATCAGCGGTGGCAGCAGCGGCGACCACGGGAAATACAGGCTCAGCAACAGGCCAAGCAAAATGCCGTTGTAGCTGAACAACCCGGCCTGGCGATCAGCCTTGGCGTAGTTGCGCCGTTGCGCCGTGAGCAATCCGGCGACGGCACCGAGCAGCGCACCGGCGAACAGCACAGGTGCGGTCAGCAGGATCGCCAACAGGCACAGCAGGCCGCACAGCGGATGGCGCTGGAGGAATATCTGACTGAAACCGTTGAGCAAAGCCTCGGCCCAGTCGGGGCAGTGGGTGTTGAAATGATTGGCAGGCATGTTGAGAAAATCTGGGCAGCTGATCGTTCCCACGCTCTGCGTGGGAATGCCTCAAAGGACGCTCTGCGTCTGCTCTTGGGACGCAGAGCGTCCCGGGCCGCACTCCCACGCAGAGCGTGGGAACGATCATGGTGGGGGGCTTAAATCAATGTTTCGATCCGCAGCGAGTTGGTCGACCCCGGCTGGCCGAACGGCACGCCGGCAGTGATCAGCAGCGTGTCGCCACGCTCGGCCATGCCTTGGGCCTGGGCGATTTCCAGCGCGGTTGAGCAAACCTCATCGACCTGACGCAGACGATCGTTGACCACCGAATGAATCCCCCACGCCACGCTCAAACGCCGTGCGGTTTGCAGGTTCGGCGTCAAGTTGAGGATCGGCGCTTTCGGCCGTTCCCGCGCTGCACGCAGACTCGAGGTGCCCGATTCGCTGTAGTTGACCAGCACCGCCACCGGCAGCACGTTACTGATGCGCCGGATCGCGCAGCTGATCGCATCGGAAACGGTTGCTTCGGCTTTCGGCCGGCTAACGTCGAGTTGAGTCTGATAGTCCGGGCCGTTTTCCACTTGGCGAATGATTTTGCTCATCATCTGCACAGCTTCGAGTGGGTATTCGCCGGACGCGGTTTCCGCCGACAGCATCACCGCGTCAGCGCCTTCGGCCACGGCGTTGGCAACGTCCGTCACCTCAGCGCGGGTCGGAGCAGGGGAGAAGCGCATCGATTCCAGCATCTGCGTCGCCACCACCACCGGTTTGCCCAGTTCGCGGCAAGTGGTGATGATGTTTTTCTGAATCTGCGGCACGCTTTCGGCCGGCACTTCGACGCCGAGGTCGCCACGGGCAACCATGATCGCGTCGCTCAATTCAGCGATTTCGCGCAGTTGTTCAACGGCTGACGGCTTCTCGATTTTCGCCATCAGAAAGGCTTTGTCGCCGATCAATGCGCGGGCTTCGATGATGTCCTGTGGGCGCTGCACAAACGACAGCGCGACCCAGTCCACACCCAGTTCCAGGCCGAAGCTCAAATCGCGGCGATCCTTGGCGGTCAGCGGGCTGAGGTCGAGCACCGCTTGCGGCACGTTGACGCCTTTGCGGTCCGACAATTCGCCGCCGTTGAGCACGGTGGTGTCGATCGCGTCGGCGTATTTGGTGACCACGCGCAGACGCAGTTTGCCGTCGTCGAGCAGCAGATCCATGCCGGCTTCCAGCGCGGCAATGATCTCCGGATGCGGCAGGTTTACTCGGCGCTCATCGCCCGGTGTCGCGTCCAGATCCAGACGGAAGGCCTGACCGCGATGCAGTTGCACCTTGCCGTCGGCGAACTTGCCGACGCGCAGTTTCGGCCCCTGCAAGTCCATCAGAATGCCCAGCGGATAGTTGAGCTGACGCTCGACTTCGCGGATCCACTGATAGCGCTTGGCGTGGTCGGCGTGATCGCCGTGGCTGAAGTTCAGGCGGAAGATATTCACCCCGGCCTCGACCAGTTCGCGGATGTCTTCGATGCCATCGACAGCTGGCCCGAGGGTGGCGAGGATTTTGACCTTTTTATCAGGCGTCATGATTTGCAGCTCTCAAGGATCAGAATGGCGCGGAAGTCGTTGACGTTGGTGCGGGTCGGCTCGGTGACGATCAGCGCATCGAGCGCCGCGAAATAGCCGTAGCCGTTGTTGTTATCCAGTTCATCGCTGGCGCTTAAACCGAGGGCGGCGGCGCGGGCGTAGCTGTCCGGGGTCATGATCGCGCCAGCGTTGTCTTCCGAGCCGTCGATGCCGTCGGTGTCACCGGCCAGGGCGTAAACGCCGGGCTGGCCTTTGAGGCTGTCGGTGAGGCTGAGGAGGAATTCGGCGTTGCGTCCGCCACGGCCATTGCCGCGCACGGTCACGGTGGTTTCGCCGCCGGAGAGAATCACGCACGGTGCTGCCAATGGTTGACCGTGATGGATGATCTGGCGGGCGATGCCGGCATGGACTTTCGCCACTTCGCGCGACTCACCTTCGAGGTCGCCGAGGATCAGCGTGCTGAAACCGGCCTGACGGCATTTCACCGCAGCGGCATCCAGCGATTGCTGAGGACGGGCGATCAACTGGAAGTGGCTGCGCGCCAGGCTCGGATCCCCGGGTTTGACGGTTTCCGATTCAGGGCTTTGCAGCCAGTTGCGCACGGAAGCGGGGATCTCGATGCCGTAGCGTTTGATGATCGCCAGCGCTTCAGCGGAAGTGCTTGGGTCGGCCACGGTCGGGCCGGAAGCGATGACCGTGGCGAGGTCGCCCGGTACATCGGAAATCGCGTAGGTATAAACAGTGGCAGGCCAGCAAGCCTTGCCCAGACGCCCACCCTTGATCGCCGAGAGGTGCTTGCGCACGCAGTTCATCTCGCCGATGGTCGCGCCGGATTTGAGCAGGGCTTTGTTGATCGACTGCTTGTCGGCGAGGGTGATGCCTGCGGCCGGCAACGCCAGCAGGGCAGAGCCACCACCGGAGAGCAGGAAGATCACGCGGTCGTCTTCAGTCAGGTTGCTGACCAGTTCGAGCACGCGTTTGGCTACGGCCAGGCCGGCAGCGTCCGGTACCGGATGCGCGGCTTCGACCACTTCGATTTTTTCGCAGGGGGCGCCGTGACCGTAGCGGGTTACAACCAGGCCAGATACTTCACCTTCCCAGCAGCGCTCGACCACTTGCGCCATCGCGGCGGCAGCTTTGCCGGCACCGATGACGATCACCCGGCCGCTGCGATCTGCAGGCAGATGGGCTTCGAGGACCTGGTTCGGATGGGCCGCGTCGATGGCTGTGGCAAACAGCTCGCGCAGCAGTTGTTGCGGATCGACCGACATGGCGGGCTCCCAATCTTATTGTTCTTGGTTTAGTGCTGATGATCGTTCCCACGCTCTGCGTGGGAATGCCTCAATGGACGCTCTGCGTCCGCTTCGGCAGGGACGCGGAGCGTCCCGGGCTGCATTCCCACGCAGAGCGTGGGAACGAGCGACGGGGCAGGGCTTATTTGTTATCGCGAATCGAGAAGTTGGCCATGTGCTCCAGACCCTTGATCAGCGCCGAGTGGTCCCAGTTGCTGCCACCGATCGCTGCGCAGGTGCTGAACACTTGCTGGGCGTTGGCGGTGTTCGGCAGGTTGATGTTCAGTTCCTTGGCGCCTTGCAGGGCCAGGTTCAGGTCCTTCTGGTGCAGGCTGATGCGGAAGCCTGGATCGAAAGTGCCTTTGATCATGCGCTCGCCGTGCACTTCGAGGATCTTCGAAGAGGCGAAACCGCCCATCAGTGCTTCACGCACCTTGGCCGGATCAGCACCGTTTTTCGAAGCGAATAGCAGGGCTTCAGCAACGGCCTGAATGTTCAGGGCGACGATGATCTGGTTGGCGACTTTGGCGGTTTGACCGTCGCCATTGCCACCGACCAGAGTGATGTTCTTGCCCATGGCCTGGAACAGCGGCAGGGCGCGTTCGAAGGCATCCGCGTCACCACCGATCATGATGCTCAGGGTCGCGGCTTTGGCGCCGACTTCACCACCGGAAACCGGTGCGTCGAGGTACTGCGCGCCTTTCTCGTTGATCTTCGCCGCGAAAGCCTTTGTGGCGGTTGGCGAGATCGAGCTCATGTCGATAACGATTTTGCCTTTGCTCAGGCCGGCGGCAACACCGTCGGCGCGGAACAGTACGTCGTCGACCTGTGGGGTATCCGGGACCATGACGATGATGAATTCAGCTTCCTGCGCCACTTCGCGCGGGTTGGCCAGGGCGACGGCGCCAGCGGCGACAAGGTCGGCCGGGGCGGCGTCGTGGTGCGCCGACAGGAACAGGCTGTGACCGGCTTTCTGCAGGTTCGAAGCCATTGGGTGGCCCATGATGCCGGTGCCGATAAATCCGATTTTAGCCATGAGAAAATCCTCTTGTTTTTATAAACAGCCGTAGGAGCTGCCGAAGGCTCGGGCCGCGTTCGGACGATCTTTTGATCTTGATCTGTAAAAACAAGATCAAAAGATCGCAGCCTTCGGCAGCTCCTACAGGGTCATGTGTTCGTTCAGATTGCGTTGTGGGTTTTCAGCCAGCCGAGGCCTGCTTCGGTCGTGGTCAGCGGCTTGTATTCACAACCCACCCAACCCTGATAACCGATGCGATCAAGGTGTTCGAACAGGAAGCGGTAGTTGATTTCACCAGTGCCGGGTTCGTTGCGGCCCGGGTTGTCCGCGAGCTGCACATGGTTGATCTCGCCCAGATGCGATTGCAGGGTGCGGGCCAGATCGCCTTCCATGATTTGCATGTGATAGATGTCGTATTGCAGGAACAGGTTGGCGCTG
>Ga0307510_10004158_pt1 | contig 16996 bp, 19 predicted proteins | sample 12_EM_MG_FD_207224 | JGI IMG/M metagenome (GOLD analysis project Ga0307510, IMG submission 207224) | Populus trichocarpa ectomycorrhiza microbial communities from riparian zone in the Pacific Northwest, United States - 12_EM | ecosystem: Host-associated > Plants > Roots > Unclassified | place...
CCGTCCACGACGGCAAATACCCAGACCGTTGCTCTTGCGTCTTGGGCCATCTTGACCCAGACTGCCCCAAGCCCCAACCCTCGTAGACCCAGGCTGCCTCTTCCAGTGTCCCCAAGGGGACCATGATGAATAAGAACTCCACCACAGCCTCAAAAGTCGCGGCCGTCATTAACTCAGTCCCTGCCTTTCAAAAACTGAAGCCACTTCCTATGGCTGAAAGAAGGTTCTACGCTCCTGGTTCCACCCCTACTGAACACCCTGAGTCCACCCTGATCGCTGCCACCTTCCCCAACATCGCGGCCCGCGTCCGCAAGGATGCAAACTGCACTCTCCCCCTCGCCGTCACAGCTAAGGTCAACCATAGGGGTTCGGTCACACATGTCGTCTCCGACCCTACCACCCCGGCGGCTGCCTTTGGACCATACGTCGACGCCCTCAGAGCCCAACTCAACCGTTCTTTCCCAGTGGGTAACTCTCCCTGGCTGCCCTTTTGCCTAGCCACCAACGAGGTCCAGCTGGCAATCCACTCCCTCCCACTCGCGTTCCTCCCCGGAGACCCTGAGGAGCTGTTTCCCAGCGTCACGGACTCCATACTCAACTCAAAAGGTGTCCAGATTCTCTCGGCAATGTTTGTCAATCCCGACCCCTAGTCAAGAGCCGGTAAGTCGGCCACCTCGGTCATCGTCTCCGTCAACCCCGGTGATGTCCCGACAATGGGGACAGCCATCAGACTTTTCTCCCGCTCAAGGACCATCGAGCGGGCTTACTCCTTGAACCGTTACCCACAATGCAGGAATTGCTTGGGCTTTGGCCACGTCGTGCCCTGCTGCCCCTCTGCTGTCCCGGTATACCTACTCTGCTCCCTCAACCACTCCCGTTCAAACCACCGATGCCCAAACCCAACCTGCCCTTGCAGGCGCAACCTTAAGGCTACTCCTGGCTCTTGCTCTTCCTTGCCACCCTGCTGCGCCAACTGCGCTGGGGATCACACTGCCCTCTTCGAAGACTGCCGTAGCCCCCGGCTCCTCCCACTCCCACGCGTCCCGCCCCTCACCCAAAGAACCTACATCCGCCGCCTGCTGGTGAGCAGATGGACACGGCCACCAATGATGACACCCCGCCACCCCCCCCTTCACCTACCCGTTCACTCCGGTCGGCCTTCGAGGGGGAAATGCCACGCCCCAGAAGGACAACGATGATCCAGGCCCCTTCAAGGTGTCCCCACAGTACCGGTGCCCCTCCTCCCGCGAGGCCACTAGTTCCTAACCCGACCCCCGTCAGAACCCGGGCCTGGCCCGATAATGCGCCACAACCAGCGACAACCGGGGCTGGAGCAGGTCTCTACACCCCCACCTGCACCCTTTACACTTGTTCAACATAACTGCTTCGGGAGCTGGGATGTATTTCTTCTCTTGTTTGGCACGGTTTCCCAACTGGCCATAACCCCCTCGATTGTCGCCCTCCAGGACCCACCGGTTTAGAGGGACCCACTTCCTTCTTTCCAGTTATACACCTGTTTCTCGCTACCTTGTGAGAATTCCGCAAAAACCCCGCGCTGCTTTTTATGTTTTTAGTACCTTTTTGTCCACCATTACTCTGTTGCCTATGTTTTTTGGAAGAAATGATGTAATGGCTCACGAACCTTTTACACCCAACGGATTCTTCGACTCTTCAATGGTTGGCTTTATAATTGTCAACTCCTACAGCACCAAAGGCCGGTCTAACAACACCCGTTCAGTCCCGGCTGACCTTATTTTTCCTAACTTATCTATGCCCGTTCTTACCTTGCGCGACCAGAACATCCATCACCCGAGCGCTGACCCGCTCAGGACGTTTAAAGAAGATGAGCTGGCTACCTCGGTCCCCTAGTTCGACAGAGCCACGGAGCTTGGCTACTCCCTTCTGAACACCGCTCGGGTTTATACCCGCTTCTCCATGTCCTTGGTGGGCAGGCCGGCAGTTTTGACACAGCATTCGCATGTCCAGTACTTGCACCCTATAGTTCGGAATGATCCGCCCGCTTGGCTTGTACCGGCTGATACCACATCCCGATTTTGCTTCGGTTTTGTGCTGACCTTTTTCGATCCCCTCCCCCCACACGCAACTGGGGCCTGACCGACTGGGGTCCGGGAGATGCAGCCCGCAAATCTCATGCTATTCCTGCACACCCCACCCCTACCGACCTCGATCACGCGGGGGACATGGTTTGACACCAACCTCCATAGAGTCTCCGCTCTGGTGACCCAGTGTGTGCCCAATTTTGAACGCTTTTCACCTTTCATTCACTGATAGTGACTCCACTAGTTTTGACAATAGATCCTAGGAATTCGACTTCTTCCTGGTGGAACCCCGACTTTGTCCACGAGACCGCTAAGTCATGTTATTCGAGCCGGTGGCGGACTTTCTGGACTAGTTTGATATGGTCGTCCATGTTTTCGGAGTATATTGGGATATCGTCCAGACAGACGACTACTCCGTGGTCCAAGAATTCCCTTAGGATTTTGTTCATCATTGTCTGGAACGTTGCGGGAGCATTAACAAGCCCAAAAGGCATAACCTTGTATTCGTACTGTCCATATCGTGTACCAAAGGCAGTTTTGTGCTCATCGCCATTCCTCATTCGAATAAGTTGATATCCATCCTTCAAGTCAAGTTTCGTGAACACCTTTGCTCCAGCAACGCGGTCTTAGAGTTCATCCATGAGCGGTAGGGGGTATTTCTTCACGATCCTCAATTTGTTGAGTTTCCTATAATCTACACATAGACGTAGACTTCCATGTGGCTTTGGAACGAAGAGAATTGGAGCGCCATAAGGGGATTCGCTATCCACTATTTTGCCTTCTGCCAGCATTCATTTTATGTACTAGTCCAGTTCGTTCAACTGGTGTGCCAACATGGGGCAAATTGGACCCAAAGGGGGCTCATCCCCTTCCTTAAGATTGTTTGCGTGGTCGAAAGTTCTTCGAGACGCCCACATCTTAACTTTTCTCTCTTCAAAAAGCTCCTTATACTGCCAGTACAGTTTTGGCAGTGTCTCCAGTTGTACTCCCCCTTCTTCTTCTCATTCAATCCTTCCCACCCACTTACTGGGCTTCTTCGTCGTAACCCACAGTTTCATCCCACTTGAACAAATCCGCCACTGCCTCGTCTCCTACATAAGCGTGGCACTTGGCTTCTTCGAAAAGACATTTTGTTGTGTTCGCAATATTCGTAAGGGGGTGTTTGTTATTCCACCAGCCAAAAGGTATGATCAGATCATATTTTCCTGCGTTCTCAATTTCGCCGGGTATCATACTTCAGTGACTGTGGGCACTTTCCAATAGAATTGGGTGGGTATAAAATGTTCCTCCAGCAGGCGCAGTTTCGCCATTGAAGGTGGTGATTTTGAAGAGTTAATCCCTAGCTTCGGTCGGGATTTCAAGCCGTTGTGCAGTATTTTGGCTCATGAGAAAGCTGTTTGAACCAGAATCTAAGAGTACGTTTATCAGGTGATTTCGTCCTTTGATTTCAATAAATGCCTTCCCCTCAGGGCAGGCGTAATGCTTTGGTTTTTTGATGGGTGGTCAGCTTTCGCTCAGGTGTTGATAAAGTCTTTTCATCATCGCGGTTATAAGTAGTGTGGGGGTATGTCACCGCGCCTGCGCAGTTTCAGCTCTTAAAGCCTCCTCAGACAAACCTTTACAATAAGTGTCTATTATGTGAATATCGGGCAGCCCACTACTAGCGGTCTTTACTTCCTGCCGAAGAGTTCCCATATTACACGAGTGGTGGTTCACTAGAGTATCCCTCGAGTTCGCGACTAGGCTGCGCGGCCCTTTATCGTCGACTTATCCCTCATATGAGGCTGTCTCCTGCGAGGAGTTCACCGTACCTTCGCCTTCGAGTTTGATCTCACTCCCGAGACCCCCTCGGACACCATTCGTCTGGCATGAACCTTGTACAGCATAGAGGCACCCCTGGCTTCTGTTTGCCTGGCTGTTGTAGCTGAAGAGAAAGTCAGGTTGCCCTGGATTTCGACCCTCGTTCACGTGTCCTGCAACTCATGTCCCGTTCGGATGAATGGTTTTCTTCACCTTCCCTTTTATTCTGGTCGACCGCTTTCTTCACTTGTGACTTTTGATGGTTCCCATGGTGAGCACGGACAACCCCTTTTTGGACGGAAAATGAAAAACTACTATCCTTTGGTCTTTTAGCCTTCTCCTGGGATGGCATCACTGACTACGCCGGTGGTCTTTCGATTCGAGGAGGCAACCTCACGATCCGAACACCGTTGTTGTCGGTACCCGGATGACTTTTTATAACATGTCGTCATCTCCATAATCCAAAGCGCGGAGCCTTTACACCCATCGTCCCGAGCTTTCTCCCTGGTCATCAACGGCCACAGTGGCTACCTGGGGGCATCCCTTTAGCGCGGATGACAACTGTCGTTTGGGCTTTGCTGGCCCTCGATATCCAACCGATACTTGTACCAGCTTTCGACCGTATTTCCATCCATGGTTTTTCATTGCGCACCGGCTGCATTCGTTGTCCAATATTCGCATGTCGACAACTTTCTGATGGATGCCCTTATGAGCTTCTCCCCACATGATTTGTTTAACCTCCCCTGCCGGTACCACCGACCCTTCCCTTTTCAGCTTTCTTTCCCCTGCCTTCTTCTTCCGATAGTCCCCCTTTTCCTTAGCCGTGTACTGCTTTGTTACACACTTAGCGGCGACTGTCGGCTTGGAATCCTCTAATTTCCGTTTATCCGCCCGTGGCGTGGCGGAGGGACCACCCCCTTGAAGACTTTTCAATTCTGTAAAGTCTTCTTCTGCTCTCATGACGGTCCTGACGGCTTCCAACCATTCCCCGTCGTCACCATACTCTCGTAATCAGAGTCGTTGTAATGCATCTTCTGGGATTGGGTCCTCAATCATTTTTCTCCAGGCTATCACGGTAACCCTGTGGTGGATATGGAGATTTTCCATTACTAGCAAGAATTTAGCGATATCACGGTGATATTTGACAATGCCCATTTGCCTAAGAGAGTTTTCTGCCTCAGGGATAGGGCCGAACCGTCGCACTGCTTGTTCTGCGAAGACATCCGAGACATGGTATCCGGCTTGTTTGGTGAAACCTCATTCCCCGCTCATTTGGCAGCGGTAGGTCAACGCACACGGTGCATCTTCGTTCCCTTCCATTCGACTTATGGCCTATCGAATTCGTTATGCCTTGTCCTACCCCTACAACTGTTTCGGCCAAAATAATCCGTGCATGTTAATAACCCCATGCGGATATCTTGGTGTTTCTCATTTCGGAACAGGGCATCAAATTCCGCTGGGACTCCTGTATGTTGTCCCAAGGCGTTGGCCATCACTCTGGAAAACAGGTTAAGCTGTTTGTCGTCCTCGACATCATATTCGTCTGCTGGCAGGGGTGCGGGTTTCTCATCCCGTCTTCCTTTCCTCTGCGCTTCTGGCTTCCGTCCAGATCATTCTCCATCATCATCGGGGTCTCCTCCTCCTCCTGTAGCCCCAGCTGCCCCGTGTTGTGGTAGTGGTGGTCTTCCTCCACCTCCCCCTGAAGCCACTGGTGTCGGATCTGACACCTTCCCTTGTCCCGTGAGCGGCCCGATCAATGTTTCCACCATGGCTTTGACCTCCGTGATCTCACGATCTCGGGCCTCATGAGCCTCCTTTTGGTGTCACAGCTCTTCTCTTAAGAGAACCAGGTCTATCTCATGATTCTCGAGCTCCCTTTTGTGCTGCTCATTCAACCGGACAAACTCCGGGTCCAACATGAGGTCCCGATGCATGGACTGCACCTCGGTTCCTTGTACTATCTCGTGAAGCTGAGATGTGACTGCCTGGTGTCTGGCCTGTCTAGCATCTGTTTCTCCGAGGTCTCCAGCCACTTATGCGGCGAAGCTTTCTTGGACTGTCTGATATTCGAGGTCCAAGAGTTGGACTTGATGGTCTATTCGCGCGAGTTCCCGGCCTACTATTTGGACCCCAGATGTTAACTGATCATGGACTTTAACCAGTTCCTGGGCTCGGGCCATGTGGGTGACCGTTGTCACCACACTAGGGGCCGAGGTTCGGGACAGGTCATCACCTCCTTCATTTCCGTCCTCTCCCTTATCCTGTCGCCACTTCATGACTTCAGGCACTTTTGGGTCAGAGGCCATTTCTTCAACTTTGTTATCAGGAAACTTAGCTTTTGGTTCCTCCCCAGACTGTTCGTATCGCGAAGTTCTGACTCGTGTTTCCTTCTGTCGCTGGGTACTGAGTGTACCAAATGGAGTTGGATTCGTCCGAGGGGGTGCTATAGGTGAAGTCTTTGCCATACTGGTATCGATAGAGTGCGGCAATAGCTTCCAGTGTGACTGTGTGTTCTGGGTTTATCCATTAGAAATATGATTCATGGTATGGTTCTAACGTCCCTTCGTCAAGGTCTTTGGTGGAGGTGAGGCCTTGATCTATTGAGGTAGTCCTCAATGGTGGTGGTTCGAAAAGGGTATTGGGTTTAGGAGTATCAGTGTCTCTGCCAAACATTCATCTCGGTAATGATGCGAAGTATCAGGATACTGTTAGATGGTAGTTTCGGCGTGAGGTATTCCGACCGCTAGGACCTGAATGGCTTTATATCAGACAACTCGCCAAGAAGATGCGAGTAATGTAGGCTAGATATAATAATATACTTCGGGGTAGATAGTCGAAGTATTGGTAAGAATAAGACAAAAACTTGTTATATTGATAAGATCGCTTCTCCGTTCTTGTTGTGTCTAATGGCGGAGAAGAAGCTTCGATATTTATATTGTGCGTCTAAACAATCGCGGTATACATGCTAACTCTATACTAACTATCTATCTTGCTCACAATTCTGCGAACTTCACCTGAGTGCGAACACTCGTAGAACCTGAAAACTTTATACCACACCTTTCGCTCCCATGGCCAACTTATCGGTCTGTGCTTCCGTTATCCCTGATGGTTTGGAGACCACATCACGTGTCAGCTCATCCGTTTATCCGTTCACAACAATGATTACCAATTCACTTGCCCCCGTGCTCCCCAACGGTAGTCAAACTTGCTTGACAGAAGATGGCCAATCTTGTTTGGTTGGTTCAGTCGAGAATTTGTCATGCAAGCTGATGTCGTATTCTGGTCTTCGGGCATTACATGACTTATCCTCGGGATCGCACCTATGGGTTTTTTCCCTCGGACTCCATCATTTACCAGCCTGTTCTTTGTGGATGCACCCGATCCACTTACTCGGCATGGTTAGCGCCTTCATACTCTACACGTCTTTGTAGGTCCGAGGGGACTAACTTTCGTGCAAAAGCGTCCCGTTACATTCGACCCACTCTTTCAACTGTCGGTCTTCGAGTGTCTGTAGCCTTATGCGCCGTGTTCTGACTCACCTCCCTCCACCTGCATACGGTGCTTGAAGGTCCCTCCTCATATACCCGCGAACAGGATCCGGTCAGATAGATGGCCGCGTCGTATAGGCTGTTATAATCTGTGTTTCATCGATAGTGGTCTTTGGTGTTGGGACACAACGACCCAGGTGGCCAGTGATGATGCGCCGTCCCCACGGCGGGGCTGGTGGCGGGTGTTATCTTTTTCTTTCGCAGTTTGTCCGTGTCAAGGTAGGGTAACTTTGCCCTGTAAATCCTTACCGGGAGTCCGTGCGACTAACAATGCCCCCGACGACCGTGTTCTGTTGGCAAGAAAGACAGGTAGCCGGCTGCCCCACCCATGGCTTCAACCGAGACCCTCCTCAAAGAACAGATTACACTTACCTCTGAACCCCGTTCCCAACTGGCTATTGTTTCTACTAGGCCCAGATGGGCTTGCACCGCTACTGCTTATCTCACAGCAGCTACTCGGCGAGACTTACCTCGATCCACCTCCGGGCCAATCATTCCCGCAGCTCAAACCGCGTTGCGGTGATCTCGTCCTTGAAGAATGCCAATCGCGGGCTCCTAACCCGACAAGGTATCACTACCGCCCCTCGCTTAAGCCTCACCCCTTCATGTGTCTAAACAAATTCGACGAGGGTTGACTCGGACTTTACCAGATGAGGTCACAACAGAGCTATCTCCGAGCTTACTCCTCATGGGACGACGACCGCCCCACCACCTGCCCATCATGTGGCGAGTCCCCTGAGACCTTTGAGTTGGCCATCCTTTCCTGCCCTGCTAGAAAACCCGCGAGAGCCTGCAACCTTCAGGGGGTCTCTGATCTGGGCCCCAACGCCCTAGTCGCCGCATCACCCGCCCTGGTCTTCCCCCCCTCCCGCTTTATAGATCCAGTAGGACCATCTTCCCCCTGGTTATGTTTTCCCACCACACTTCAACAGCCAGCTGAGTCTCTGCCTGCTTCTCTCCTGTAGTTTCCCTTGGTTATTTCATGTCATCTCTGGAAAGTTAGATTTCAGTTCATACCTGCTTGTCAGGTTGCCTGAGGTATCTGCTAGTTGTCAGTAGGATTTCCTTACCTTCGTTGTTATGATTTTCGCGCCCGGATGTGGGTCAGGGACTGGTATCGACCCCTTTGACCCTGTTTGGTAATGGATTTTCCCTTCTTACTTCATATGGGTTTTTGGGTTTTGTTTTTGCTATAGCTAGTGCTCCATGCGATTTCTTGTACCTTAACAACGAATATATGATAAAGAATTAAAAAATAGAAAAAGGCCCTGACTACCTTGGTTCTTTACCCTACCTAGTATTTCATTCACGACTCATGTACTTCAGAATACAAGGTCTGCTATTCCGATATCCAAGATCCATGCCAAGAAACCACGAACCCTGACCCTGATCTGCCGTTAGGCAATCAGCCTTGACCTGAGATTGTCATTTCTGAACCTACATGCTAAACGACTATCATCATTTAGGACCTTCCTGTCGTTGTGTGCCTTGTACTAATATCCAGTGCCAAGACCCCATTACAATGAGATTCGTTGAGAATATAACGACCACCCTATGCAATTGATCCATGCCAAATTTAATTTCAACTTTCGTATGATGCATCTATTAAGGCACTTTCATGATTACATCTACCAGTTCAGCTATATTACCACATATTCTACGGACTAGGGACAGATTGTACATAAGGAACACATCAAGGATGGATGGAGACCCTCAAATGAGATTCGTGCAGCATGATAGATCCTGAGCTGCTAGGGACAACAAAACCCAATCCGGATAAGACTATTGAACAGGGAATTCCTTCCCCATACAGGAGCTGATGTGCCAACCGAGGTCTTAGATCATTTGGAGAAGAAAAGACCCACATGAGCCCCGCCAGCCCATCACAGCATTCTGAAGGGACTTCATGATAATATGCTTGACCTTGAGGATTTTCGCACAGCACACAATATATCCATAGTGACAATTTGTCGGGAATTGATACAATATAGCTGAGAGAGGGTGCCTCCAGGACCCGGACAGCTTGATAATCCGGCGATACCTCGAACTCCGGCAGTTGAACTACTGCCACAACTGCAGATATCTGTTCTTCAATTCCTAGAGTCACGTGTTTAAGACATATACAGGGCCTGGTGCACATGTACGTTGCTCTTCTGTAACCAGACTAGTCAGAACGCTTGTGTTTAGATACCAGCAGTTGGTGAGCATATGCATGCTGCTCCTCACAGTCATGTCCTGGCAAGGCTCATGGCTCTTTTCAAAATCGGGTCTGGCTATATCCATCAGGATATGGTCTGTCCCTCTAGCAGGGTTCGATTCATGTGCTGGTCCACTCGGGACATCGGTTGGAGGTACAGGCACTACGCATTCAGATCTGAGATATTACCCCAGAGATCACCATTGTGAATATCGGGAGCATCTTATGCCTGGGGCATCTAATACGGGAGCGAGATTGGCACTGGCTTGTCAAAAGGGGAATCCATTTACCCACGTTTAACGAAATTGACTAGAATTACGGATGGGGCACTATTCTTTCGCATGGTTAAACAAAATTTCAGAGGGATGTAGCCCCAAGCAAGGCTCCATTGCTCCCCATCCTTCTCTCTATGCATGAATAAAAGCTGGAGCGATGTCGCCCCTTTGAGCTGGGTTGTTTGGCTCCCTGACAGTGATAGCCTGAGGGCGTCACAACAGATCCACGAGTAGACCATATAGAGATACACATAGAAATAGAAAATTCAACTAGAAACCAAAATTATGCACAAGACTACGACTAGTAGTAGGCTATTGGTAATGGGTTCTTTCATGAGCGGGCCAATCAGGGTGTTGAGAGCACATTTGCAGGCTAAGGTACAAGGGGGTACAAGAGAGAGGTGTGATGATGCTGCAAAGATAGGAGGCAGAAAAAGGAACCTTTGGACGAGAGATATGACGGGGTAGAAGAGGGGGTGATATGGGGTGGCTGTGGGATGCAACAGGGGACAGGGGTAGGAAAAGGCATCAGGACTCTGAGGACACAAAGATGGAAAGCAAGAGGGCAGATACGTCTGCACATGGCACCCAGGCCTCAAGGGGAAGATTGATTTTTGCCTATGACCCACTGCCTGGGTATCAAAGTAGGGTTTGACTCTCTCAATGCAATAAGTGTCTGCTTCGCTGTTAAGATGGAGGGGGTCCCACACTACATGGTCTCATGCCTTAAATCCTGTGTTTCCCACAGGGCCTCTGGTGTCCTCATGGCAGGCTCTCCCAAGTGTTTCACCCTGATTCAAGTACACATGCCCCAGCGCTCCTCAATATTCCCCCTACTATTTGTCATCTGCGTGGCATCATTCCACATTGTCCTCCCTGAGGGGTCAAGTTATGCTATATCGACGACTTTGCACTCTTGACCGCCTGACTCACATATCAGACCAATATCAGAGTCCTACAAAAAGCCTTTGGGTCTATAAAAGCCCGCGCCAGTAGTCGTGAGCTGGCCATCAGTGTCCCCAACACTGAACCTATCCACTGGAGAACAACCCTTCAGAGCGACCACCCAGGATTCCCCCCCCTTCACGCATATTCCTGGACAGTCAGATCTTTCCCCCACTTCAGGTATTCGGAGTGCTCGAATACTGGCTCACACTTAACCTCGCCTCAACCACACACTTGGCACAAAGGCAGCGCTTAGCCCGGGTGCCTTTGCGGCAGTCAAGTATCTGTCCCCATCAGGCGCAGGTCAGTCTCACCACCTCTGGCACAGAATCACCATCTCGCATCTTCTGCCCACCCTATTGTATAGGGTAACCCTCATTGCTCATATCAAGGGTTTATCCAAAATGATGGACGTCGACGTCTACTGGCACCAAGTCTAACGATGGGTCTCAACCTGTGTCAGTGATACGCCTATCCTGATCCTGACAGCTCAAGCCTGCCTACCCACACTCCAGGTCATAGTACCCCACAAACCCCACATGGCAGTCTTGAGAGTAGTATCCACATCGCCCACAATCAATCCTGCGGCCACCCGCTTGTACTGCACATCTCCCTCGTGCCTCAAGTACAGGGCCCAAGACGCACACAGGAGTCTATTTACTCACCTGTTCACTCCAATGTGATTCCGCTTCCGACCCCTACAAACCATCCACTCTCAAAATTCACATCCCACATGCCTGTTGATAAACTAGAATACCTTGCCTCCCCGGTATTGGGCTCCCTCACCTTTGCTCCCCTTGTCACTGCCAATCTCCTACTACAGGCCCGCTTGCCTCCCTGCCACGATACCATGGTGGTAGCCTACAGACCCCTGTGGGGCAGTACAAGGCAACTGCTTTGGGCCGAATGGAAGAGACTTGATCCACTCCCTGCCTATCACACCCTCCCTCTGTCACTTACTACCCCTCACCCGTTTATCAGCTTGGGCAAATTCATGGCAGGACCAATACACCAGATGAGAGCTCAGAACAGTTCACTCAGACCACACCCCTCCTGGTCATGAATCAATGACCGCAACTGCTAGTGCTACGCTGATAAGAACGAAGCATTCAGCTAGGCTATCCTTTGCTGCCTGTCCATTGCCCACCATAGGAAACCTCTCCTCCAAGGCCTCTCCGATGTGGGTCCTGACTCATCACTCTGGTCCGAGCTGAACCTTCTGCTCTCCCTGTCTCCTTTTATCCATGCTACAGGCAGGAACCACGCCACAGATATGCTCGCGTCTCGTCCTTCCTCCTGAGCTTAGATGGTTGTTGCTTCCTCCCCACTCTCACGCCCTGTGGGCCGGCTTTTTTCTACTCCTCCCCGCCTGTGTAGTTCTTCTCCTGGGGGGGGTTAAACTGGAAATTGGCTTATGTATAGGCAATTAATTTTGATTTCCTCAGAGTATACTTTTATTTTGTTTGCCCTGGGATGGGGATATGTCCAGTACTTGACCCAACTTGGAGATTGTTTTATAATTTTCATTTGTTTATTGTTTGTTGAGATTAAGATTTTGGTTATGCCATAGCTAGCGCTGCATGCAAACTCTTGTACCTAACAAACAATCCATAAAATAAAATAAAAAAGAATCAAATAAAGGGCCTCTGAGATAGGCCACGAACAATCTCCTCTACCCCTCAGGCAATTGAAATCTCAACACCATGAGAAATCATCCTCTGGTGGTTTCCCTCTCACCTTTTCTTATACCTTCTTGGCCTAGGATGGTGACGCTCCTCCCATCTGCCACTCCCCTCTTGCCCATCCCGATGGCACTGTTTATGGGCAGCCTGTGTCTACCGGGTTAAGGTTACTCTCTCAGCCATTTCTGAGGACTTGCTTAGTCGCCCCTCGCTTGGCATTTTGCCCTGGTCAGGTATGGTCCACACTGGTCAGCACAGAGCTGCTAGTCTTGGCTTATGAGTGAAGTAGTTGTCCTGGTGGCTCTCCTCCCTGGTATTGCACCTCCTCCTGGGAACCGTTTCAGTACCGTTAGAATAGGCCAAATTGTGACCTTTTTTCACTCGGTTGCGTTCTTACTTTTCATTGTTACCCATCCCATCAGCACTTGTCCTGCTAGGTTTCTCATGTAGCACCCTACAGCTTCAATACTGCGGCAACGCCACCACAGCCTATCCTCCTGGACTCTGGGCTCTACTGATCATCTCGCTTGGGGATCGTACCTGCATGTGCGGCTGTCTCTGCTTCTGTGTACGGGTTGCATGCCTTGAACCTGTGCCCCCTCGGAACATCCAACACCCTCCGGCCATCTTTAGGTGGACCTAGGAATCGATTTCATCCTGCCAGATACTCGCATAAGAGCTGGCTTGATGATGGATCCGTCTCTGGTGATTGCACTTGCCTCAGACTGCCCGGCCCCTTTAAAGCAGAGGTAGAGCTCCCTCCCCTGTATGGCACTCCTATCTCTTTGTCCTGATGGCTTTTGAGTCCCCCCCGCTCTGGGTAGGAATCTAGTTCATCACTGGGCTATGGGTTGATTGACTCCAGGTTTCAGCTTATGCATATTTCCTTTCTGGATGGGCTTGAGGTTTTCCCTACATAAGCGTGTTTGTTTCTTCACTCTCCAGAGTCTCTATCTTCTGGGTTGCACATCTGAGGAGGGTTTTGGTTTGTGGTACTCAGGTCTGCAATTTCTTTCGTAGTTTCTACCCATTGTGCAGCCCCTTGTTTCCACCTCGACGCAAAGTGGTTTATGGGTTGGGCACCCTCAGACGGGATGGACGGAAGGGGTGCGCGATGGACTGTAGTTTGAGGTTTTATGTCAACATAGCATAAGCCGGATTCATTTTGTACCTTAAATAAATATGAAACGAGATATATAAAAGGAGAAAATAAAAAATAAAATAAAAAAAGGGCCTGAGAGGTAGGCACCCTCCTCGCCTTCTATTTTTCTGCCCCTCCATTCTACAACACCTGGTCGTATAGTGCACAATTCAGCCCTCCCCCTGACTTTCGCTTAGGATTCTCGTACCTGACCACCTCTACCATGGCTCAGCCTGATTCATCCCACTCCCTTGTCCCAATCAATCACCTTCCGTCCACTCTCCTCCTCCATGGTAGGCTTCAATGATGAAGTCTGCCATCTTCACCATTTCTTCCCCAAAACCACCGAACTCCTGGGTCTCTCACCAGGGCATCTGCGCATCCCCTCCCTCCAACGCCTTGATGACCTCAACCTCGCAGAGGCTATGATCCCCCCCTTCTCTGCTTCCTCATTCATGGCATGTCTGCCATGGGCAAGGAAAGGGAGAACCTTCACCTCCAGACAAATGACCTTGAATCAAGAGTCCCCAAAACCCTCCCAGGTGGGTCTAACCACTCTCAGCAACTCAAGCAAATCCAATCCTCGCTCTTGGACCTCGCACATAGAGTGACACACCTCCCGGCTGCAGTTTCCCCCCCCCCCCTGCTCAGTCATCCTGCCCCCACCCCTACACCAATACAATCCTTCAAGGAGAGGTCCCCAGAGGAGCCCCTCCATACCGGCATGCTAACCCGACAGTGTCATTTGCAGCAATTTTCAGGAGTACAAGTGACTTTCACAAAGCAGCCATTGAGGTTCTCACCGCCAGGAACAACAAGAATAAGAAGGGAAAAAAGAACATCCTCAAGACATTGGCAACCAAAGTTGTGTCCGCCAAAATGGATGATTCTCCCCACAGAACCCCTTGACCTCACATGCGTGCTGCTCGAATGATCATCACCGAACGATTATCTACAGCCCCTCACCCTGAATCTCCTGACATAAAGGCACACCTCCCAGTACTTAGCACAGCTATCCCCCACAAAGCACACTACTCCCTCCCCCGCTCCCTCAAAGCAATTTGTCAATGATGGAAGCTGCCTCACCTAGATCATGGTCACCCCCTTCACACATGCCTCTTTGAAAGCCACATACCTTGAGGCCCTCACCACCAAACTTCACCATTCCGTGCCTGTGGCCAAGAGCCCCTGGCTGCCACGGAGAGTTGCATGAACTTTAGTTCAACCAACCATCCACTCGATTCTGATTACCTACATGCTTCACAAAGATCAACACCTGTACACTTACCTCACAGACCACATCTTCAACTTCAAAGATGTGCCTATATCTCAGGCCTGATTTCTCAACCCAAAAGGTCAGTCCCATGTGGAAAAACAGGCACATTCTGTTGTTGTCAATCTCCTGCCTCATTCCGTCCAAGCTATACCCCCGTCTATATAACGCTACTGAGGATCAAGAACCATGGCCAGGGCTTATTCCTACTCCCTAATGTCCCAACACCACTAATGCTTGAAATAAAGCCACATTAAGGCTCGCTTGAAAGGGGAAGCCCCCACCTTTCCACTCTGTGCCCTTCAGCATACAAAGGTGGGGCACCGCTGCCCGAACACCTCCTGCCCTGAACGAGGAAATCTTCAAGTTAGATCCATCCTTAACTGCTCCGTCACATCACCTGCGAAGTGCTCCAACTATACAGAACCCTACTCTGCCATAAGCAGGGACTGCCCCAGCAGCCCACCACCTCCGGCAATGGCAAGCAGATAACCCCACCATGGATAGACATCTACTGCTGTTGACAGCAACAGCCTGCACACGCAGCGAGATGTTCCCCGCCCCGTCCTGTTTCCCCCACCTGCTTCAGGTATATCTCCCGACAACCTCCTTCCTCCCTTTGAAGGTGAGACGAGTAAGGCCTCCAGGGGGATGTCTAGTGCCCTTACTGTTATGACCTTATGAGCCTCCAAGGGCTACCTCCCTCCACAAGAGGGAGTCCCCAGCCCCTCCCTGTCAACCCACACCTTGTTAGGCTCTGCATAGTAAGATGTTGCACAACTGGTCTCACCCTCTACCACGAATGGGCCCTGGGCATGTTCTTTCGATTATACATCACAACTGCCTCTCGAGCTGGGATCTGGTTCTTTGCTTTTTTAATTCCGTTGCCTTGGCCAAAATCCTTCCTTCCATTCTTGGGCAAGATACTTGGGTTTAGAGAAATCGATTACCTACCTTTTCAGGCTTTACTTCGTTTACCCCACCACACCGTACTCACAGGCCCCAGGTCGCGTTTTGGGCATTTGAGGCCTTAGTTGCCATGGTCACCATTACTGGTATGTTTACAGGGAGGTCCGACCTGGCCCAATTTTAAACTATCAGCACCCACTGTCGTTGCCTCCCATGCCATCAAATTCCACATCGTCCATTGCAATGCGCATTGAGCTATCTCCACTGCGGAGAGAACCATATCCCCTCTCCAAACACTACCTGTCTCCTCTTCCCTACCCTCATAGTAGAGGACCTCAACATTCACCACCCCTCAGCTGACCCTCTCAGGGCTCATAGCTACAACCCACTTCAGGCTTCCTTGCTATACTTCTCAAGGGCCTCGGATCAAGGCTACACTACACTTAACACCACAGGGGTATGCACCCTGTTCCCCTTGACTGGCCCCTGAAGGCCATCAGTACATGACCACGCCTTTTTCTCCACTCCTCTTGCCCCCTTCTTCAGGCTGTGGTCAACCTGCCTTCCTGCTACTGGGTCTTATCACGTTCCCATTCCCCCCACTTTCGTTCACCCAATCTGCGTGCCACTGGCACTGGCCCCCAACAGGGTGAGAACCCACAGGGCCTGGCTTGAACAGCTACTACAAAGATACCGCAATGCCTCCACCTCCTCCCCTCCCGTCGAGACACTGCCTAGCCAACTGGTTTGATACACACCTGAACACCATTGTTACCCAGCTCAAGACTCATACCCCACTACAATGCCTGTCAGTCAAGTCAAAACCTTGGTTGAGCCCCCTCCTGTACCGCATTTGAAGGGCATTCCACTTCACATTTTGAAAGGCCTACACCACTACTCGTAATGTCCTGACGTTTGTGAACACAACTGCTATTGGATGATGCCAAGATCAGGGCAAAAAAGCTGAATTTTGGCGGTATGCAATAGCAGTTGTGTTCACAAACGTCAGGACATTACAAGTAATGACTCACTTGACAAGACCAACACGAGGGTCTCCAGGCAAGGCTACTCCAAGTGCATAAAGGCCGCCAAGGCCCAGCACTGAAAATCCTTCCTTGCTGATGCAACCCTTCAAACAATCCGAGGGGCAAAAAGGTTCAGAGTCG
>Ga0307510_10004159_pt1 | contig 16994 bp, 17 predicted proteins | sample 12_EM_MG_FD_207224 | JGI IMG/M metagenome (GOLD analysis project Ga0307510, IMG submission 207224) | Populus trichocarpa ectomycorrhiza microbial communities from riparian zone in the Pacific Northwest, United States - 12_EM | ecosystem: Host-associated > Plants > Roots > Unclassified | place...
AGAGTCATCTTCGTGGCCCTTTAAACCTTGTTGGTTGATAACCGAACATTGTGTGGGGTGATGAAAGTCAACGTCTTCAGATACAAGATACGCTGGTGGGGATTGAAGGGAAACATCTGTTGCCAACAATGGTATTAAACAAGGTGGTTCAACCACCACGGTCAAAGAACGCATCACTCACTTGGCTTATGAGTTATCATAGTAAGCATTGCCACTTTAACGATTTGTGGGTCATCATTTTTGACCAGTGACAAACCTTTTCATGTGTCTTCTGTGAGAATAAAAGAAATCGTGATACGAGCAGGCGCTTACGACATAAATCTGTGTGTATCTCCGTGTTGGGACCATGCAGGTGATTTTCTACTACATCTGGTTGGAGGGTTTCCAGAGACTGTAGACGTGGGCAAGACGATACAAGTATCATATAATGTTTACTCACATTACTGTCACAGATCCCGCTGATCTGGGCCAAATCAAGATCATGGACAAGAACCATATCGCAATCAGGCAATCGCTGTGAAGTCAAAGTTACCAAGTATAAATCCATGTCTGAAGTCTCCAGTACTCACCCCAGCGACATAGTCGAATATAAAGTAAAGAGGGTCCTGATACTTGGAGGGATCAAATAAGGATTAAATATATAAGCAAGATAACTCACCTTTGAAACTGTGGACATCGATACTTCAGGCCTAGAGTCCCAGCCATCCCCGTCCGCATCTGTCGAGGGTTTGGCCACTGCTCTGAGATGCTTCGGTAATATTCCAAGGGTACGGGCGACACGGAACCCTCGTATAAATATGCATTGATTTTCGGGTAGGTTCTAACAGACACAAGAACACGCCAAGATGTGTCAGGATCGCTGGCATTTGGAAACGGCACGTTAACATACCTTCCCACTTGGCCCTTGGTTGAATACTGCATCCCGAATTTTCCCAGGAGAGACCTGCCAGCTAATTCTACCTTCAGGGCCATGGGTTACTTCGACCCCAAAGGATACTTGTGCCTCTAGCTGGTTCCTCAAGAAGGCAACATTGGTCCAAGATGCCGCACGATCGCAGCCAGTAACTAAGATAAGTTCCTCCATCTGTTCGATTCCAAGTTCAAGCTGTCGGGCGAACGCAAACCATCGATCGATGTGAGTCACCATCCACTCGCCAAAAACTTCACGCGCAATGGTGTCATGACATTGAGCCGGTACTGGAAGGGATAATACTGCCCCTCCTCGTCTGTTCTTGCATGAAAACGAGGCCTTCGGGCAGTCATCTGGACTGCAAAATATCAGCGGTAAGAAAATTCCAACAATTTATCGCCTTACCCAAAAGCCCGAATGTCTGGTTCAAGAGTCATCATATCAATCCCAGCTGAACAATGATGGCCGGGACTGAGCGTGCCGTGGATGACATGATCGGCCAATTTGAGGATAAGTGGTTCATGATGTTCTGGTACGCCAGACTTGTGGGATGGATGATCCGCAGAAAGAAGAGTATTGAAAAGGCGGTAGAATCTGCCTTCACGTACAAAACCGACGTCGCCAATCTCGATGGGGCCATACACTCTCGATGGACTGGGCTCCCACAGAGCATGGCCGTATGAAGGATACTTTATTGCGAGTTGCCCACGAAAGATGTCGTAGTGGGACATTGGTGGGGGTTGGGATCAAGAGGAGCTTGCTATACTGCCACCTGTGAGAAATCAATTGTGTATTGTTGGGGAATCTGCTATACAAGGCAGTCAAATTACGTCGGGGACAGGGTTGGACATTCAGGTGATCCAGCACCCGTGGCTAGCACCCCTTCGAGCTGTGACACTTCATGTCCTGCACTATACGTGCACGTCACAGGCCAAGACAGTGCATCCCACTGATCCACACCAGTGGGCCACGTGTTCCTTGGTTCAAAGAACTCAAGCAACGGTAGTGACAGTGGTAATAATGAAGGGCAGAAATGGTGCGGTGCCGGCGAAAGGGCTGCCATATTTGGCGCGGTCCTTGCATTTGACCCGGGCACTACCATAAGTGGACTGGCTCGGCCCGGTGACCGCAACAACGTAATCTACGACGAACGTGTGATAACAAGATAAGAAATGTTCCTTTCTGGATGCAATCACGTCAGGTGGGCTTGCTGTGACTGCAATCAATGTAGGAGAATGCTAAAGGCGCACAAACGCACGGCTCAGTCTCGTGTGGAAGAGAGTGAGGGCTTGTGTACAAAAAAACTACGAAATATATACGGCTTTCCATGGATGCCAAAACGAAGTTGTGGGGCAACGAAAGTAGGGAGAACGTACTATGTGGGCCCTTTGCCAGAATCACTTGTTAACGAGCCCATCCGAATGAACGTGTTAACTATGCAGCGTCTGCACTCCAGAAACCAAGTCTCGCACCTATTCACTACACATTCTTTACTGCCCAGCCTTCGCATCCCACGAGCCATCGAGGTGATGTAATTATACGCTTACCTGCTAGTGCTCGATCCCGAGCTAATCCATTTGGGTGAAGGCGAACCAACGATCGATGCGCGTCACCATCCGTTTGTCAAAAGCCTCTCGCGCAAGGGTGTCCAGGTACTGGAAGGGGTAATACTGCTCTCCCTTTCTGCTTTTGCACAAAAATGTGGCTTGCGGGCAGTTATCTGGGATGCAAAATTATCAGTGGAAAGAAATTTTGGACAATGTTCTGCCACTACCCAAAGACCTGGATATCTGGTTCAAGAGCCGCCATATCGACCCCATCGGAATAGTAATGACCACTAGGACTAAGTGTGCCGTAGATGATATGATCGGACAGTTTGGGAATTAGTATTCTGGTACGCCGGACTTGTGAGATGGATGGTCCGCGGAAAGAAGAAAGAAGAGCGTGGAAAAGTCGGTGGAATCGGCCTCCGCGTATGAGACCGACGTCAACCGTCAACCTCGACGGGGCCACACAGCCTCGATGGATTTGGCTCCCACAGGGCATGACCGTATGCAGGATACTTGATTGCATGTTTTTGTGATTCGAGTATGAAATGAGGAGCGCACGCGGTAACGAGAAGGCACACGAGTGAGGTGAGGTCACGGGTGGAGTGGGGACGCCTGCTAGATTCCGGAGCCCAAGATACAGTATATGTACAGTTAACGGGCAATACTCATATGAACTGTCTCCTGATCCATGCACTTCTTTCCGGATTGCTAATCACAATCCCCACACAAGTTGTCCACGAAAGAGTCATCGTAGTAAAAGGTCATTGATAGAGGTGAGAATCAAGAGTAACTTGCTGCACCGGTCACCTGTGAGAAATCGATTATGTATTGTCGGGGATGTACTGTATACAAGGCAGTCAAACCAGTCAACCACATCAGGGACCAAGTTTGACATCCGGAAGCTCCAGAACCTGCATTTAGCGCCCTTCGATTTCAAGGTTGCGACACATGCGGCCCTCACGTAATCAGATCACGTTCCTGAAATCTCCTAGCGTTTTCGCCCTTCTGTCGCACAAAAGGAGGACTCTCATGGTTCCAACAACGGCAGCCTACTGAAGACTGACATCATTTCTGGCATGACTTCAACTGCTTCATCCAGGTGGGTCTCCATTTGCTATGCGCCATAATTTCCCCGTTTTCACGTGACTACACCAGATTTCGCTTAAAAACTGTCTCTTCAATGGCAAACTTGACGAAACCGACACCTCATAACTTTCTTCATCTACCCTCTTACAGACTGACCCCCCCGTTCACTTTGAATTCGATGACCTAGCTGCCAGATATCCTTTCCACTCAGTACTGCACATTGACTGAACTCAACTCGTGGGCTTTGTGGCGTTCAGTGGAGACTCCTAGGAAATGGATGATAGTGATCCTTACCGCATTCTACCACAGTGTGTTCCAACCATATTCATAAAACGCATTTAATAATAAACCTTCTCTAGTATCTCACCAGTTATGGACCTTTTCGAGAAAAATAATACATCCTGGACATCATCTACGATTGCGTCGGTGCCATCGACCCATCAGCTCTTGTGCTGCATCGCAATTTTAGGGTGCATTCGACAACTGAAACGGGCAGATTGTATCACACGTGTGATCTCTATCTGCAGGGTTGCAGATAGAGATAATGTTTTCATGCCCTAGAAATTTTTTGTATTCACCGAACACTTTGTTTTCACAATCAAAAAATGATTTCCTTTTTGGGTGGCCTGTCACACTGCATGACTGGGGATGCACACGTGAGGGGAGGAAGCCTGCACATGAGGGAAGTTGCATCTTCACAGAGCCGCGCAAAAATGCCTGGGATAGGCTGATTACGCAACTGCTATGGATCGTGTCGTGATACCACTCCATGCAAAGCAGACTATTCAACTGAAAAATAGTTGTAGAAAACTTTAATAAAAGGTTAAATAATTCTAAGCATTTTCTTGTGCAGAGAACTTCAAAAGAAAGGTTTAAATAAATATTTTTAGCAAAAAGAAAAGGCTATGAAAATCGGACAATTGTCACCCAAATTGTCAGATTTTCGTAACCTTTTCTTTTTGCTAAAAATATTTATTTAAACTTTTCTTTTTGAAGTTTTCTGCACAAGAAAATGCTTAGAATTATTTAACTTTTTATTAAAGGTTTCTACAACTATTTTTCAGCTGAATAGTCTGATTTGCACACAGTGATACTGTTCACATTATTGACGCACATGAGACTTATCACTCATGTGCACTTCTGTTGGTGCATCACACAGGTAACACACACAAGTAACACATGCTGTCACAGTCACGCAATCTTGAGGAAATCGAGGGTCGAAGTAGAATCTCGCGTTGGCTGGCGTTATCACAACCCAAAAAACATTTTCACATGGCCGTTTCTGTTCCCGAACAGCACGTTTTTTCACACAAGATTGTATTTCAACAAAAAAATCTTTTGGCTGGTATCTCACGACGTCAAAACTTTCCCGAACGCACCCTTATAGCGACTTCACTCCTTATGTGAATAGTTCTACTCTCACCCAATGGAACTCCATAATACCCAATATGGTCAATGATGACCACGCTACTTCAATTGACCACATGGCCCAGTGGCTGCAGCACAAGCTGGTCCTGTTACTTAGCAACAAGCACTTCAATGACAAGATGACCATCATCTTAGTTTCGACAAAAATGAATGATATGCCGAAAACATTTATATCTTCAGTGTTGCTGTTTGGAAGTGCCGTTCCCGACAGTGTGTGGGACGTTCCAACGACCCCAACGTCCTACGAACATTACTGCTACCTCTCCATATTATGTCAAACTGGGGGCTCCAGTCGCTCTGTCGTGGGAATACCGACAAGTGCGTCTTCCACTGCTCCCTTCCTCCCCTCTCTCAATTTACACCTTGCTACGCCCCGCAGAACTCTCTCAAACATCTTCTTCATTCATCATCAACGCAATTGGCCATACAAACATGAACATTTCCTTTTCCAGCTGCAATAACTCCACAAACGCGAGACACAATATCTGGCCGCTCAACTCGGTAACTATACGTGGCCCTCATCATGCAGAACACATCCGCTATTGGTACAGGCAGTGGACCGGACTTCAATGCATCCAGCTTGAACACCAGCTTCACCACTGCGGTCGCACCGGTTCAGGTCAACCTCATGGCACTGAGAAAGACCGGTCCCTGGGTGGGACCATGCGAGGGTTGAACGCGGTGCCGTCGAACAGGAGAAGCATGAATGGCAACAGTCATCGCAGAAATGGTGTGATGGATGCGAGAGAGGAAATGTTCGTACTGTTTTATCCCATGCAATTCTCGTTGGCTTTGCGGCGCACTTCTTGCTTAAGTGGACTGACCATAACCTTTCTTCTTTCTTTGTTCCGTAGGGTGTAGCACAGGACTTCATGGATGTGTCGGCAATGGCAGTATGGATGACTTTATTGTCTACCCTTGTATGAGATTTTGAGCTAGGTACATCAATGACAATACAGTACGTACATGACCTGCTAAGTCAAATGGATGGGTTTAGGATGTGGCATGGTGACATTTGTCTATTCCAAGGCTTATCATCCACATCATTGACGAATGTTGATGACATCGGAAAAATGCCGCAGCTAGGTATCCCATCCAAATATAATTCCTGGACGACGCGTCTAGTATCCACCTCGTTTGAATGAGGAATCGAGTCAACGTCAGTTTGGCTCGCTCCCATCTGGCATGGAACGTACTCGTATCCAAATATTAATCTAAATTATCTTTGCCTCTTTTTCGTACCCTTGGACTATGTCCCGCATGCAGCACGAATAAAGTGTATTAGCTACTGTATGTGTGTGTGTTTGTCCCTAAATTGAGGTCGCATTCTCAATTTCCTGGCTCGAGTGAACTCCACAAGCTTTAAGATTTGGTGAACTGTGGTTTTACAAATTCCCAGAATATCGCAGTACGGCTACCCCAAGACGTGAACGTCGAAAAACGATGCAACATGCCTATCTTGGTCTATCTGTAAAAGATCGAAGGTCAACACACAGGTCGACGACATAAAGATTCGAAGCGTACCCGGAAACCCAGAATCCTTTCATCATCCATCATAGCAACATCATACTGATATTCACCCCGGGTCACAATCTCGACATAGGGCAACGATGACCACACATCTTCTTGAAATATAGAACCCGCAGTGAGCACACTATCCTCCACTTTAAGGGTCATCCTATTTCCATTTGGAAGCTGCTTGCTCCAGTTCCCCTGCTGCGACTGCCCACTTGCAGATGCTAGTGCACGAGCGGCGCGCACGGCATAAGGATTAAAGTCTCGCAAAATAATTGGCGTCGGCATACGATCCTCCAACAACACTGCCCGCTGGCCAGCCGTCGTCTCTACGTAGAACGGCGCGGCTGCGCGGTTCCCCATGAACAAACGCGTCGCAGGGGGACCCCAATCAGACCACGGCACCTCCACGACCGCGGGCGTGGGCTCGGGGGTGGAACAGAAGGGTGCACATGCTCTGTGCGCTGTGGAGATATGAGTAAGAAGCGCACGGCGGTGCACAATAAGCGTGAGCCAATCCCTCTGACTCCCAAAGGATGGATCATATGACATATTGAAAATAACGATTGCATCCTCCGCCTTGTCATGGAACGGTCGATCGGATCGGGATGGGATGACAAGACGTCCTGAACAAGTTGGGTTTGGTTCTGCGCGACACCAGATGTTGAAGAGTGAGGTGTTTTGGATGAGTGGAGGAAGGTGGAGCACGCATAGAAGCACCAAGTGGGGTGTATCATCATTATCGATCACAATCTTGGTTATTTCGTACGTATTTTGGACCAAATTGGGAATCACAAGGGTGTCTCGCGAGAGGTGAGTGAAACTTTGGTAAGTTTCCTTTTCGGGAGACGCGAGCTGAACAAAGTATTAGCGATGGCAGAAGAATTGGCAGTAACCCCGGAACACTCACACAATGCGTCAGGCCTGTTTTCCAGCGCAGAACGAAGAACATGTCCTGGTTTCTACTCAGTTCCAAAAATGAAACCAAAAGGACGATGGAGTCCCCAACAATTTCAATCTTGAAGAAATGCCAGTCAAGAGGTAGAAACATCTTGTCGATGAAGATGACGGGTTGCTTCGCAAGTGGATGAGGCTGCCCAGTTGAAAACCTAAATAACCGCAACTCCAAGATCGCATTCCTCTCATATGGACGATATACATCCTCTTTGCTTCCCTAAAATCAACCCTAGGATGGAAAAGAAGAACAAGAAACACTCACGCTGTCAGAGCTGCTATCATATCGTGCTCATGCACCGCGAGTTTGACCTGTAAAACCTCGGCTTCAAAGTTACGCCTCTTCCACTCGAATTTTTGATCCTGTGCATCGGACAGCGACAGAAGAGTGCCGTAGGAGAACCCCACAGTGGGTCGGGGGCGTTCACGGTTTTGTGCAGTGCCGAGTAAGAGCGCTCCACCAGTGAAGCTCCAGTGACCGGACACATCGAATGGAATGGGGATGTTAACGGATCTATGGAAATTAAGCACCGCCCATGCTTCCTCCCACTTCTCGAGCATGCGAAGACGCTCGGGATAAGATAAACCCGGACTCAAGTCGTCGCTCACTGCGCTGCGTTCCATCTGAACAAGATAACGTAAGGTAGTGCCACTGCACAGATTATACAACATGCGACAAGTGCGCCCACATGATATGATGTCGAGGGGGGGGAGATATAGAAGGATGTGCGTCAAGAGCTCTGGAGGGAAGTGAAGCAAAGACATCAGTCGTGGGATCTGGTGGACAGCGACGGCCATCGATTGATGTCGTGTGGTGTTCTGATCTGTGAGAAATAGATTATGTATTCTGCTATACCATACAAAGCAATCAAATCACGTCGGGGACAGGTTTGAAATCCGGAAGATCCAGCGCCCCCATGATTTAGCGCCCTTCAAGTTCAAGTTGCGACTCGTAGTGTAATCAGGTCACGTTCCAGGACCTGAGGCCTGAGGTCCCACTTTGGCATCTCTTGGCATTTTTGGTTCTCGGTGCCATTCTCCCCGTTGTCATGTGACCACACCAGGTTTCGGCAAACTCGACAAAACTGACACCTCACAAATTTCGTCATTTACTCATCCTGACAGATGTTCTCGTTCAGCCGGAATTCGATGACCTCTGGCCAAGACGACCTCCCCACTCAGTGTTGCACACCGACTGAGCTCAATTCGTTCCGGCGGTCGGTGGAGACTGGATGATAGTGATCCTTACCGCATTCTACCACAGTGCGTCCCAACAAGATTCATGGAACACATTTCATACTAAACCTTCGCTAGTATCTCCACAGTTATCGACCGTTTCGGGGAAAAAAATATCTCATCCACGACTGCATTGGTTCCATCGACCCATCGCCTCTTGCACGGCATCGCAATTTGAGCGACTCTTGCCGCCTATATGAATAGTTCTGATCTCACCCAACGGAACTTCCTAATGCCCAATATCATTGATGATGGCCACAACATCTCAACTGACCACGCGGCCCAGTGTCTGCAGCACCAGTTGTTCCTGCTATTCAGCAACGAGCACTTCAACGATGAGACGCCCAGCGTCTTTAGTTTCGACAAGAACAAAATCATATGCCGAAAATAGCCGTATCTTTGCGTTGCTACTTGGCGGTGCGCGAGACATTCCGATGACCCGACATCCTACACGCATTACTCCTCTCTCTCTCCATCGTTGAGTCAAACTGGGGGTTCTGGTCGCTCTGTCGTAGGGATACCAACAAGTGCGCCTTCTGCTGCTCCCTTCCTGCCTTCTCTCAATTCACATCTTGCAACGTCCCGCAGAACTCTCTCAAACGTCTTCTTCCTGGATCATCGACGCAATTGGTCATACAAACACGAACTTTTCCTTTTCCAGCTGGGATGACCACAAACACGAGACATAATACCTTGCTATGCGTGACCCCCACCGTGCAGAACACATCCGCCGTCGGTGGTGGACCAGCCTTCGACGCATCTAGCCTGAACACCAGCTTCACCACAGGGGTCGCACCAGTTCAGGTCAACCTCACGGGACCGCGAGAGGGTCGAACACGGTGCCGTCGAACAGTAGTATTGGGAATGGCAACGACCAGTGCGGAAATGGTGCGATGGGTGTGTAAGAAGGAAACGTTCGTACTGCCTTATCCCACGCGATTCTCGTCGGCTTTGCGGCGCGTTTCTGGCTTAAGCGGACTGGCCATGACCTTTTTTCTTTGTTATGTTTAGGGTGTTACACAGGACTTCATGGATGCGTCGACAATGGCAATCTGGGTGACTGTATTGCCTACCCTTTTACGAGATTTTGAGCTGGGTAAACCTTTGACAATACAGTACGTACATGACTTGCCAAGCTAATCGGATGGGTGGATGTGGCATGGTGACCTGGACATCTGTCTATTCCAAGGCTTACCATGCACACCATTGACGAATGTTGACGACATCGGAAAATATTGCAGTTGGGTAGCCCCTCCAATACAATTCCTGGATGACGCATCTATTAGTATCCACCTCGTTTGAATGAGGAGTCGAGTCAACGTCAGTTTGGCTTGCGCTCCCATCTGAGATGGAACGTACTCATATCCAAAATTAACCTCGATTCTCTTTGTCTCCTTTTCGTAACCTTGGACGATGTCCCGCATGCAGCATGGATAAATGTAATAGCTACTGTATGACGAGGCGACGTGTGCATGTTGTCTCTAAATTAACGTCGCGTTCTCAATTCCTGGTTCGGGTGAACTCCACAAGTTTTAAGATTCGGTGCACGGTGGTTTTACAAATTCCCAGAATATCCAGTACGCTACCCCAAGACGTGAACGTCGAAAACCGATGGAATATTCCCATCTCGGTTTCCCTGTAAAAGATCGAAGGTCAATACACAGGTCAATGACATAAAGATTCGAAGCGTACCTGGAAACCCAGAATCCTTTCATCATCCATCATAACAACATCATACTGATATTCACCCCGGGTCACAATCTCGACATAGGGCAACGATGACCACACATCTTCTTGAAATATAGAACCCGCAGTGAGCACACTATCCTCCACTTTAAGGGTCATCCTATTTCCATTTGGAAGCTGCTTGCTCCAGTTCCCCTGCTGCGACTGCCTACTTGCAGATGCGAGTGCACGAGCGGCGCGCACGGCATACGGATTAAAGTCTCGCAAAATAATTGGCGTCGGCGTACGATCCTCCAACATGACCGCCCGCTGGCCAGCCGTCGTCATGTAGAACATTTGGGCGTGGCTCCCCACGAACAAGCGCGTCACAGGGGGGCCCCAAACAGACCATGGCACCTCCGAGAGCGCGGGTGTGGGCTCGGGGTTTGAACAGAAGGGTGCACATGCTCCGTGCGCCGTGGAGATATGAGCAAGAAGCGCACGGCGGCGCACAATAAACGTGACCCAATCCGTCTGACTCCAAAAGGACGAGTCATATGCCATATTGAAAATAACGATCGAATCCTCCGCCTTGTAATGGAACGGCCGATCGGGTCGGGATGAGATGACGGGACGTCCTGAACAATGTGGCCCTGGTTCTGCGCGACACCAGGTGGTGAAGAGTGAGGTGTTTTGAATGAGTGGAGGAAGGTGGAGCACGCATAGAAGCACAAAGTGGGGTGTATCATCATTATCCATCACAATCTTGGTTATTTCGAGCGTATTTTGGATCAAATTGGGAATCACAAGGGTGTCTTGCGAGAGGTGAGTGAAACTTTGGTAAGTCCCTTTTTCGGGAGACGCGAGCTGAACATCATGATAATGTATCAGCGATGGCGGACGAATTTCCAGTAACCCTGGAACACTCACACAATATGTCAGGCCCTTTTTCCAGCGCACCAGGAAGAACATGTCCTGGTTACTACTAGATCTCCAAAATGAAACCAAAAAGATGAGGATGTCCCCGACAACTTCAATCTTGCAGAGACGCCAGTCAAGAGGTAGAATCTTCTTGTCGATGAAGATGACGGGTTGCTCCGCAAGTGGATGAGGCTGGCCGGTTGAAAAACTCATTAATCGCAATTCAAAGATCGCGTTCTTCTCATGTGGATGATGCGCATCCTCTTTGCTTCCCTAAAATCAACCTTGGGACGGAAAAGAAGAACAAGAAACGCTCACGCTGTCAGAGCTGCTATCATATCGTGCTCATGCACTGCAAGTTCAATATCTATGACCTCGATGTCAAAGCTATGCCTCTTCCACTCGAATTTTTGATCCTGTGAATCGGAAAGCGACGGAAGAGTGACATAGGAGTGCCCCACAGTGGATTCACTACTCTCGCAGTCGGGTGCAGTGCCGAGTAAAAGTGCTCCATCAGTGCAGCTCCAGTGATTGGACCAATTGAATGGAATGGGGAAGCTGACGGATCGATGGAAATGAAGCATCGCCCATGCTTCCTCCCGCTTCTCGAGAATACGAAGACGTTGGGAATAAGATAAACTTGGATTCATGTTGTCGTTTACTGCGCTGCGTTCCATCTGAATGAGATAGCAGAAGGTAGAGTCACTGCACAGGTTGTACAGTTTGCGACACGTGCGGCGGCATGATATAATGTCGAGGGGAGAGAGAAATAGAAGGATGCGAATCATGAGCTCTGGAGGGAAGTCAAGCAAAGAAATTTGTCGTGCCGGGTGGGCATCGACAGAAATGTTTTGATGCGGTGCAGTGCTCTGAGTTGGATACCTGTACCTACTCATGTCTGTCCGAACTTGGACGGGCGAACCTCGTAGATTGGGGTCATCTTCGTTGCCCTTTAAACCTTGTGGGTTTATAATCGAACATCGGGTTGGGTGATGAAAGTCAACGTTTTCAGATACAAGAGATGCTGGTGGAGATTGAGGGGAAACATCTGTTGTAAGCGATGGGGTTAAACAAGGTGATTCAGCCACCACGGTCTAAGATCGCATCGCTCACTTGGCTTATGAGTTATCATAGAAAGCACTGCCACTCTGACGATTCGTGGCTCGTCATTTTTGACAGGCGACAAGCCTTTTTATATGCCTTCTGTGAGTATAAAAGAAATCGTGATACGAGTAGGTGCTTACGACATGAATTTGTGTGTATCTCCGCGTTGGAACCCTGCAAGTGATTTTCCACTACATCCCGTTGGAGGGTTTCCAGAGACTGTAAATGTAAGCAAGACGACACAAGTACCATATGGTGTTTGTTCACATTACTGTCATGGATCTCGCTGATCCGGGCCAAGTCAAGATCATGGACAAGAACCATATCACAATCAGGGGATTGCTGTGAAGTCAAAGTTACCAAGTATAAACGCATGGTTGAGGCCTTCATTACTCACCCCAGCGACATATTCGAATATAAAGTGAAGAGGGTCCTGATGCTTTGGGGGATCAAATAAGGGATCAAACGCATAAACAAGATAACTCACCTCTGAAACTGTAGGCATCGATATAAGCTCCACTTCACGCCCAGAGTCCCTGTCATTCCCGGCCATATCTGTCGAGGGTTCGGCCGCTGCTCTGAGATGCTTCGGTAATATTCCAAGGGTACGGGCGACACGGAAACCCCGGATGAATATGCATTGATTCTCGGATAGGTTCTGACAGACACAAGAACATGCGAAAGATGTGTCAGGTTCGCTAGCATTTGCGAACCCCACGCTAACATACCTTCCCACTTGGCCCTTGGTTAAATACTGCATCCCGAATTTGCTCGGGAGAGACCTGCCATCTAATTCTACCTTCAGGGCCATGGGTTACTTCGACCCCAAAGGATACTTGTGCCTCTAGCTGGTTCCTCAAGAAGGCAACATTGGTCCAAGATCTCGCGCGATCGCACCCAGTCACTAAGATAAGTTCCTCCATCTGCTCAATTCCAATTTCAAGCTGTCGGGCGAACGCAAACCATCGATCGATGTGGGTCACCATCCACTTGCCAAAAGCTTCTCGCGCAATGGTGTCCTGGCGGTGAGCCGGTACTGGAAGAGATAATACTGCTCCTCCTCGTCTGTTCTTGCATGAAAACGAGGCCTTCGGGCAGTCATCTGGGCTGCAAAAATATCAGTGGTAAGAACATTTCAATACTTTATCACCCACCCAATGGCCCGAACGTCTGGTTCAAGAGCCATCATATCAATCCCAGCTGAACAATAATGGCCAGGACTGAGCGTGCCGCGGATGACATGATCGGCCAATTTGGGGATAAGTGGTTCATGATGTTCTGGTACGCCAGACTGGTGGGATGGATGATCTGCAAAAAGAAGAGCATTGAAAAGGCGGTAGAATCTGCCTTCACGTATAAAACCGACGTCGCCAACCTCGACGGGGTTGTACTGCCTCGATGGACTTGGTTCCCACAGAGCATGTCCGTAAGAAGGATACTTTATTGCGAGTTGCCCACGAAAGATGTCGTAGTGGGTCATTGGTGGGGGTGGGGATCAAGGAGAGCTTGCTACACCACCCACCGCCTGTGAGAAATCGATTGTGTATTGTTAGGAACTTGCTATACAAGGCAGTCAAATCACGTCGGAGACAAAATTGGACATCCGGACTTGAGATGATGCAGCTAGCGCCCCTTCAAGTTGCGACTCCTCATGTCGTGCACGATGTGTGCATATCATGTGCCAAGATATAGTGCATCCCACTGATTCACGCCACTGAGCCAAAGAACTCGAGCGACGGTAGTGGCAGTGGTAATTATGAAGGCAGAAAATGATGCGACGCGAAAGCGCTGCCATATTTGGCGCGATTCTCGCATCCGGGGCATTACCCTAGAAGCGGACTGACCACCGTGACAACCCCATTTTTCGCTTATTGCGTTTATGTTGCCATACAAATACAGTACAGTACATGACCGTCTGGTATTTCCCACTTTCAATCGGACTTTGGCACCCGGTAATCTGGTTTTCAGGTCACAGTTCCCGCCCCACTCTCACCTACTAAAGACCAACGTCGTTTCTGGAAAAGGCTTCATACAGGTGGGTCTCCACCTATAAACGCGGCATTTATTCCTCGTTCTTATTTGACCACTTCAGCTTTGGCTCCAAAACACCAACTTTTCAGTGGTAGTCTGGTAGACCCGACCGTAGGAAACGGGTATATTTGTCTTCCTCAGTATTGCGCCCTGATCCCCCCTTCTGAACCCAACTGCGTTGCGGCTATCCGGGAGACCTCTGGGAAATATATTTCATCCCACTAAGGTGTGTCGTAACGAGACTTATAATCCACGTTTTGTACTAATCGTTCGCTAGCATCTCCACTGTAATGGATCTTTTGGAGTCAAGAATTTCTCCTGCGCATCTTACAATGAGAGCACTCCTTTTCATGGACACGAACTTGAAGGTTTCAAGTGGGTTCAAGACATATCTATTGAGCATCCATACTACGCTTCTAAACACAACCCCAAGGTCCTCTACGATTCGGCTGTTGCAGTGCCATCGACCCATCACGTCGAGTGCGGCACCGCAATTTTAACGACTTTTGCCGCCGATTCGAATGCTTCCGCGTTCCCACAATGGACCTTCGTAATACCCAGTCGATGATCGCTACGGCACTTTGATTGATTATTCCTTCCAGTGGCCGCAGTACTGGCTTGTCCTGCTGCTCAGCAACTAGAGCTTCAACGACGACAACACGCTCATCGTGCTTAGCTTCCACAAGAACGAACCATACACCTAAAACTTGACGTTGCTCTCGGAGGCGCCATCCCCGACAGCGCGCGAGGAACCTACGACTTGACACAATACACACCTCACTCCCTACTCTCCGTCGTTGAGGCAAACTGGGGCCTCGAGTCGCTTGGTCGTGGTGGTACCAACAAGTGCGCTTCTGCTGCTGCTTTTCTCCTCGTTTGCCCGACTCACATCTCGCCACGTCCTGCAGGACCCTCTCAAACATCTTCTCCTTCGTCGCTGATGCAACAAGTTATGCAAATACGAACGTTTCAAGCTCCAATACCCTCAACTCACAAATGCCACTGGCGCGATTCCCGACCTGCTCAACCCAGGACTATGCGTGCCCTTCATCGTGCCGAACACATCCGCTCTTGGCTTGTAGGCGGACCCGTCTTCATCCGATTTGTCCTGAATCCAGGCTTGGTCGCCGCCGCCGCACCGGCTCCTGTCAACCCCACAATACAGAACAACGCTATACCCGGGGTGGGCCCGGGCAATGGCTCGGACGCGGTGCTGTCGAACAGCAGAGCGGGAGAGGAAACAGTAAAGGTGGAAATGGCGCGATGGACGCGAGGGAAAGCATCGTCATGAAACCATATTCGGTGCGATCCCCGCTGGTGTTACAATACCTCCGACTTTAACGGACTGGTCATGGCCATTTATTCATCTTATTGTGTTTACGCGTAACGCAGGGCTCCATGACTGCGTTGGCAATGTTAGCGTGCATCGCTATGTTGTCTATTCTTTTATGAGCACAACGATGGCGACACAAGATGTACGAGCTGCTAAGGTACTTGACCAGTTTGAGATATCGATATGGTATGGGTAATCCAAACGTCCCAGCAATTTGGTTATTCCAAGTCTCATCATTATCCGTCATTGACGAATGCCGATGAACATTGGAGAATAGTGCAGTTGGATAGCTCCACCAAGCATAATTCATTCTCAGACGGCGTGTCGGTTATGTTTCACGTCGTTTGAAGGAGGCGGAACGAGTTCCCTCCCGTTTGGCGTGGAATACTCATATACTCATCAACATGAGTCTAAAGCTCTTTGATGCGTTTTATTACCCTCAGACTATGACGAACACGCATTTGTCTATAATTCAGGTCACATTCTCGATTTGCTGGCCCGCGTGGACTCCGCAAGTCTAGGGTTCGTTGTACATCATTTTACAATTCGGCTGAATATCTCAGCACGCTACCCCAAGGTGTGAACGTCGAAAGACGAAATCCCAAAGTCGTCTTCTTGGCTAGTCTGTAAAAAGAGCAGGTCAATACGACTAATACATTGGTTACTGACATAAAGGATTGAAGCGCACATTCAAACCCAGGATCCTCTCCTCATCAATCATAACACCGTCATAGAGATACTTATCCTGGGTCACAATCTCGACATAGGGCAGCGACGACCGCACGTCCTCTTCGAATACAGAGCCCGCAGTGAGCACACTATCCTCCACATTTACGGTCATCCGATTTCCATTCGGAAGCTGTTTGGTCCAGTTTCCGTCCTGCGACTGCCCACTCTCAGCCGCCAGCGCGCGAGCGGCGCGCACAGCGTACGGATTGAAGTCTCGCACTATGATCGACGTCGGCATACTACCTTCCAACGCGACTGCACGTTGGCCTGCCGTCGTTGTTTTCCAAAACATCAAGGTGTCCATCACGAACCAACGCGTCATAGCAGGGCCCCACTCAGGCCATCGCACCTGCACGGGCGTGGGCGGCTCCGAAACGGGGACGGAACAGAAAGGCACACATGCGCGGTGCGCCGCAGGGATGTGCGCAAAGAGCGCCTGGCGGTGAACGATGAGCGTGAGCCGCTCCTTCACATAGTCGTGGCCGTAGGGGGACATCCAGAGATTGAAAATGATGATTGCGTCCTCTGCCTT
>Ga0307510_10004160_pt1 | contig 16992 bp, 13 predicted proteins | sample 12_EM_MG_FD_207224 | JGI IMG/M metagenome (GOLD analysis project Ga0307510, IMG submission 207224) | Populus trichocarpa ectomycorrhiza microbial communities from riparian zone in the Pacific Northwest, United States - 12_EM | ecosystem: Host-associated > Plants > Roots > Unclassified | place...
GTTGGGATTATTTGATTCAACAGCCGTGCCATCAGCATAAAATGTTACATCGCCTAATAGAATAGTGCCAAAGAAAGGATCATTACCGGGAAGAGTAATAGAAGTTCCGTCGTCTTTTACCAATGTGCCGCCTGTTGTGATCCATTTGCCTGAATTCACTAGTATATCGGCTTTAGTCTGAGGAGGCGCAGGAGTATTATCTGAATGACTGGAACAGGCATCAATGGTTGTTATTATTGCAAACACCATTATCCATTTTGTAAAAGAAGACATTTTTATTGCTTTCATTTTGAGATGATAAACTCCATTTCTTTTTGAATTACGTAGGCTTTTAAATAAACGTTGCCATGGGAAAACCGATAACGCTATTAGGTTTTTAGCGTTTGGGATTTTGATGATGTAAAATGATACTTTTTGCTATTTTTGGAAAAAAATAAACCAATGAGCGAACTCATTAAAAAACAAGTTACTGATGCCAGGGCTTTGATGGAAAAAGCAATTGAGCATTGTGACGGAGAGCTACAAAAGATCCGCGCAGGCAAAGCGAGCCCCAGCATGCTGGATGATATTACAGTTGATTATTATGGCAGCCCTACGCCGCTTAACCAGGTAGGTAGCGTAAATACACCGGATGCCCGTACGATCGTTGTACAGCCATGGGAAAAATCATTATTAGGCGCCATTGAAAAAGCGATTATGGAAGCCAATTTGGGAGTTAATCCACAAAATGATGGGGTGATTATTCGCATCAACGTGCCGCCATTAACCGAAGAACGTCGTCGTGATTTGGTTAAAAAAGCCAAAGCAGAAGCTGAAACCGGGAAAATTGCTATCCGCAATATCCGTAAGGAAGCTAACGAAAAGATAAGAAAACTAAAATCTGAAGGTGTATCTGAAGATGAAATGAAGACAGGAGAAGGCGAAGTGCAGAAGTTAACAGATTCCTTTATAGTGAAGGTTGATCAGCTTTCAGAAGCGAAGGAAAAAGATATCATGACAGTATAAAGACCAGATTATTGTCAAATTAAAGGGAATGAGCTGTTTATAGCCATTCCCTTTTTTTATTTTTACAACACTCATGAACGTATTATTATCCTATCTCAAGAAACATAAATGGGTTGTGGTCATTGCTTTATTTCTGGCCGCAACAAATATTGGCTTTTCATTGCTTGACCCTTACATTACCGGGCGTATTGTAGACAAGGTGATCGAGCAACGCGATAAGCTTCAATATAGCGAATATATGAACACCGTGCTGAAACTGATCGGCTTAGCTATTGGTGTAGCCATGGTTTCGCGTATAGCGAAAAATTTCCAGGATTATTATACCAATATCATCACTCAAAAAGTAGGCGCCGAAATGTATGCTGATGGCCTGAGGCATTCTTTGGAATTGCCATACCAGGTTTTTGAAGATCAGCGCAGCGGCGAAACATTGGGCATCCTGCAAAAAGTACGCCTGGACTGTGAGAAATTTGTGACTTCATTTATCGGGATACTATTCGTAAGCCTTGTAGGTATGGTTTTCGTTATTGTTTATTCAGTATCCGTAAGTTACAAGGTGACGTTAGTGTACTTTGCAGCTATCCCGGTAATCGGGTTGGTAAGCGCCCTGATGAGCCGTAAGATCAAGAAGATCCAAAAGACGATCGTATCTGAAACCACTGCGCTTGCGGGTTCAACAACAGAATCACTCAGGAATATCGAGTTGGTAAAAAGTCTCGGTCTTGCTAAACAGGAGATAGAACGCCTGAATAAAACCACCTATAAGATACTCGACCTGGAATTGCGTAAGGTAAAGTATGTACGCAGTATGAGCTTTGTGCAGGGTACAACCGTGAATTTTGTGCGCAGTGTGATGGTGGTAGTGCTCCTGATGCTCATTTTTAAGCATACCATATCACCGGGACAATACTTCAGCTTTTTATTTTATTCCTTCTTCCTGTTCAATCCTTTACAGGAGTTGGGCAACGTGATCCTTTCCTGGCGGGAGGCAGAGGTGTCATTAGGTAATTTCAAACATATTTTGAGTATACCGATAGATGCCAAACCTGAGAAACCTGTATTACTGGAAGATGTAAAAAAGCTGAGCTTCAATAACGTAAGTTTTAAGCATTTAACTGCCAATCGTAATGCATTAAATAATATCAGCTTTGAAACACAGGTGGGTGAAACTATCGCATTTGTGGGGCCATCAGGATCAGGAAAGACTACATTGGTAAAGCTATTGGTAGGTTTATACCAACCGCTTGAGGGTGATATTTTATATAATGATATACCAAGCAAAGAGATCGACCTGGATGAACTTCGGGAAAAGGTAGGCTTTGTAACACAGGATACTCAATTGTTTTCCGGGAGCATACGTGAGAACCTCCTATTCGTGCGGCCCAATGCGACGGATGAGGAATGTATGCAGGCGTTGCAAAGAGCTGCATGCCAGAGTTTATTGGCACGTGCTTCAAAAGGGTTAGATACGGTGATAGGTGAGGGTGGTGTAAAGGTATCCGGAGGTGAGAAACAACGTTTGTCTATAGCCCGTGCATTGCTTCGCAGGCCGGACCTGCTCGTATTTGATGAAGCCACATCGTCACTCGACTCAATAACCGAAGAAGAGATCACCGAAACTATTAGGGACGTTTCTGTGTTAAAGGATCATATAACTATTTTAATCGCCCACCGTCTGTCTACTATCATGCATGCTGATACAATTTATGTCCTCGAAAAAGGGAATATTGTTGAATCAGGCAAACATGTGGAACTCCTATTACAGAAAGGTTTGTACTATGCCATGTGGCGTCAACAGATCGGAGAGAAAGTGACCGCTGATTATTAATTTTAGAAACATCTGCTATGTACCTGATCACGTCCGCAATTGGCGGTACACTTGGTTTGATATTCCTTATTATCTGGGCTTTGTTGAGTATTTACTCGCTCGTGAATGTGCTCAGGAATAAAAATATGAACGGGGGAGCAAAAATTTTGTGGGTGGTGATCATTATTGTAGTACCTATTTTAGGATCGCTCACCTACCTGTTCCTGCGGAGTATAAAGACGCTTTAAACAGCATTTACATCCTTTAAATTTATCTCATGTAAGGTCAGCGGGATCAGCCTTTTGGTTTTAAGGTAGGTAATGCTTACAATAAGCATAGTCATTGTTCCGCCAAAAATAACGGAGGGTACAGTTCCCAATAGTTTAGCAGCCGTGCCTGATTCAAAAGCACCTATCTCATTGGACGACCCAATAAACATGGAGTTCACTGCCGATACCCTTCCGCGCATATGGTCCGGGGTTAATAGTTGCATAATAGTGCCTCGGATGATCACACTGATACTGTCAAACGCCCCTTCTGTAAATAAAAAGAGCAGGGAAAGATAAAAATTGCGCGATAAAGCAAAGCAGATAATAGAACAGCCAAAGCCCGTAACTGCTATTAACAGGTTGCGCCATGGCCTTCCCATCGGCGAGAATCTGGCCATTGCCAGCATTGTCAAAACCGCCCCCAGCGAAGACATCGCGCGCATGATGCCTAAGCCCTCTGCACCCACTTTCAATATCTCATTAGCGAACACAGGCAATAATGCCACCGCGCCCCCAAAAAATACTGAAAACAGGTCGAGACTCATGGCGCCTATCATCATTTTGTTCTTGAACACAAAACTGATCCCTTCTGAGAGACTTTTCCAGATATTTTCTTTTGGAACAAACACTGGAGGATAAGATTTTAGCAGGTATATTAAGAAAATAGAGAATACCAGGAATATAATGATCACGCTAAATGCAGCGGTGATGCCATAAAAGCCATAAATAAGGCCGCCCGCTGCAGGGCCAAGTATAGATGCTATTTGCCAGCTTGAACTGCTCCAGGTACTGCCATTGGGATACACCTCTTTTGGGATGCTATGCGCATATATAGTGAAAGTAGCCGGTCCGTAAAATGCACGTGCCAGGCCATTCAAAAATATCATAAAGTAGATAATGGGTACTATCCATCCCTTGTGTATATGCGGGCCAACACTTTTCATGGTGACAATGAACATCACCATGGAGGCAAAAAACACTAAGCCAGAGATGGTGAGCAGCATCTTCCTTTTTTCGGATTTGTCGGCAATATAACCTCCATATAAGGCAATGCCAATAGCAGGTATAGCTTCAGCAAGGCCAACCAAACCCAATGCAAAGGCACTTTTTGTTATCTGGTAAATATAAAAACCTACAACAACGGCTTGCATTTGATATGCAAAGGTGAAGAAAAACCGCATACCGATATAGGAGCGGAAGTCCTTGTACCGCAACGCTGCGAAAGAATCTTTTTTAGGCTGACTATGATCTTCGTCGGACACTATAGGGATTAAAGGTTAATGGGTCGCAATTTACAATTATGCATCAAAATAATGATCGCCGATTTACATAATTATGTAATAATGTAGAGACGCAGTGCATTGCGTCTCTACAAGAAATTCTCAATTAAAGCCGTGCTGATCAATCAGATAAATAAGCGAAGCCATGGAAGCGGCGCCCAATTCCAGTTCGCGTTTGTTTACGTTTTCAAACACATCATTAGGCGTGTGGTGCACGTCGAAATAACGCTGCGAATCAGGATCGAAGCCTATTAATATGACACCCGGAGCTTTTTCCTTAAGCGGCCCGATATCGCTGCCTCCACCGCCAACCAGGAAGCGGCTGGAGCCATAAGGTTCGAAAAGCGTTTTCCACGATGCAAGGTTTTTAAATTGATTTGAAGAGAGGCCGGTAAATCCAAATCCGCGGGGCGTGAACCCACCCAAGTCAGACTCGATGGCTGCAATGTGTTCTTCTTTATTTTTAGCGGCCAGCTCAGCATATTTAATGCCGCCTTTGTCACCATTTTCCTCATTCATGAAGAATACTGCGCGGATAGTATTCTTAGGTTTATAGCCCAAGACTTTTAATATGCGTACAGCCTCCACGGATCCCATTACACCCGTTCCATCGTCATGGGCACCTTCAGCCAAGTCCCATGAATCCAGGTGACCACCAACGGTAATAAACTTATTCGGATTCTCCGAACCTGTTAACTCTCCAATCACGTTATAGGATAGTGTATCGGGTCTCATTTCACAATTCTGTTTGAAATAGAATTTGATCAATGGCAGTTTCCGTTGTTTTAATAGTGTACTTAGCTGATTAGCCGCTTTGGTCGATATAGCCGCTGCCGGAATTTTAATACCATCAGGTGCATATCGGGTTGCACCAGTATGCGGGTAGTTATCAAGGGTCTCAGTCAATGAGCGTACGATGACGCCAACTGCCCCGTATTTAGCCGCCGCTGCTGGTCCCATGTTTCTTTGATCTCCTGCTGTGCCGTATGCACGCAAGGTCTCGATAAACCGCGGATCGAACGGGCGATTAAAGAAAACGATCTTTCCTTTGATCATACTTTCACCCAGGGTATCCAGTTCCTTTAAACTGTGTACCTCAATAATATTGGCAGTAATACCTTCTTTCGGCGTAGCGACCGACATGCCCAGGGCGGCAATCGGTACCGGTATTTTGTTCTTCCCGTCAATGATCATTCCAACCTCTTTTGCCCCACGTACCCAATGCGGAACCATTACTTCCTGCAAGAAAACATGGTCAAAGCCATAGCTCTCCATCAATTTTTTGCCCCATTCCACTGCCTTCTGTGCGTTTTTCGACCCGCTTAAACGTGGGCCTATATTTTTACATAAATAATGCAGGTTGCCATAACATTGGCCGTTTACTAATTCTTCATCGTAGATTTTACGTAGCATCAGCGAATCCTGGGCTTTGAGTAAGGTGGTTGTCGAAATAAGAATTAGAAGGAGCGTAAGTTTCAGTTTCATCGGAGAAGAATTGCTTTTTAGCAAATGTAATATTTTGAAGGAATATTAAATGGTCAGGATATTTTATCCCAGCTCAATCCAGCATTTTTTGCCTGGAAGGCCAGTTGCAGGATATGGTTTTCAGGGTGGGCAAGCTCAGGATCTTTTGCAAAGATATCCTCTACGCATTTACGTGCTTGTAGTAATAGAGCCTGGTCAGTGGTCAGGTCAGCCACTTTCAGATCAACAACTCCGCTTTGCTGCGTGCCTTCAATATTTCCGGGACCCCTCAGTTGCAGATCAATCTCCGAAATTTCAAAACCATTATTTGTTTTCACCATCGTATTCAGCCGGATCTTGCCGTCATAACTTAATTTATGGCTGCTCATCAGTATACAAAATGATTGCTCTGCGCCCCGTCCCACACGGCCTCGTAACTGGTGCAATTGAGAAAGTCCAAACCGCTCTGAATTTTCAATGATCATTACGGATGCATTGGGAATATTCACACCAACCTCGATCACAGTAGTAGCCACCATGATCTGGGTTTCGTGCCTAACAAAGCGTTGCATCTCAAAATCTTTATCCTTCGCAGGCATCTTACCATGAACAATGCTAATCTGGTATTCAGGCATCGGGAATTCGTGACGCATCGTTTCAATGCCATCTTCTAAATTTTTCAGATCGAGTTTCTCACTTTCCTGTATCAACGGATAAACGATATAGATTTGCCTGCCCTTTGCAATTTCCCGCTTCATGAAACCAAACATCCGCAAGCGTTGATTCTCATAAAAATGCACGGTTTGAATAGGTTTACGACCCGCTGGTAATTCGTCAATTACAGACACATCCAGGTCGCCGTAAAGTGTCATTGCAAGAGTGCGTGGTATGGGGGTTGCGGTCATTACCAGGATATGCGGCGGTGTATTGTTTTTGCGCCATAGCTTGGCCCGTTGTTCAACACCGAAGCGATGCTGCTCGTCAATCACCACAAAACCCAGGTTCTGAAACTGTACTTTATCTTCAATTAATGCATGGGTACCGATCAGTATTTTTAGCTGGCCATTTTCCAGTTTTTCGTGTAGTATGTTTCTTTCTTTCTTTTTGGTCGAACCCGTTAATAAAGCCACTTCCAAAAAATCATCGCCCACCAGGTTTTTTATAGTTTGATAATGCTGATTTGCCAGTATTTCGGTAGGTGCCATAATACAGGTCTGGAAACCATTGTCAATAGCGATCAGCATACTCATCAGTGCGACTACCGTTTTGCCGCTGCCCACATCACCTTGCAACAGCCTGTTCATTTGTACACCACGCTGTGTATCCAGGCGTATTTCTTTTAATACTTTTTTTTGTGAATTGGTAAGTTCGAACGGGAGTTTATGGTGATAAAACTCATTGAAGTAGTTACCTACGCTTTCAAATATGTGTCCTTTGAATTTTTGTATGCGCAGCAATTTATTTTTAAGCAGTTTGAGCTGGATCAAAAATAACTCCTCAAATTTTAGACGGCGGATGGCTTCATTCAACGTCACTGCATCTTCAGGGAAATGCATGTTTCGGTAAGCATCTGCCCGGCCCATCAATTTAAACTGATTGAGGACAAATAGTGGTAAGTTCTCATGAATATCCCTGGCATGTTGCTCCAGTAAAGGTGCGGTGAGTTTTTGGATACCCTTGCTATCCAGCCCGAATTGTTTTAGTTTTTCAGTTGAACTGTAAGCTGGCTGCAAAGTCATATTCCCCTTTTGTTTCATTGTGGCAGGCGAATACAACTCCGTCTCCGGGTGGGCCATTTGTGGCTTCCCATTAAATGAGCCCGGTTTACCAAAAAGAATATAAACCTTTCCTGTCTCCAGGTATTTCTCTATCCACCTTACCCCCTGAAACCATACCAATTCCATTACACCTGTATCATCCTGCACTTGTGCCACCAAACGCTTGGTATGTTTTTCGCCGATGATCTCTTTGCTGATCAACCTGGCTAATACCTGCACGTAAGGAAGATCAGGATTTACTTCCCTGATCTTATAGAACCGTGTTCGATCAATATGTTTGTACGGGAAGTGGCGTAGCAGATCTTCAAACGTAAATATCTCCAATTCTTTTTTAAGGACATCAGCGCGAGACACGCCAACGCCTTTTAAATATTCAATAGGTGTTTGAAATATCTGGCGGTTCAATGTTATTTATCAGGGCTTTACTGCGATAACTGAAATCTCAACATTTACACTTTTGGGCAAGGCAGCTACCTGTACAGTTTCGCGGGCAGGGAACTGGTCGGTAAAATACGTGCCATAAACTTCGTTAACGTAGGCGAAGCTTTGCATATCTGTTAAAAATATGCTTGTTTTAACCACATTGCTGAAATTAATGCCTGCTTCAGTCAGTACTGCTTTGATATTTTCCATTACCTGTTTTGTTTCGGCTTTTATATCACCGGATACTACTTCGCCTGTAGATGGATTAGTGGGTATTTGTCCTGAAACGAACACAAAGCTTCCGGTAGCAATAGCCTGGCTATACGGGCCTATAGGAGCAGGGGCGCTGTTGGTATTGATCACTGTTTTCATTAAAGTTTGGATTTAAGGCAGATGTATTATTTTTTCAAAATAAACCAGTCAATCAGTTTCCAGATTATACCGGCAAGGAACATAATTATAGCAATCGCATTAATTACATGCATCACCTTCAGATTAAAACTAGTAGGTCTGTTGGGGTCTTTCTTCCTGAAAAAATACATGAACAAATTTAGTAAAAAAAAGAAGGCTCTCCGAAACCGGAGAGCCTTCTGTAATTATTTCGATGAATAATTATTAGTGTTTGAATTCAACACGACGGTTTAATATACGACCATCTTCAGTTGAGTTATCAGCAATTGGTTTAGTTTCACCAAAGCCTTTTACTTTAACACGTTTTGCATCAACACCTGAGTTAACCAGGTAAGTTTTTACTGAGTTAGCGCGGTCTTTTGACAAACGCATGTTGTGAGCAGCAGTACCTTCTGATGAAGCGAAACCGTCTAATTCGATCTTAGAACCAGCGTTAGCACGCAGATCAGCTGAAGTAGCGTCTAATACAGGGTAAGAAGAGGTTCTCAATACTGAGCTATCGAATTCAAACTGAATGTTGCTGTATGGTTTTACATCACCTGGTTTTGGTTTCATTACGAATAATGAAGTGTCAATTTTAGGGAATACAATTGGGCAACCAGAACCGTCAACAACAGTACCAGCAGGAGTGTTTGGACATTTGTCAAATTGATCAGCTACACCGTCACCGTCAGAATCTTTCTTCAGGTCGTTAACTGCATTTTCAACATTGCCTACACGGCCTTTTAAAGCTTCAACTTCCTGACGAAGAGCTGCATCATACAGTTCATCATACATCATGGCAACCGGGTTTACCCAATCCAGGTTCGGTTTTGATTTTGGACCGAAAGTATACTCTAAACCGGCATAGCCATAAGAGTATTTGTTTGAAGCAGGATAACCAGCGTGAACACCGGTGAAGTTAAATCCATCGATGAAGTTTTCGGTGTAACCCAGGTTTAAGCCCAAAGCGTCAGATAATTTGAATTTAACACCTGCGCCAATAGGGATAACTAATTCTTTGATACGTGATCCTGAGCCGTCTTCTCCGGTTTTGCCTTTGTAATCAAAGATCAAATTGGCCTGAGAATCGTCTGAGTACAGTTTAGGAGCATACCATGCCATACCTGCACCACCATGTACGAAGAAATTAACAGCATTTGCACGGTGAAGGAAGCTCAATGAGCCTACGTTAATAACACCGCTTAAAGTAGCCTGGTAGAACGAAGTTTTAAAGCTTCCAACCTGAAGACCGGTTTGATTATCAACAACGAATCCGGGATTGCTGAATTTAGCTTTCTCGCTTCCTTTTACGTCACCACCTCTTACATCTAATTGTAAGCCGATAGTGTGTGATAATTGATCTCTAAGGCTAATACCGTAACCTAAGCTTGGTTGATTGTGGTTGAAAACGTTAACACCACCTGTAGCTACTGAAGGAGCAGTAACGCCGACGTTAACGCCGACACTCCATGTGTTGTACTGTTTTGCACCGCCAAATACTTTGGCAGGACCTGCTGCAGACGACGTCTTGGACGAATCTGCTGTTGCCATCGGCTTTGCCTTCGTGGTGTCAGTTTGGGCGTTAACCACACCAACGGCCAACAAAGACGCGAATGAAAGGGCGACTGTTTTTTTTAATGTAGAATAGTTCATAGTTTTAAGATTAAACAATTTAATTGTGATTTTTTTTCCAAAATTAGTAATTATGTTTGACTTCATTACCAAACATTGTTCCAAATTTTGTTCTTTGTTAATACAAATAAATAAAAATAATTGTTTGCAAAAAATAAATAATTCTGATAATAATGAAATATCTACCAATAGGTAACGCTTTATTTACTTTTAATAGAAAAAATTTCGTTTCAAGAACAAAACCAAACTCGGTAGCCATCTTTCACTCGAATGACGAGTTCCCGAAAAACGGTGATCAAACATTCCTTTTTAAACAAAATGCCGACTTTTTTTATCTTTCGGGTATAGATCAGGAGCAAAGTATATTGATTTTATATCCCGATTGTCCTAATCCCTTATACAAAGAAGTACTTTTTTTAAGACAAACGAGTGAACAGATTGCGGTGTGGGAAGGACACAAATTTACAAAAGAAGAGGCCAGGAAAGCCTCCGGTATAGAAAACGTGCAATGGCTGAGTGAATACGATACCATATTGCATAGCATAATTAATTATGCTGATTATGTATATGTCAACACAAATGAAAATGATCGCTACAGCTACTCGGTGCCGTACCGCGACATACGGATGTATGAACAATTACGCCTGAAATATCCGCTGCATCATTACGAGCGTTCGGCAGTCATTTTACGTGATTTGAGAGCAGTCAAATCTGATATCGAAGTTGAACTTACTCAAAAAGCCTGTGCAATAACACGTGATGCCTTTATACGTGTATTAAAATTTGTAAAGCCCGGGGTGACCGAATATGAGATAGAGGCTGAAATAACACATGAGTTTTTACGTCAACGCGCTACAGGGCATGCCTACAATCCTATTATAGCCTCGGGGGCCAATGCTAATGTGTTGCATTATGTAGACAATAACCAGGTTTGCAGGGACGGCGATGTAGCATTGTTTGATTTTGGCGCCGAATATGCAAACTACAATGCCGATATGACCCGGTCAATACCTGTAAACGGGCGTTTCACCAAACGTCAGCGCGCGATATATGATGCGGTATTGAAGGTGATGAAAGGGGCAATCAGCATGATACAGGCTGGAGTATTATTAACAGAATACCAGGAAGAAGTGGGCAAAATGATGACCAGTGAACTGATCGGTTTAAAATTGCTTAGCAAGCATGATGTTGAAAAGCAGGATCCCAAAATGCCTTTGTATAAAAAATACTTTATGCACGGCACCTCTCATCATCTTGGGTTGGATGTGCACGATTTTGCCAACCGGTATAAAGTATTTGAAGCAGGTAATATTTTAACCTGCGAACCTGGTATTTACATCCCGAATGAGGGTTTAGGTATCAGACTGGAGAATGATATCCTGATCACAAAAGATGGTAATATTGACCTGATGGCCGATATTCCGCTTGATGCAGAGCATATTGAAGAGATCATGAATAGTTAGGATTTCGGATTCAGATATACTCTTCAACAAAGGAATACAAATTAAACTTCGGGTCTGCAGCTGCCTTTGATACTAATTGGTATAATTCAGGTTTATTCAAACTGGCCATGCGTTTTTGCTGGATGATCTTGTAAGCCCGCTCGGTTAATAAATACGCCTTACGGTTATTTATTTTCGCAGGTGAAGACGAAATAAAATTGGTGATTTCATCAATTCCCGTGTTTTGAGAGGCTATGGTTTTAAAAACGGGGACAGACCCTCCTTTTTGCTGAACCATCTTTTTGAGGTTATTGGCAAATAAATCAGCACCTTCCCTGTCGGCCTTATTTACGATAAAGGCGTCGGCAATTTCCATCAATCCCGACTTAATGTTTTGTATCTCATCGCCCCCTTCAGGAACGAGTACAACGAAGGTAATATCAGCAAGCCCTGCTATTTCAACTTCGGATTGCCCTACGCCTACCGTTTCTATCAGCACATAATCAAAACCCGCTGCGCGCAATACATCAGTCATTTCGATGGTTTTTGCTGATAACCCGCCCAATGAGCCGCGCGTAGCCAGTGAGCGTATGAATACGCTTGGATGATTAAAATGCGCAGACATCCTGATCCTGTCTCCAAGTAGTGAACCGAAATTAAACGGCGAGGTGGGATCGATAGCTAATATGGCTATTTTTTTATTTTGACTTACAAGAGTGCTGATAATGGCGTTCACCAGTGTGCTTTTTCCTGCTCCCGGTGGGCCGGTTATACCTATGACAGGAGTGTTTTTGTCAAAACTTAACTTCTTTAATAATTGCCCTGCTCCTTCCAGATCGTTCTCAACAATAGTTAATGCGCGGGCAACTGATTTGAAATCATTGCAATCAAGCTTAATATCGTTATTGGTGGAGGCCATTGGTACGGGCAATTAAGGTAGCAAAAATATAATGTATTTGAATAAACACCCCATCAACTGTTAAGAGTATAGGATATATTTATATTTGGCATTCAAAAAATGGACAGGAAATCCTGATGGATATTAAAAAGAGCATTTCGATAGTTATTCCGAATTATAATGGTAAACATTTATTGAAAGAATACTTGCCTTATGCTATAGAGGCTATTAAGAATGCAGGGACAATCTATGAAATAATTGTTGTGGATGATTGCTCGACCGATGATTCCGTTAAATTGATCCAAACAGATTTTCCGCAGGTTAAACTGATCTTAAATCATCAAAACAGGGGGTTTTCCTATACCTGTAATGTGGGTATCGAAGAATCGCAATATGAATTGATTTTCCTGTTAAACTCAGATGTGAAACTTACCCCTGATTACTTTGAGCACCAATGGAAATATTTTTCGATGTCCGATACGTTCGGCGTAATGGGACGCATCATAGATATGGAAGGTGATCATATCCAGGATGCCGCCCGGATGCCGAAGTTTAATGGATTAAAGTTAAAGACGGGGTATTTCTTTTATAGTAATGATACCGGTGATCGTTTGTATACCATGTATCTTTCGGGTGCCAATGCATTGATAGACGCAGAGAAGTTGAAAGAAATTGGTGGTTTTGATGAAATATTCTCACCTTTTTACAGCGAGGATATGGAGCTAAGCATCCGGGCGTGGCGATTAAACTGGAAATGTTATTATGAACATAATGCTATTTGCAGGCACCGTTTATCGGCAACAACAAAAAATTATAAAACACCACAATGGGTAAAAAGGGTTTATTTCCGCAACAGGTTCTATTTTCATGTCATCCATTTTAATAGCCTTGTGTCATTTATCTACTACTGCCAGATAACACTGATTGATCTGTTGCCAAAGTTGCTTATTGGACAATTTTGGTTATGGAAAAGTTATGTTGAGTTATTCAGAAATCGTAAAGTAATTCAATTACGCAGGGCGGAATTCAAAAAAATAATGGATAGACATGGTAGCAATACTTCAATCTTTGACGTAGTATCAAATATCAAGGCATCCGTAAAAAGCAAATCAATTATACGATTTAAGCCCTAAATGGAGTTCAATAATTTATTAGCTAATTACTATTAGCTTTGCACTTTAATATTTTTGATGAAGACTTATTTCCGGCTGCTATCCTTTGCCAAACCAATTGAAAAGTTTGCGATACCTTATATCATATGTACACTCTTGTATGTGGTTTTTAGTACACTAGTGTTTCCGCTCTTAATACCATTGCTTAATCTGCTTTTTGTAACGAACACCTGTCAGCCAACTGCCCAAGCAACCGTTGCTGCGGTACATCCCAAAATGTTTGACCTTACAGGATGGTTCAATTATTACATGAATAATTTCATCAATCATTATCCCGATGGCAAGTGGGTAGCCCTTGAATATGTGTGTTCGGTAATTATAGTTACTATATTACTGGGCAACTTTTTTCGGTATCTATCGCAACGTATCATGGAGAATCTGCGTGTGCATACCTTATTGAACTTACGCCGCACGGTTTTTAATAATGTAATGGATTTACAACTAAGCTATTTTAACAATGAACGTAAGGGCAATATCATTTCCAAAGTTTCGTCGGATGTACAAGTGGTTCAATTTTCTGTTACCTCAACGTTGCAGGTAATATTTAAAGATCCAATACAACTCATCGCATTTTTAATAACACTGTTCGTTATCTCTCCGAAACTTACATTGTGGTCGTTGTTGGTGGTACCAATAGCCGGCCTTATTATATCTCGTATTGTTAAGCGCTTAAAATCGCAGGCTGTCGCCGCACAGCAGACCAATGGTATCATGATCAGTTATCTGGATGAAGCGCTTTCGGGCATAAAGATCATAAAAGCTTTTAATGCCGCCAGCTTTATTAAAAAACGGTTTGATAACGAGAATAAGCGATACACCAAGATACTTCGCTCTATGGCTAAGCGCCAGCAGGCGGCATCCCCGGTATCAGAAACTCTGTCTGTTATAATGATATGCTGCATAATTTTATACGGAGGATATGCTATTTTACATCATAATTCAACACTCACGGGCGCACAATTTATTACGTTTATAGGTGTTTTCTCACAACTGATGCGTCCGGCAAAATCTATATCCGATTCATTTAGCAATATCCACGCAGGTATAGCTGCTGGTGAACGTGTTTTGGAATTGATCGACGAAAAGCCACAAATAACGGATGCGCCTAATGCTACCGACATAAAAGAATTTAATGAAGGGATACACTTTAATAATGTATCTTTTGCTTACCCTGGCAGGGATGTGTTGAAAAATATCAACCTGACGGTAGCTAAAGGCAAAACAGTGGCTTTGGTTGGCCCATCAGGGGGAGGTAAATCTACCCTGATGGATATGATACCGAGGTTTATTGAACAAAAGTCGGGCGAGATACTGATCGATGACAAGAATATACAATCGGTTACCATGAATTCTCTGCGTTCATTAATGGGGTTTGTAAACCAGGAATCCATCCTTTTTAATGATTCGATCTTCGATAACATTGCTTTCGGTAAAACAGGTGTTACACAAGAACAGGTAGAAGCGGCGGCGCGTATTGCTAATGCTCACAATTTTATTTTGGAGACTGAAAATGGTTATAACACCAATATTGGCGACCGTGGCACCAAGCTTTCAGGCGGACAAAGGCAACGTATCTGTATAGCCCGGGCTGTTTTAAACAATCCCCCGATCATGCTGCTGGATGAAGCCACGTCGGCATTAGACACCGAATCGGAAAAATTGGTTCAGGATGCGCTGAATAACCTGATGAAGAACCGTACATCGCTGATCATTGCTCACCGTTTAAGTACCATTCAGAATGCTGATAATATCATCGTGTTGGAGAATGGGGAGATAGTTGAAGAAGGTAACCACCAGCAACTGATCCTGAATAACGGTCTGTATAAAAGGCTAATCGATATGCAAACTTTTCAATAAATGGCTTCTGAGTTAGTTTCGATAGCGTTGTGTACTTATAATGGGGCTGCTTACCTAAGGGAGCAATTGGATACATTGGTTAATCAATCTTATCCCAACTGTGAGATAGTGGTTGTAGACGATTGCTCAAAGGACAATACTGTAAAAATACTAAAGGAGTATGCCGGAAAATATCCGCATATCAGTGTACATAGCAATACAGAGAATTTGGGATACACCCGGAATTTCGAGAAAGCCATGCGTTTGTGTAAAGGCAAATACATTGCACTTTGTGACCAGGATGATATCTGGGATTTAAAAAAAATTGAAATACAACTTAGTGGTATAAAGGACAGTGCTTTAATTTATCACGATTCAGAATTTATCCATCAGGACGGTACCGCGATGAATAAAAAAATGTCTGATATCATGAACATGTATAAAGGGGATCGGCCGGAAGTGTTTTTATTTTTTAATTGCGTATCCGGACACGCTATTTTGATGAAAAGAGAATTGCTTGACATTGCTCTTCCGCTTAAAGAAGGTTTTTTTCATGATGCGTGGCTGGCTTATGTAGCTACCAATGTTGGCAAAATTGATTTTATCCCGCAATGTCTTGTGCAGTACCGGCAGCACGATAAGAGCGAGACTAATATTCTTAATTTGTCGCGAGAAAAAGACAATTATAAGATGTCTGCTATTGAGAGTTTCGAAAAGACGGAAAGATGGCTTGCTTATTGCGCCGAATTTAAGTTTAACAAGGATCCCTCGTTAATAAAAGAGTTCTACCTGGCCTATAAAGAACGTAAAAACAAGTATATATCCTTAAAATTAACCCGGCTTTTTTTCAAGCATTGGGAGACTATATTCTTCATGAGGAAAAAATCGCGTATAAGTAAGTTCAATTATATTCGTAAGCAAATTTGGGGGCTTAAAGTAAAGAAGCAGGTTTTTTAGCTTTCAATAAAATTCAATTGGAAGAATTGAACAGTTCAAGGATTGTCAGATCCTGAACCTTATTAGCATCTCTATCGTGATTGAAGAATTCATCCAGCGTTCTTTTTTTGCTGGTATCCCCATATCCTCTTTGTATTTTATGCTCATACTCTTCACGGGACCTGCAGTAATAATGATTTAGCTGTATTTTGGTCACACTGGTTTCTGAAAAGGCGCCATCAATTGGGTCGAAGTTTTCATTCACGCAGAATTTATCTTTTACAAACTCAAAATGGTGTGCCCCTAACACAGTTTTCACAAATTCAGGCTGAACGATATTTTTTATATGCTGGTTTACATGGAAATTTTTCTCGGCTCTCATTGTAAAGCTTTCAAGCTGCGGTCGCCCTGGTTTTTTTTCATGGCCATTTGATCCAAATACCAGCCAGTTAATACCGAGCCCCCCATAGTCTTTATAATCTTTTAAAAAGGCCTGAAGATCGCCATAAGTTGTTTTGGCAACAATAAATTCATCCGTATCAATAAAGCCGATCCATTGACAATTTCTGCCAAAGTTTTTTAAACAATGCTCATATGCGCTAACCTGTTTTGCTTTTCCGGGGATCTTAGTTACCGTAGTATATTCAGATAATTTTA
>Ga0307510_10004161_pt1 | contig 16990 bp, 9 predicted proteins | sample 12_EM_MG_FD_207224 | JGI IMG/M metagenome (GOLD analysis project Ga0307510, IMG submission 207224) | Populus trichocarpa ectomycorrhiza microbial communities from riparian zone in the Pacific Northwest, United States - 12_EM | ecosystem: Host-associated > Plants > Roots > Unclassified | place...
CTGCATGAACCTCCACAACTTAGGTTAATACTCTAAACTCGTAACTTGAAAAATTCAAGATTTCAGTTCAATCAAGAAACTCAAATCTCAACCAATTTAATATTAGATGATGAAATCATAAAAAAAAATTTAAAAATGTGTCAAAGCAAAAAGAATAGCAAAAAAAAAAGAGTGAGGATTAAAACATGCACATAGAAAAAAAATTTAAAGGAGGATGGAATCTTAAAAAAAATCAATTCAAAAAATTATCTAAAACAAAGAGAATAAAAAGAATAGGGATCAAATATGATAGATAAAAAATTAAAGGAGGATAATTTTTTTAAAAAAATCCAATTCTTTAAACAATCTCAAATAAAAAAAAATACTAATCAAAAGACCATGGATAAAATCTTAAGGGAAAACAAATGGAATGGTTGATTTGAAAGTTTGAAGTGCCACTCAAGGAAATTGAGGTGGAGATATTAAAAAAAAATCTACTAGCAGCAACATAGGGCTCAAGATGCCACACGCACCTCCATGGAAGGTAGGGGTCACCAAGCTAAACCTAACCACACTAAGAAAGCTCGTCGTTTATCGTTGGATGCTATGGCTAAAGGTAGCGGAGACAAGCATCGACAACTTAAAGCTCGTCGTTTATCGTTGGATGCTATGGCTAAAGGTAGCGGAGACAAGCATCGACAACTTTTCTTTTTTTATAATATTTTTTATTTATTAAAAAATAAAATTGCCTTTAAAAAACATAAACATAATAAAAAAAAATACAAAATAGCCTCTAGACAATGATTTGTCATTTTTGTTTTTTGTTTTCAAAGGTATAATTGTCATTTTACTATGAAAATAAGAACAAAAATACAAAAAAAATGACCTTGAATGATACCTTTATATTTTTTGCTTTGTAAGGGTAATAAAATAATTTTATTGTGCTGAAAAAGTGAAAAGAGTTAGTTTCCTTTGGTCAATTTTATAATAATTAATGAATCATGTGCAAAGATTGTATTACCCTCGAAGGCAAGTTTATTGGTTTTTTTTTTAAAATAATAATATTGGAACAATCATATCTTAGAAATTATAATTTCTCTATTATTCTACTGCGATTGAAATTAGGCATGATCGCGATTAAAAAGAGAAGAGAGAGCTATTGTTCAGTGCGTAGGTTGTATATGACAAGTAGAGCTGATATAAAAATGTGGGCAAAACACACGACTAATGCCTATACTATCAAGTCTGGAAGTGAATTAATTGGTAACATTCTTTATCCATGAAACTTCCCTTGCACTTCCCTCTTGTGGAAATGATTTGCCCCACCATAGATCAAATTATTCATATGGTCGTTGCTGCTTGGCAGAGTGTGTACAAGAGCTTTCCTGGCGCACCGTCATTTGACACATACCAGCTAGGCAATATATCCCTTTTGTGAACATGAAACAGAGCATGATACTCATCTTTTCCACTATTGCTACCACATGTGGAGATTGTGGCAACAATTTTAAAATTGGTTTGGCATCTCTGGGTGCATGTTGAATACAATAGATCAAATAATCAGCCAATGGCGGGACATGGCCAAAGGCAAGTTCCAACGAAGTGCTTTAACGATGCTATATCATATGGTATTTTATGGGGGTATTTGGACTGCAAGGAACAAGTTGATCTTCAAAGATAAGAAGCCGGATTGGAATGCATATTTTCAATCCATTCTCCACCATCTTGCACTTTGGTTAGAGGTTTAGAACAATAACTTTACATGCACAAGGAATGATTTAATTAGAAGTCTTGAAGGCACATTTTGTGTTCTTGCTTACAAGAGCTTGTTAATGCTCATCTTCTTTGTAACTCCCTAAATGTTCTTGAATTCTAGCTTATCATAGACTTAATGGTAAATTGATTAGTCAATAAATATCTTGATTATTATTAAAAAAAAATTACCATACCTCTAGATAAATAAGAAAAACTACCTCTTGACGTCAAAACATACACAGAATACTTTCACCTCGAGAGAAAGATTTCTGTATTGTCGAAGGAGAACAAAAATTTACAAAGGGCGAGGCATTGCTCAAATTAGAGGAAGAATATTACACCACACTCAAGCTTAGGCTAGCAAGCAATTATATATTCAATATTTTCTTTCGTTAAAATAAGATTCAAGTTTCAACAGTTACAATTTTCCAATTACAATCAAATACTACTCCTTTATACATCTCATGCCCGTTGGACTTTCCATCAAATCAAGAATAAAAGAACAGGAGCATTACAAACCTTACGTTGCACTTTAAGGTTGTCTCAATCAAGAGAATATTATTCAAATTCAATTTAATGTTTTATTTTAATACGCGTGCATGGTAATATAATTGTAGTAATCAAAACCAACAAAAGACATTGACCCAAATGAAGCAAAGGGAGTTGTTTTAATTGACTGATTATTTGAAAGAGAAAGGAATCTTAAAATTAATGAAGTACTTTAGAATAATATTGTGGATTTCATTTGCATGCAAAAGTTATAATATTCCTCTAAAAAAAAAAGAAAAAAGAAGTTCAAAAGCAGGTTACTTCAAAACTAGTCTCTTCAGCTAGCGTAGGTCCAAAAGGTTTTCTACATGAAAGACGTCTTTCTCAGACTTGCATGGGCAATTGTTTCTTATTAATAAAAGAAAGCTCATTTTATGTCACTTTAGAGTTGCATTAAAAGGAGAGAACAACAAGATATGTCTTTCCTTTCTCTCTTCTTTTTTCTTTTCCTTTCCTTTCTCTCTTCTTTGTTAAAAACACTGATTCAACATCTATGTGAAAAAGATCCTACTATAAAACTAAAGAAACTTTGTCATATACAAAGGATAAGGGGTTGATTATTGCAGATATACAGCATATATATTCTACAGGACATGCAAATTCTCACACCAAAAAGATGTTTACACGTTACGTGATCGGCTTGATGTGATGTTTGGACCCATAGATTCCACTAATGCCATGCTTTTAATCGGTGCTCTTGATGATCAAGCATTGGCAAGCATATCATATTCAAAATGGGAAGGGGCCCAAGATTAAGTTCTAGTCCCGAACAATATAACATCTATGAATGACCTAAACATACTTAGCCAAAAAAGTATATATGAGACCCCGAACGTCGCAAAAGACAACAGAAGAAGAAGGGTGGCTTAGAATAGGGAACATCAAGGCTGTTGGATCACATGCACATCCCATTCTTTTTTTATCTTCCTGATCTTCCCGTCTTTTGACACTGTGGAGGAGGAGATAGGAAAGGATGCCCCACAAATTCAAGGCTGCTGCTGCAGCTATACTACAACTCCTCAATCCAAGGGATTCCTTTGTAATGATCAAAGGCCTTATTTGGGTCCCTCCATCATGCTCACCATCATTTCATGCATATATAAGACCCACTCCTACGTCCTTTACTCACAAAGCAATAATAAGTGCTTAAAGTGATTTATTTTTTTTTTTACTATGATGACATCCAATTATTCAAGATAAAAACTGGGCAATCTGGCTTCATCGAAATTCGATGAGAATTATGATCAGTAATTGATCGAATGGTGATCGATTCATTATTTTCTGGGGAAACGCAGTTATCTTCAAATCATTTGCAGTGTTGGTTTGATCCGGGCTGTCCAGTTTTCTCTGATTCATTTAGTTTTTCTTCTTTCTCTAACATATTCCTATAATCATACAGATATTATTGCCACCTAATAATCCACTGAGGAAACCCTTTTGGCTGGTCAATCATGTCAAGCAAAAAGCTTTGTGAATTATTTGTTGTACATCACTCAACCAGCGCACAAAATTTTGATGGTCCCTAATCGAACACTATCCGCTCCAATTTGTTCCCTGTCTGATTCCCACGCGCAGCTAAATAACCAAGCACCCACACAAACTATACTTCAGTCATGTTTTCGGATCATCAGTGTCTGTAATTCAAGGGGCTTCAGTATCAATGTTGTATGTGTGGAATAATTGGAAAATAAACTAGTTGACTGGTACAAACATGGACAGTTAGGAGGTGTGTGTGTTGTATATGCACTGCTATATATATGAAGTCTTTGGTTCCTAGGACCACTGCTGCGAAAAGTGAAACCCAGCCATGGCATTCGTTTGCACTTCTCTTTCTTCGTTTAAGTTTACAGAAGAATGATGTTCCTTAATTTCTCTTCTTCCAGGCACATCTGGACTTGTCAAAACTATACTTGACTGTCAGAAGGATTGTTAATGACGTTACTAAGGAAAAAAAATGACAACAAATTAATAGAAATTGATAAAAGTACCGAATTGAGATTTTTTTATTTTTTGAAATATTTAAGATCTAAAGGATTTATTTTTTATTTTTGAATTCATATCGTGAACATTGACGTCATAAAATTCCAGTCAGTTTTCGACCCGTATTCTCAGAGGCAAACCCATGGATGGTTAACCTAAAATAATTTGCGAGCAACTCGTTATTAAATATATTTATTGGAACCCTAACTAAACAGGCACTGCACTAGAATTGCACGTGCTAATAGTTAGACAATGGCACGATCGAGATAAGACTATAGGCAACACTACGTCAAGCTACGAAATGTAAATATTCCATATATATATATATAAAATGGGCCGGGGACCTCTGGCAAGTCGCGACTGAGCAAGTTAGTTAGCCTCAGTCATGCCCGAGGCAGGAGGGTATGGGCAATAATTTTGACTGCCGATGCGAGTATAGAATGGAATCGTAAAAGAAAATTAACCCAGTGATGGTACAAACATCAGATGAAAAAAGAAGGCAAAAGAGATAAAAGTGCATGAAAGCCAACAGAGATATCATGCCCCTGCACCCCACAGGTAAAAGAAGAAAAAGGAAGTAGAAAAAAACAGCTTTATAGGGAATAAGGAGGGGCTGGATGATTGAACGCAAGTAAAGTCACTCTTCCATTAAATCTTGAGTGTTCATTTCATATCTAATTGTACATTTTTATTGTTTTTTCCCCCAAGTCTTTATAAAAGACAGGACAGAGAGAAAAGAAAAGGGGGCAGACATTGACAGGACTGAGATCGGCTATGGTTTGCGGTGGAAGTGGGAGTGGAGGTGGAATAATAATACTTAGCAGATAGTTACAATCATGGGAGAAGCATATTCACTTTCCTCTTTGTCATCACTTTCTAAGGCATGATTAGAAAAAAAGTTCATCAATCTTCTCTCCTCCCCTTCAAAAAAAAAAAAAGAAGGGCTTTCTTCTTCCTCTCTCACCCCTCCACTTTTCCAATACCCAACAAAACAAATTAAAAGGCTTGCTTTCCAAGGCTTCTACATTGCCGATCACTGTATTAATAGGGAAGAAAAGTTAAAGACCATATATGATGATTAAATATATCTCGTTAATCAGGTTAAATGTTTCTCAGCTTGGCTGAAGCTACATGTTGAGCTTAACTGGGCAGGCTTGAAGCTTCAATTACAAGGTTGTATGTGGTGGGTCAGGGGACAATGCTTTTGTAACTACCGTACACGTGTTTCTGCTTTTAGATTCAACACAAACACACATGTAACTCACGTAATTGGATATTAATTGATTTATGATATTGGATTTCAAACCAAGCAGGAAGTGGACCTGATATTTCATGGAGAATATTAATTCTGCAATTGTAAATATCAATATTTCTTCATCTAATGTCCAAGAATGTCTTTTGAGCAAGTTTTATCGTTTTATATGGATTGCTTCCCTTTAAATAAAGCCGATGAATCTCTTAATTAACTCAGATGACATTGGTGTATGTGTATCTCTCGAGCTTCTCTTGTCAACAATAAGTATACATGGTTTTTTGGGCATAGAGATAAAGCTAGTATGTTCTCTTTATTGGGCAGTCTATCTAAAGTAGGAGCTTCTAATCAAATTGCATATGAATATATTATATTTAGGTCTCGGAGAAGGCCTAACAAAATATAATTTTAGATAGGATAGTCAATTCTAAGCTCAAGAAAAGATTCAATTGTGTTCAGCGACATATTTGATGAAAGCATGTATATATATTTTTTTTTTTTTATCTAACTATAGGGTTAAGCTCAATTTTAATTTTTCATGAGATTTTATAAGTCTAGTTCTATAGTGGGTCAGCTAGTTGTAACTAGTAGTGATCGAGAAAGCCTTCAAATTAGATTTAGAAATGTATTTTTACCAGTTTTATTATTTTTATATTTAATTTTGAATTTTAAACCTTACTTTAGGATTTTATTTTTATTTCTCCTAGTTTATAATTTCTAATTTTTCTTTTTTGTAAGGATTGATTTTAGACTTATTTAAATAACTATACTATTTTTAAAGAAGCAGTATTAAAATCATTATGGTAGTGTTTGGTTATTGTGTCAAACAGAAAAAATGAAGGCAGTGGAGATAGAAGAGACAAAACAAAAAAGAAAATGAAAATAAAATTGTGTTTGGTAGTGATGTATAAGATAAACTGATTGTTTCTGTATCTTATTTGATTATGATGGACAAGACATGATAAAATATGAAAAAATGTATTTTACCTTTAATATGTATTTTTGTCAAACTTACATATTTAAAAATATAATTAGATTGAGTGTTGAAATTAATAATATTATAATAACTTTAGTTATATAATCAAGACTAACTTGATGGGTTAACTCAATGCCCAAAATGGTTCAAGTTTCAGAAAAAATAGTAGAAGGATTGACTTGACCTAATCTAGTAAAAAACTCAAGTCAACTTGGGATAAAACACGGGTCAAATACTTGTTGACCTTTTTGAAAAAGAATTTTGGTCAAAATATGGTTGTTTTGATTTATTTAAATTTTTTTTTGGATCAGCCGAGTTGACCCTCCCGACCCGTGACCTAAACCTTGGCTCAAGTCGACTCTTGAACTGAGTTTTAAGACTATGATAATAATTATTTTTATCAATACATTGACCTAGGTCATCTTGTATTAATCTCTTGACCCGTAACCTGGACCTTCTCTCGATTGATCTTCAAGTCGGGTTTTAAGACCATAATAATAATAATTTTTATTTTTATATTCACCAGGGTGAATCTGGGTTGACTCTTTTGATCAATGATCTAGATCTTACACCAGGTTGGCTCCCGAATCAAGTTTTAAAACTATGATAATAATCATTTTTATTCTATATTGACTTGGATTAACACTCCTGGCACGTGACCAACCTTACCCCCAGTCAGGTTTTAAAACTATAATAATAACTATTTTTATCCTCACGTTGACTCGAGTCAATGGTCAACCTCACTCGTGAATTGGGCCTTACCCCAAACCGACTTTCGAATCGAGCTTTAAAACGATGATAATAATTATTTTTATTCCTATACTGATTTGAGTCAACCGACCCATAACCTGAGCCTCAACCAATAACTCAGGCTTTGTCTTGTATCGACCGTCGAGTTGGGTTTTAAAACTATGATAATAAATATTTTTATCCTTGCATGTTTTAATTGGACAATTTTGAAATTGTGAGTTTTTTTTACAATGATATTTTAGAAACAAAAAACAAAAAATATTGTCTTTAAAGACATATCCCTATCTCTTATTTTAAAAGTCCAGAAATTCACTTTAAAATTATTTTAAATATAAATTTATTTTTATATTTCTTTATATATCTTTTTAATCAAACACATTTATATCTTGATTTTCTTCATACTTTCTGACTTAGAACAGTAACTCAAGACTACTTAATTATGTTTTTGTTAATCTTTAATTTGTAATGTGTTTAGATTTGACAACGTCACCAACGTATTTGATTGGTGGATCTAGTCCCAAGTCTAATATACTCCTTTCAAAAGCTATCACACTATTTTTCTTAAAAAGGAAAAAAAACTACCATAGTAGGAGTTAACCATGTTCCATCACAGCCCAGTCCCATAGGATCATCGGACCAGATTGAACCCTAATTAAGAATGGATTATAAGTGGTTGATAAACCCTTATATATATATATATATATATATATATTCGAGTTTTAATTTTCACTTTCGAGCATGAAATAATATATATTACGTGATCATTTATCTTTTCCCTTTTCGCCGTGCATTATTTTACAACTCAAGCTAAAACGGCACTAATACGATTCTATATAAAGAAAAAAATATATTTAATAACGAATTATTAAACAAAGAAAATGGAAAGGGGAGGATCGGAATACCATTGTTTGTCGCTGATGGGCTACTGGATCGACGCCTAACACATAGAGCTCTCTTCTTCCTTGTCACAATTTACAAAGGATGCCATAATATTCATTAATTACCTCCGCCTCTCTTTCGCTCTCTCCACGTATACCGATTATTAGGGTTTCATAATGACCGTCTATAATGGAAATTGATTATTATTATTAGTAGTAGTAATTAATTAATAATTAATTTTAATTACTATTTTTAAATAACTTAGTCCTATTATCTGCCTTAACAATCAACGAAAAGAAATATTATTTCCAGGAATTGAAAAAAGTAAACCAGAAATAGAGAATCAAATTCGCAAATCGCATTATCTTTCTAATTTCTATCTGCAAAAACAATCTCTTTTCTTCATAAAATTAAGAAAGCACAGGCATAGACCTCTTGAATCATCCCAGAAATAAGAGATCAGAAACGTAAACACAGATGTATCCAAACAATTTCTTCTCCTTGAACCTCAACTTTGCAGCCCAGCATCATTAATTAAAAAAGCGTCAATCAAAACATTCTACATGAGGTGCTTGAACGGTTTGAGGCAATAGCTTGGAACGGGAACCAGCCCTGTGTCTGGCCTGCCAGGGAAATATTGAGAGCACACAGCATTCTGCTACCAAGAACCCAAAAAGAGCTTTCACACACCAGGTGACTGCCTGGATCCATATGGAATAAATGTTAAGCCATTGCTTTCACTCCTCACATGGCAGGCACAGCACCATCTCAGTGCAGACTTCTTTAATATCTTCAGCTCAACAATAAATGTAAATCCAATTCTGGAACTAATCTTCAGCTCCCTAATAAATGTCAATCTTCCTCGTCATTCAAATTGAAGACTTTCAACCAATCACAGAGAAAAAAAGTAGCTAAAGATTATTTTTTTTATAATATTTCATGTAATTCTGAAATGTGTTCGTATAACATCCAAGTTCATGGTCATATCAAAATCTCTCGTGATTGGCTCAACTTTATCCCAGCCCAACCTAACCATATCCTAAACTAACTGATGGCTGCATGATTAATGCGGGGGAAAAGAGTTGATGCAAGAGGAGTTATTGCAATAAAATTTCGTTCACTAGGAAGATTAGAATTCAAAACTACAGTCGAATCATGTAGAAGCATAGATAAAGAATGGCCTAGGCTATTATAAACAACGTATTCAATAAAACAAAGTACTGTGCTCTAGATATCCCAAAATTAAGATAGCTCCGGTGACAGATACATGGAAACCTTGCAATTCTCAATACACAACAAAATAAGCAGGTGATCAATCTATGAAATTTTGAGAAACATATCAAGGATAAAAGTTCCAATAACAGCAGATTCTAATCAACATAAATGGAAAGAGAACATCTATGCTAGCTGATCATTATCTTGATGTAGCTTCTAACTGGTGCATGTTTTCTCTGATACACAGACAACCTTCATGTTTGGATAGTAGGTCAACATCATTTTATTGCATAATCATTAACTGTTTTTACAAATCATATCAATAAGTTTTGCTGATTTATTGAGCATAAGCCTGAAATAGGGGTGAAGGTATAAGCACTCCACCAAGTGTTAATGGCACTCAAATTTCACACACGGAAAGAAATGGCTGGACAGAGAAGTGGAGTGTCATTAGCACTTCATGGAATGCATATAATCCCACTCCTAAAATAACAGACACAAATTTGCCAGTTATTGAATGAGATATGACAAACCTTCCAAAAGCAGAAAATATCATCATTCAAAAAACTAAAAAAGAAACTTCAAGATATATTACCAGAGAAATATACAACACCAGAATGCCACTTCAACATTTTTTAAATCACTTTTACCATTTTCAGGTCCTTTCAATCAATAAACACACCATCCAAATGGATAAAGAGCCCCATTGCACTTGAAAGTTGTTTGCAAGCAAAACGTTTGAAGAAACATTAAAACCATAGAAGTGCAACATCAACCAGTATGTCAGCGATGAGGAATTATGAAAATGACATGAACAATGAGTATTACACTAGGTAGCATTAAATTTCATATTATCCCATTACATATAGACTTTCATGCCAATAAACTTGGAGGACTGACACAGGGGACAAAAACTAATCTTACTTTCACAATCCTTACAGAGGCAGAGATGCTTACAAGGTAACAAAAGCATGCAAACTTCATTCACTCTGCAAACCTTACAAATCATCAGCTCCTTCATGTCATTATTATCCTTGCAAAGCAGGTGAAAATCGATAGCATGGTCATTGTAGCACGAAGCTGTATCATCCACCTCACTGTCACCACACCCTTCTCTACTATCTCTACTTTGAGCATGGACTTGCTGAATATTAAACTTGAGGGCATTTATCATGTTTTCATTGTATCTGGCCCGTTGCTGCCATGCACCTGCTTCCATAGACAACTGTTCCATTCGTTCCTCAAGTTCCATGTTCTTCTTAGTAATGCTCTCCACCTCTGCTTCTTTCTCATGAAGTTTTTGAAGAACCTTCTCTTCAACAAGGGAGATACTTTGAAGTTGGTCAGCTTGGAACTTCTCTAGGATAGTTTGCCGTAGTCGATCACCCTATTAGACATGCAAGCAAGTTAGAAATACTTCAACAGTGAATAATCATATTACCAAAGAGAGCGACAAGAAATGATTCCTAAGCACCTCACACTGTGAAAAATGAATGGCGAAAGAAAAAAACACATTTCAATATACAAATTAACCAGTTCCCATTAAGTTGAGCAGGTACAACCAGTTTGGTCTACCCCATGTCCTGCCCCGTAACCATCAATTCAATTGAAAACAAAGAAAAAAACACTTCAAACAGAACCAAAGCCTATCATATCTTCACAGCATGAAGGACATGAACTACCAAAGGAAAAATAAAAGGAAAAAAAACGACACCTGCCTGAATACCACTGTAAACGTTTTTCACACCGACTCCCATAGCAAATGGAATTTAGGAACTCTACTTAGAAAGTTGAACACAATCACTGAGTTACAATGATTTTGAATGTTTTACATGTTGCCACCAGAGAGAATTAACAAGCAACAGAAAGATCCTCAGGCAAAAGACAACCACACCATCATGCATCTAGAATTAGCAGTTTCCATCTTTTCCGTAGAATCTGTTGATTTAATGTAGCCCACCATTAGTTTTAAACCTACTAAATCAATCCATCGAGCAAATGCTTTCATCTAATTAATTAAATTTATTGTTGTTTGAGTAAATTTGATACAAATAATTAGTGGTGTAATATTGAGACAAAAAGCATAATCACCAGAGAGAGAGAGGAGAAACTCTTCCCAATTATCTTTTATATTTTATTTCATTATTCTAGATATTGAAAGCAAAATCCTGTGCTTTTGAACTAAGATAAAATAGCCAGCAGTCATACACTTTCGAGTAGCACTTTGCCAGCTTAACAGTGACAGAGGCAGTATTAGAGATCAAATATGTGAAAAATATCGCAATACAATATAGAAACAAATCTGTGATCCAATTCGTAAACTGCTCAAATCAGAATCTCGGCACTTGTGAAGCCATCAAGTACTTAAACTAACAGGTCATAGATGATACACAAAAGCATAAGAAACATAATAAATGAAGCTACAGCAACCACTATTTGCGAATTAAATGAAGTGCATTAGCATAGCAAAACATTTCAAAATCATCCTACAAAAATGGCAACTGATAGGCTCATTTCACACTAAAATGAAGCTGTTGTCTTTAAAAAAAAATCCCAACCTGAATTTTAAGGAATTTATCAACCTCTACATGCTGCTGCTGTAATTCACTATCAATATCATCACCAATAAGCGATAACAAAGCCGAGTCACCGGAAGATGAAACATGAGCATTGTCAAGAGACAACCCTAACCCAGTTGAAACTGATTGCGGTTGTAGGAAATCAACGGATGAAATCTGGGAATGATTCTCCAAAAAATCTTGCTCCTTCAAGCTCTTTCTCTTGGGTTCCAGTCTATAATTCCATTGCAATTCAAATCCCCCATCACTACCATCATTGACAGGAACCGGAGCAAACCCCACCACATGAACTAGAACAACAACCACCACCACAAAATACCCAAAATTTTATAGCTTGATTTAAGATCATGCTAGCTAATTACATAAAAAAAAATTGTTACCAAATTGTAAGTAATTGAGCTTGATTTAACCTAAAAATGGTAAAATTAGGCTGGTATTATTTAAATATGTATAAAAATAAATTAAAGAATCCTTCGTTTATTTCTCTATGGCTTCTTAGCTTGAAAAATAAATAGAGCAGTAAAAAGAGAGAAGTTAAGAAACTTACAAGGTGGAACATAGGGAGGATGCTGAGATTGATCTTGCAGATTAGAAGGATTCAAATACGCTACTGCAGGAGAAATCTGGCCTTCGATTGCGTATACATTTCTGAATTGCATGCATTAAGAAAAACTGATAAAAATGCTAGGTTTTGAAGAAATTGATGTAAGACTTTGGTATTCTTTAACAAAACTTACCTCAAATTCTTAGGCTGCTGCTGCTGCTGCTGCTGAGGTTGGTAGTGTTGTTGAAACTGGTGCTGGGGAAGAGCCATGATGAGAATGGTAACTTCAGATAGACAAAGAAAGGCTTCCCGACTGTGCATATGGGAAAGGGCGAGGTGGCCAATGGTGGTGATTCTTTTTATTTTCCAGAAGGTCCTTAATGTTTTCCAATTTACTCTTTGGACTGGATAGTTTAGCTAATTAATATTTTGGCCGGTTCTCTGTTGGAATAAAAAAGAAATCGAATATTCTACCCTGGTTTTTTTATTAAATGGAATAAGTAATTGTCATGTGATGATTTTGTTAGAAATTGGAAGGAGCCGTAATTCTCATTTATTATAGACTAAATTAAATCATACAATTTCTTTAAGGACCATTTTTATCACATTTTTAGTACAGTAACTAATGGCATGAGAGGTGTACATTATCAATACAAGACATGACCGGATTAATATAGTCGTGGGCGGGTAATGTGGAGGTCGTGGGCGGGTCGTTATGGGAGCAAAATTGTTTTCATTCCGTAGACAGATGAACTGTCATTTATGTGGTTGTCCGCTCCTTGTAAAAAGTAAAACAAAGGCTCAAGCGCCTGAGCCTCCCTCGTACCCACGAATCTAGGTTTATAATAAACCCATGAATTTTTTATTTGTCATTTTAGGTTTTTTTTTTTTTTTTTCAATTATATCCTTTAGTATGAGGTTTTTTTTATTCTCTTTGTGTTTTTTTAGATTTTTTTTTTATCTTTTGGTTTTCTTTTCTAATTTTATACTTTAATATAATATTTTTATTTAATTCTATCCTTCAATATTGAAATGATGGTAAACCAATTTTTGCATTTTTATCATATAATAAAAGTTTTTTATTTTTTTAATTTTATCTTTTAATATGAGGTTTTAGATTCTTGTAGGTTTTTTTAGTTTTTTTTTGTAATATCTTTTATTTTTTCAATTTCATCTTTTAATAAAAGATTTTATTGAAACTCATCTTTTAATATTAAGTTAGTTCTTTTCTTCAGACATATATAATGAACAAGATCTTGTTGGGGCAAGTGGCACAAGATTTAATTTAAAAGTTGGACTAAGAAAATAGTTGGGTTGAATTTTTTAAGTTTAAATTGTTGTACTAAATTTCATGACAATGCCAAAAAAATTTCAATAATCTAAATATTATTTATTTTACGTTCAATTTTTTTCTAGATCCAGGCTGCAATGAGAATGTGGTCAATATAGTAGTTTTAGCCTAAAAAGAAATGAAAGTAACCTATAACAATTACCTAAATACACTAAAAGAATTGGGGTTCCTTTCATGGTGTTTTAATGTTGATATGAACAATATGAAGTACCCTAATATATTTTCTTAATCTGTTGATTACAAATGCAACCTTAACCATGTCAGTTGGCGCGAGTGGAGGGTAGCGGTCGCAGGTCCGAGAGTTGATGGGCGCAATTATTTTCACAAGTGTGACAGACGACTGACGAGCACCTTAATATATTTTCTTAATCATTTGATAACAAATCCATGCCGCGTGGAGGCCAGAGCTCGCAAGTTCGAGAGCTGATATGCGCAATTATTTTCACAAATGTCAGACACAACATGCTGTTTATAATATTTTTTTTCAAAAAAATAAAGGGTGTTTTAAAAAAAAAAATGCAGTGCCAAGCACGCAGACTTGTCCTACCAAGAATGAGCTAGGTATCCGCCCCTTCGCTGGCCTTTTTTTTTTTTTTTTACGTTTTTTTTTTATATTTTTTTGTTGACACTTCAAATAAAAAACAACAAATTATTCATAGAAAACCAATTAAAATCAATTTATTATTATTAAAAAATTTAAAAAGATTTCAAACATAATTTTATCATATTTACAATTTGTTTTAACAAACGTTATGATGGTAAGATAAACAAAAAGATATATTTATATAAAAAATTATCTTGATATAAATAAATTTCGAAATAATTATATTTTTAGATTTAATGCCCGAAAATCTGCCAAGACTTGTACATTTTTATTTTATTTTTTACGTTTAAAAGAATTCGGGTGGAATTCTAAATAACCAGAAAGCAGAAAATCAACATGTAAACTTTATCAAAGAATGTAATTACACGAACGGTAGCACTGATACATGAATCACTACTTACTTCTACATTAATTTCTTGTTTATATATATTTGGGGAAAAGAAATAGAAACAAATGGAGAGTGGCTCACAAGGCATCGCCGAAGCCAACGTTCTCTTTTCACTCTTCACTCTCTGGCCAGCTGGGTAAACCAAAAAAAGTCCAAATCCGCGTCGCTCACCCCTTGCCCACTTTACCCACTGAGCTGTTTTCCATTTCCACTTTCTTGATTCTTCTCCTCAGCAAAAACAAACCAATAATATGAAATTAAAATTAAAGAAAAAAATATGAAATTCCTCTTCACGTGTTGACTGATCACCATCAATCATATGTGCAAGCCTCCTTGAGAGAAATTGGGACGTTGAGCTTCTTTGGATCAAAAGTAAAATCACACTCAATTTTCCTGTTAAATTTTGTTTTAACCAGCTTTCCCAAAACATAAGCTCTTGATCTAACGACGAAGTTCATTTTTAGAGGCACTGGTAATGTGGTTGTCCCTGTTGAACTGCTCAGCCCAGCTCCACTTCCGTACAATGGTATTTTGTTGCTGATGACAGGTATTGCCACGGGTCTCTGGCTCTTCCTTGATTGGTAAAACTTCTTGATCTGCAATACCAAAACACCAAATTAGAAAAGAATCCACAAATACCTTCTTCTTCCTCTGTTTTTTTAAGGATCTGAATTGGCTTACATTTCCTGATGCAATAGTGATTTCAGAGTAGGAAAGATCAAGAGGTGTTGATGTTACACGGACGCCGAAAAATGTTCCTTTGTTACGATAGGTCATTTTCACTGTAGAGTTCACCGAGATCATATCAGTTGCCACTCCCGTTGAATCAGACCCGGCTTGGATCCTAAATTGCTCAAATGTAATACTCTGCAAGAAAAAATAAACCAATTTCTCGAATTGTAATATTTTTCGTGAAAATAAATAAAAGAAAGATATATATAGTATATATAATAATATACCTTCATTGTAATCTTGGGTTTTTGTGGCTTACTAGCACCCCAAAGAATTAAAGAAAAGAGAGAGAATAAGATAAAGAAACCAAGAACAAAAGCAAGAAAATAGCATCTACGAGGGAGACCCTTTCGACGCTCTTCATCTTCAAGAAGTCCTTCTTCTTCAATAACATCACACTCTTTCCACTGCTTTTGTCCCTTTCCTTGACCCCCTCTAGACGCATCATTTGGTGAGATCTTGCGCGATCCAGGTTTCAGCGACCCGGAAAACCGGCTTGAGGAGGACTCGCGCGAGTGGCGGCCAACAGAGGAGTGAGAGTGAGGTGGGGACCCCATGGGGCTGAGTACAGGAGTGGAGTGAAACGACGTCGTGGTTTTCTCTCCATCGTGAGAGTCACGTGATGGGCTCTGTACGTAGTAGACTGGCCGGCGAGGAGATCTTGTCGGGGATGATGGTGCTAGACTAGTGACCTCTGAGTCTGTCTTGGCGTGCATTGTCTGTCTTAATCAGGTTCTTCTTCTTCTTCTTCTTCTTCTTTTTAGTTTTGATTGAGCACCGAATTCTATACAATTGGAGATACTGATTTGCTGTCTTTTATCTTCTCTGTGGGTTCGCTGGAGATGATGGTGACTTTGTGGGAATTGCGAGGGGTGGATCGGTCAACTCGAGCGCAATTGAGAAATAGGCTTAATAGTGTGGGGAGAGAAGGTACGAGGGGTGGGATGTTTAAAGCAGAAAGACGAGTGTTTGGTGTCATCTGTCTGGAGTCAGGACTCGTGCTGTTATGTTAGGGTTGGTTAGTAGAGGAAGATGCGAGGAACTAATTACTCGACAGCCAATTACAGTTGGCGCCGCACAGCGAATCTATTTATTCAGTAACTGAAGCCGTATCGTAGACAGTAGATAATGGAGAGATAATACGGCCTTCTAAAAAGCATGTCACGCGGTAACTTTTTAGGAAGGAAAGAAGCAGGGATCCAAGAGCAAAGAAAGAAAGCATGGTCCAAGCTTCCAGCAAAATGGAGCTCGGCTCATCATGCGCAAGTCTTTCTTTTCCACTAGGAAGCTCAAAAAAGAAAGAAAATATGATGGAGTCATCACTCATACCATTGATGATTCACTGGTGTATGAATTTGGGTCACTCACCTAAAGCGAACTTGTTATAACTTACGCGTGTAGAAGTACAAAATGCAAGTTTCTCCTGCTGGTTACTTTTTTTTCCCAAAACAATAGTA